>Ga0316188_10001096_pt1 | contig 12644 bp, 10 predicted proteins | sample Phiworburrow1_MG_FD_204933 | JGI IMG/M metagenome (GOLD analysis project Ga0316188, IMG submission 204933) | Coastal sediment microbial communities from Maine, United States - Phippsburg worm burrow 1 | ecosystem: Environmental > Aquatic > Marine > Coastal > Sediment | place: USA: Maine...
TAGACGTCGTTGCCCGCGCCAATGAGCAGGTTATGCGCGTTCAGATCCGCGTGCTGCACGCCGCGCGCATGCAGCGAACCGACGCATTGGCCGATTGCGTGCCACGCCTCGGTCGGCAACGACACCTGCTGCAACGCCTGGGTCAGCGTACGGCGCACTGGCAGTTCTGCGGTGAGCAGGTCCGCGCGGTAAAGGAGCCCTGCACGCTGGTACCTCGCCGCCACGGGCGCGGGCACCGGCAGTCCCCACGCGCGCAGTTGGCGCAGCAGGCGCCACTCCCTGAACGAACGCGTGCGGTCGGCACCGGTCCAAACGTAGAGATCGTCCGCGAGCCGGGCGATGAGTCCGCCACGACGATAGTGGCGCAGCACCCAGCGCCGGTCCCCGCTTGCGCGCACGAACGCGACCGTGCCGCGACCGCCGCGCCTCGTCTCGAGCGCGCCCTGCGCCTGCCAGTAAGCAGGCTCGAACACCGAAGTGTCCGGATGGTGGAGACTGGAGGCATCGTATAGCATCGCGCCGCCCGCCCCGCGCGCGAGCGCCTCCTCCCCGGCGGCGGCTGCTTCGTTCATCGGTGCGGATTGTTCACGATCCCGACGCCGCTGCCTACCGTTTTGAACCGCAGATGAAGCCGCCCCTGTTCACCACGCCGCCGTCGTCGATATGCGTCCTGCGCCTGTCGGCGCTGGGTGACGTGTGTCATGTGCTGCCGGTCGTGCGCACGCTGCAGGACGCGTGGCCATCGACACAGATCACGTGGATCCTGGGCAAGCTCGAGCACAAGTTGCTTGGCCACATCCCCGGGATCGAATTCATCGTGTTCGACAAGCAGGCCGGCGCCCTGGGATACCACGCCCTGCGCGCGCAGCTGCGCGGCCGGCATTTCGACGCATTGCTGCACATGCAGCTCGCCCTGCGCGCGAGCGTCGCGTCGATGATGGTGCCAGCCCGTTACCGCGTCGGGTTCGACCGCGCCCGGGCCCGCGAGGGCCAGTGGATCTTCACCAACGCCAAGATCGAGGCGCGCACGCGCGAACACGTGGTCGACAGCCTGTTCGGCTTCGCCGAGCGGCTCGGCGTCACCGGGCGCTCGATGCGCTGGGACATCCCGCTACCCGATTCCGCGCTGGCCTACGCGAACCAGGTGATCCCCGACCCGGCCCGACCCACGCTCGTGCTCAGCCCGTGCTCGAGCCATGAACGGCGCAACTGGAGTACCGCACGCTATGCGGCGCTTGCCGATCACGCGGTGCAGCGTCACGGCATGAAAGTACTGCTGTGCGGCGGTCGCAGCCCGCGCGAACTCGAGTACGGCGCGCGAATCGAGCAGGAAATGCGACAGCCGTGCAGCAACCTGATCGGGCGCGACACCCTGCTCGAATTCCTCGCGACGCTGCAGCGGACGACGGTACTGGTGTCGCCCGATTCGGGTCCCGCCCACATGGCCACGACGGTCGGTACGCCGGTGATCGGCCTGTACGCCGCCACCAATCCCGAGCGCAGCGGCCCGTATTACAGCCGCCACTGGTGCGTGGATCGCTACGACCGCGCCGCGACCCGCTTCCTCAACCGGGCGGCTGGGAACCTGCCCTGGACCGAGAAAATCGAGCTGCCGGGCGTAATGGACCTGATCGAGGTCGACGACGCGATCGAAAAGCTCGACGAACTGATGCAGGCGGGCGCGCCCCGCACGCCCACCGCATAGCGCGAGCGGTGACGGCTGCGCGATAATGCGCTCCCGAACCGGGCCGGCCCGTTTCTCACTTCGACGCATAGGCAGCCTCACCGTGACGGCCGTACGCAGCGACAAGCTCATCCAGCCGAATTCCCAGCACCATTACGAGGTGACCAGGGCCGACTTGCCGCTCGCCTGCCCGATGCCGGGCATGCACCTGTGGAACTCGCATCCCCGCGTGTACCTGGCGATCGAGAAGACCGGCTCGGCCAAGTGCCCGTATTGCTCGGCGGAGTTCACGCTGAAGAAGTAGCGGAAGTGGAGCAACGGGTCAGGGGCTCGTCGGAATGTCCTCACCTCACCCGCTCGCGGCATTACGGAGACCACCAGACAGGGGCCGCCGATACCCGACATAACGTGAGCGGAAGTCCTGGTCGACCGCCTGGTCCGCGCCGCCAAATGGCTGGCTGATGCCGTTCCGCCTCCCGATCTGTGACGTGGCACAAGGTCGGGGAACGCACCTTATTTAAACTCCTGTGTGCAACAGCCATGGCGCGAAGCGCGTTGGCTCGGCGTCCTGACAGGAGTGTTCCCTTGGCCGCAATTGATGAGCCCGTCCAGGCGCAAGCGACCCCCGCACCCGCCGGCGAGCCGCACCTCTCGAGCCTGCCGCGCGTCGAAATCATCGCCCTGACAGGCGATGACGCGCTGCTTGAGCAGATCGGCCAGGCGCTGGATGGCGAATCCACGTTTCGACACGTCGAGTCGACCGCTGCAGCCCGTGAATTCATCCGGCCATTGCGACCTTGCGTGCTGCTGCTGGATGCGCGAGGCCAGCAGGACCTGGCAGCGACTGTCGAAAGCCTGCAGTCGCCCGACGGCACTTGCGTCGTCGTGGTGCTCACTGCGGCCGACGAGAGCGCAAACGTCGCCCGTTCCCTCAAGGGATCGGCAACCTTTGCGATCTTGTCGATTCCTTTCGAACAGAGCCCGACGAGCGCCGTCCTCGACGGCGCACGCGAGGAAGCCCTGGCACGACTCACTTTGGCTGGGCAGGACATCGACGAGCCAGCCGCCGCCGTTCCCTCGGTAACCGCATCGACATTGCCACCGCAGAACGGCCAGGCACCCTCCGAGTCCGCGCCGATCACTGTCGGGCATGTGTCCGCAGGTGCGGTGGACGAGCACGTGCTGGATGCCCGTCGTTCGCCTCGAGCGGCGATCAGCACCGCCGATTCGACGGGCGGCAGCAGGCTGCGAACATGGATTGCCGTCCTGGCCGGCGTGGTACTCATCGCGATCGTCGCCGCGTGGTTCACGCTGAGCACACCGGACACGGATGACAGCGCTCCCACGACCGCTGCCCCTGCAAGCCGGATTGCCGAGCCGGCCGTTGCGCGCCCGGCGACCGATGCCGCAGAAGCCCAGGCGGGCTCGAGCGAGGAGTTGCTGGACCGGGCGCGCGTCGCTCTGAACGCCCGTCACTACACCGATCCCGAAGGCGACAACGCCCTTGCCTACTTCCGTGCTGTACTTGCGCAGGATCCCGACAACGACGAAGCCCTGGAAGGTCTGCAGCGAATCGGCGGCCTGCTCGACGAGCGACTGCAGTCGGAACTGGCGCAGCGCAAGCTCAACGACGCCGCGGGCACGCTCACCCAGCTCAAGCTGATACGACCGGGCGATCCAGGATTGGCGCAGATGGATGCGAAGCTTGCCGAAGCGCAGATCGCAGCGGCAGACGAAAGCAGTCGGCGGCAGGGCGACGCCCGTGCGCACCAACTGGCGCAACTCGTCTCGACTCGGATCCGGGAAGACAAGCTGGTCGAGCCGGCCACCGACAGCGCGAAGACCTATTTGACACTGCTGCGCAGGATGCCATCGGACCCTAAAGGGTTGGCCGACGCGGCGGCGGCCGAACTGACGCAGGCGCTACTGCTCAAGATCCGCGACGCCGCGGCACAGCCGCAACGCGACGACCTGGAACGTTGGCTGGCAGAAGCCCGCGCGCTCGGCGTAAGCCCCACCCGAGTCGCCGCCGCAATACGCGCCGCGCCGCCCGCGGCCGCTGCGCAACCGACCGTGACCCGGCCCGAACCACCCGCGCAATCGGTGGCGGACCGCACCAACGATGGACACCCGCTCAAGCCGTCACCGGACAGCGCCGTCGCCCAGCTGAATGCGCCGCGTCAGCTGCCACCGGGCGAACTGAAGCGCACCAGGTATGTGCCGCCGGATTACCCGAAGGACGCCCTGAAACGAGGCATCGGTGGCGAAGTGCGAGTGCGCATCACCGTGGATGCGGACGGCAAGGTCAAGTCGACGGAGGTCATGAACTCGAGCCCGGCCGGCGTGTTCGACCGGGCCGCGCTCGATGCCGTCCGACGGTGGCGCTTCAAGCCGCTCGCGCTCGACAACACGGACATCGAGGCTACCGTCGTAACCAACATCGTCTTCCGACCTGACGACGCAAGCACGCCATGAGCAGTACCGACCGCTCGCCACCAGGAGAGCATGGCAACATGACCACATTCCTGTCGGGACGCTTGCGCGACCGGGCCGCGACGGCCGGCTTCCTGGTCCTGCTCGTAGCATTCATCGGGCTGGTGCTGGTCCCCGGGTACCGTCTTGCCAATCAGCTGTCGGCCGACACCGCAGCACTCAAGCTCGCAAGCGAACAGCGCGGCCAGCCGGCCGCGATCGCCAAGTCGCTGGTAGTGATCCGCGACCGCCTCGGGTCGCGGGCTTTCGTCGGCCAGGCAGTCCAGGACCTTGGCGGCGCGGTGCAGAACTTCGAGCAGTCGCTGGCGCAGCTCAAGCTCTCGGCGGCCGGCAACTCCGCCGAATTGCGCGGCATCGAGAGTCTCTGGTCCGAATATCGCAAGGCCCTGGATCCCGTCGCGGGATTCGAAGGCCTTCCCTACCGCGATTCGGACTCTGCCGGCTCGCAGCTCAATTCCCGCGGCCGCCAGCTGCTGCAGGACACTCGCCTGGCCATCACGTCCAGTCGCGGCGCAACGGGTCGCCTGAACTCGGCGCTGTCTGCGGTCGGCACCAGCCTCGAGCAACAGGTGGTCACGGCATCCGCGACCCTGCGCAAGCTGATGATCACCGGCGTCGTCTTCGCCTGCCTGCTGGTGGCACTGCTGGCGTACTTCCAGTGGCTGAAGGTCCGCCATGAGCGACTGGCGGTCGAGGCCCAGAACCAGACGCGCGACATCCTGGGCACGGTCAAGGACGGGCTGTTCCTGATCGACGCCGACTTCCGCATCGGCAAGGCGCACTCAGCCGCATTGTCCGCCCTGTTCCGCCGCGACGACTTCAGCGGGATGACGCTCGAGGAACTGCTCCGCGACACGGTAAGCGAGAAGACGCTGGCCACGGCGACGAAGTACGTGAAGCTGCTGTGGGGCGAGCGCGCCAACGAAAACCTGATCCGGAGCATCAACCCGCTCGCGGAAGTCGAGGTCCAGTTCGATCGTGGCGACGGCAGCCGCGACCTGCGCTACCTGGAATTCGATTTCCATCGCGTCAAGGGCGACCGCGGCGTGCGCCACGTACTGGTCTCCGTGAACGACGTGACCTCCAGGGTGCTGCTGGCGCGCGAACTGAAGGCGTCCCAGGCCAATTCCCAGGTCCAGATGGACATGCTGCTCGGCCTGCTGCAGGTCGATCCCGACCAGCTGGTGTCGTTCCTCGACGATACGAGCGCGGCGCTTGCCCAGATCAACAGCGTCCTCAAGGTGCCGGCACGCGGCGACGGCGATTTCCGCACCAAGATCGACCAGTTGTTCCGCGAAATGCATCGCATCAAGGGCGACGCAGCGACACTCGGCCTGGCTTCCATCGAAAGCCGCACTCACGCGTTCGAGGATCTGCTGCAGGACTTGCGGGACCGCTCGCAGCTGTCCGGCAACGATTTCCTGCCGCTCGTCGTGAGCCTCGACGAAATCTTCGGCCATCTGCAATCGATCCGTGAACTGGCCAGCCGCGCGAATGCACTGCGAACGACCGCGTTATTGTCCGCCGCTCCGCCCGCGCACACGGCGACCACGACGCCGATCGATGCAGGCAAGCAAGACATGACATCCGCCCTGGACGCGCTGGCCCAGCGCATCGCCACGGATGCCGGCAAGAGCGTCCGGCTCGTCACGACTGGCCTCGACGAGGTGCCCGGAGACATTCGCAGGACGGTGCGTGACATCGCGATCCAGCTCGTACGCAACGCCGTGGTACACGGCATCGAGGCTCCCGGTGCCCGGCACGAACTCGACAAGGACGAGATCGGACTGCTGCAGATTCAGTTCAGGTCGTCCGAGCAGGGACTCGAACTGGTGTTCCACGACGACGGTTGCGGCATCGTCCCCGAGCGCTTGCGCGACGCGGCCGTGCGGCGCGGCGACCTGAGCGCCGACGAAGCCCGGCAACTCGACACGAAGGCGAGCCTCGCCCTCATCTTCAGGCCTGGCTTTTCGACCCACGACGGCAATGGCCGGGACGCCGGACGCGGGGTCGGCCTGGACTTCGTGCTGAAAGCCGTCCATGCGCTCGGCGGCAAGATCAGCATCGCGACCGCGCCCGGCAAGTACACCCGATTCGCCATCATGCTGCCGGCGCAAAGTGGCCGGCAGGACGCCGTCGCATGACGGTCGTCCCCTGAGGAATCCTCGCGATGGCCGCCTACGCACCAGCCCTGCCCATGCAGCTCAAACTGCTCATCGTCGATGACTCCAACGTCATTCGCCGGCGCATCGAGCGCTGCCAGCAGATCGAGCACCTGCAGGTCGTGGGACTCGCATCGAACGGTGTCGAGGCCATCGAGGTCTTTCGCCGAACCGACCCGGACGTCGTCACGATGGACATCACGATGCCCGAGATGGACGGCATCGAGTGCGTCGAACAACTGGTGGCCCTCAAGCCGGATGTCCTGATCCTGATCATCTCCGCCCTGGCCGACAAGGCCACGGCCGTCGAGGCAATGGAGAAAGGCGCCAACGGCTTCCTGAACAAGCCGTTCTCGGACCGCCAGCTCAACGAAGCGCTGGAAGAACTGATCGGCGGCGCCTGATACATCCATGCTCGAAGAACAGGACATCCGCGCGTTCGTCCATGGCACGACCCGCTATTTCGAGGTCGCTGCGCAGCAGGCGGCCTCCGTTGGCTCACCGTATCTCGTCACCGAGGGCGCACCCGACAGCCACGACTACAGCGGCGTCATCTCGGTGTCGGGCCGTCGCAACGGCGTCGTCTATTTTTCGGCGCCCCGAGGCATGCTTACCGTGCTGCTGATGAAGATGAACGAGAGCAACGTCTCGCACGAGTACCTGTGCGACCTGGTCGGCGAGGTCGCGAACACCATCGCCGGCAACGTCCGACGCGACATGGGCAAGGACTTCGCGATCTCCGTGCCTACCGTCGTGACCGGCGCCGGCAACACCGTCGAATTGCCGCCCGGCGGCCGGCCGGTCGTGATCCCGATCCACTGGCGCAGCCACGTGGCCAAACTGGTCGTGTGCCTGCAGTAGCCCCGACCCGTTCTGCTACTTCCGGTATTCCTGGTAGCTCTTCTCTTCCACGAGGCTCGATCCCAGCTTCGTGTTGATGCGACGCTTGATGGCCGCGCGCTCATCGTTCGTCACGTACACCGCACGCGCGAGTTCGATGAATCCGGCGTCGAAACGGCCGTCGCGCTCCTTGTCGCGGATACGGTCCTCGATGTCCCACAGCTGCCCGTTGACCTCACGCAGTCCGGACCATTCTGCGGAGATATCCACCGCTGAATAGGCTGACGCGCGCCAGGTCTCATTGAGCAGCGTCAGCTCCGTGCGCACGTTGTGCAGCTTCGCCGCGTCGGTCATGCGCGCCGACTTGATCTCGAGGATCGTGATCTTGTCGATGAGTTCGCCGGGCGAGATCGGGACGAGGAGTTCTGCCATTGGCTTACGGGGTAGAGGTTGCTGGATAGGGGTCAGTCGGAGGTGCGCCAGTCGCCCGGCAGCCGATTATAGGCCTCACTCCATCGTCTCCCGCCAGATCGCGGTGACCGCGGCGCGCGTCGACGCGAATTCGGCCGCGGGCGCGACATTTTCACCGCCCTCGAGCGACAGATGGTGCAGCCGTTGCCGGTAGGCACGGTAGGCGGCGGTCAGCACGTCGACGGTTTCCTGTGGCACCAGGCAGATCGAGGCCAGGCTTTCGAGCTGGCGGATGTTGTCGGAGAAAGTCACCAGCTCCGCGTACCGGGCGGACCAGAGCAGAGTCCAGTACTGCGCCAGGAATTCGACGTCGGTGATGCCGCCGGCGTCCTGCTTGAGATCGAACTCGCCGGCCTTCGATTTCGACAGCTCCGACCGCATCCGTTCGCGCATCGAGCGCACGTCCTCGCGCAGCGCCGGGCGTCGCACCGCCGTGCGCAACAGCTCCACTCGCAGCGACTCGTAGCGCTGGCGCAATTCCGCAGCACCCGCGACGGCGCGGGAGCGCAGCAGGGCCTGGTGCTCCCAGGTCCACGCGTCCGTGCGCTGGTAGTCCGCGAAGCCTTCGATGCTCTGCGCCAGCAGCCCGCCCTTGCCGCTCGGCCGCAGGCGGGTGTCGACTTCGTACAGACGACCGGCCGCCGAATGCACCGAGAGCAGGTGCACCAGCCGCTGCACCAGCCGCATGAAGAACACGCCGTTGTCGACGACGTGCGGGCCGGCGGTGCGCTGCACCTCGCCGCCGGAATCATGCAGGAACACCAGGTCGAGGTCGGATCCGTAACCGAGCTCGATGCCGCCGAACTTGCCGTACGCGACGACGACGAGCCCCGCCTGCCGCACCGCATCGTCCGTCGGTCCGCACAAGGGCACGCCGTGCCTCGCCACGATCTGCTGCCAGGCGAGGTCGAGCGTTTCCTGTACCAGCAGTTCCGCCAGGTCGGTCAGCCGGTCGCTCACTTTCATGAGCGGCAGGCGGCCCGTGAGGTCCGGAACAGCAATGCGGAACATCGCGGCGCGCTGAAACTGCCGCAAGGCCTCGACCTGCTCCTCGGTATCCTCCACCGCGCAGTTCGCCATGCGATTGCGCAGCTCGACGGCGAGCTCGGCCCGCGTCGGCGGCGTATCGAACAACCGCTCGTCGAGCAACTCGTCGAGCAGCAACGGGAACGCTGCGATCTGGTCGGACAGGAACTGCGAGTGCGCGCAGAGTTCGAACAACCTTGCGCGCGCCACGGCGTTCTCGTTGAGCAGGGCGAGGTATACGGTGCGCCCGCCGATGCGCTCGATCACGTTCAGCACGCGCGACAACGCGGCCTCGGCATTCGGCACGCGCGCGACGGCCCGCAGCAGGCGCGGCAACAGCACCTGCAATCGGCGCCGACCGGTCTCGTCGAGTCGCCGGTAATAGGCCCCCTCGCGCAACTGGTCGAGCTGTCGCAGGAACGCGTCGACCAGGTCCGGCGCCTGCAGTACCACCAGCCGTTCACGCCTGCGGGCATCGTCGAGCTCGGGATCGAGGATGTGCTCGAGTCCTGCGCTCGCCTCGTCGTCGGCGGTCATGGCGCCAGGCGCAAACACCGCGCGGTAGAAATGCGCGCTGACACGGCCCCGATGGTGCTCGAGTTCACGTTCGAGTTCGGGCCAGCCGGGCAGGCCCATCGCGAGTGCGAGCCGCGCACGCGCGTGATCATCGACGGGCAGTTCGTGCGTCTGCTCGTCGTTCCACTCCTGCAGGCGGTTCTCGACGCGCCGCAGGAAGCGATAGGCCGCAAGCAGCTCGGCGACGGTGTCGGCGGGCAGCAGCTTCTGCCCGGCCAGTCGCGGCAGCGCCTCGAGCAGGCTGCGCGTCTGCAGGCGCTGCGTGCTGCCGCCGCGCAGCAACTGGAACGCCTGGACGATGAACTCGATCTCGCGGATGCCGCCGGGCCCGAGCTTGACGTTCTGCTGCAGTTCGCGTCGTTCGACCTCGCGCGCGATCAGCTCCTTCATCGCGCGCAGTGATTCGAAGACGCCGAAATCGAGGTAGCGGCGGTAGACGAAGGGGCGCAGCGCATCGCGGTAGAGGTCGCTGAAGCCCGGCTCCGCCCCGTAGACGGGACGCGCTTTCACGTACGCGTAACGCTCCCAGTCACGGCCGTGCTGCTGCAGGTATTCCTCCATCGCGTCGAAACTGACGGCCACGGGACCCGAGTCGCCGAACGGGCGCAGCCGCAGGTCGACGCGATAGACGAAGCCGTCGTCCGTGGGTGTGCCGAGCAATTGCGCCACGCGCTTGCCCACGCGCACGAAATACTCTTCGTATTCGAGCGGGCGTGGACCCGCCGTCTCCCCGTGTTCGGCGAACAGGAACACCAGATCGATGTCCGACGAAAAATTCAGCTCGCCGCCGCCGAGCTTGCCCATGCCGAGCACGAGCAGCGGCAACGCGACCCCGTTCCTGTCCTTCGGCACACCGTGACGCGCTCCCAGCAGCGCAGCCGCCTGGCGGCATGCCACGTTGATGCAGGCATCGGCGAGCCACGACAACTCGGCCAGGACCTGTTCGATCGGCGCGTACCCGGCGAGATCGCGCCAGGCGATGCGCACCAGCTGCCGGCGGCGAAAGACGCGCAACGCCGACATGAACGTCGCGTCGTCGTTGCTGCCAGGCCTGGTGACGTCATCCGCCGCCTGCGCGTACCACGCCGCGTCGACATGCTCGAGCAGCCGCCCTTGCGTCGCGAGCCACTCGAGCAATCGCTCGTCACGCAGGCAGGCATCCGCGGCGAACGCGCTGCAGGCCCAGACGTACTCGAGACTGTGCGCGATCGAAGCGGCGGCCGGCGTGTCCGGCAGGATGGGACGTGCTGCAAGCCGCTCGAGCTTGTCGACGATGCCGACCCGGATCGAGTCCGGAACCGCAAGCTTCGCGCTCATGCCGCCACCCGCGCACGCGTAGCCCGCTCGGCAATGAGCGCGGCGACGATGAGCAGCAGGCCCGCGAGCGCATACGCTGAACCCGGGAAATGCCACGACGCACCGTCGCGGATTGACCACGCGAAGACGGTCGCGAAGAGCGTCGGGCCGATCACGGTGGCGATGCCAGCGAGACTGCCCATCGCTCCCTGCAACTCACCCTGGGCAGAGCTGCCGACCGCGCGCGTCATGATTCCCTGCGACGCTGGCCCCACGAGACCCCACAGGCCAACGATCGGTATGGCCGCGACGAACCACGTGCCGGTCGGGGCGAAGGCGTACAGCATGAAGCCCGCCGTCCCGGCGAGCAGGCCACCGAGCAGGACCCTGCGTTCCCCGAAGCGACGCACCAGCGGGCCCACCAGGACCCCCTGCACCAGGGCCGAAGAAATCCCGACCGCCGCCAGCGCGAGTCCAACCGCTTTTTCGTCCCAGCCGTAGCGGTAAGCGGAATAGAGCACGAAGACGGCGGGCAGCACCGCGTGCGTGAGGTTGCTCAGGAACGCCGCGCCCGCGAGCGCGAACACTTCGCGGTGCGCGCGCAGGAATCGCAACGAGCCCAGCGGGTTGGCGCGACGCCACTCGAACGCGCGGCGTCGTTCGCGCGCGAGCGATTCCGGCAGGATGAAGAATCCGTACGCCGCGTTGAGCAGGCTCGCGCAGGCGGCCGCCCAGAACGGCAGGCGCGGATCGACCGACCCGAGCAAGCCGCCGATCGCCGGGCCAAGCACGAACCCGAGGCCGAAGGCGACGCCGACGAAGCCGAAACTCTGCGCCCGGCGCTCGGGCGGCGTGACGTCGGCCACGTAGGCCATCGACGTGCTGATGCTGGCTGCAGTCACGCCGGAGATCAGTCTCCCCACGAAGAGCCACGACAGCGTCGGCGCGAGCGCCATCAGCACGTAATCGAACCCCAGCCCGAAGTTTGACAGCAGGATGACGGGCCGGCGGCCAAAGCGATCGGACAACGCGCCCATCACCGGCATGGCGAAGAACTGCATCACTGCCCAGACCGTGCTGAAGTACCCGACCATCAGCGCCGCACGCGAGGTGTTGCCACCGAGGAAATCCTCGATCAGGTGCGGCAGCACCGGCACCACCATGCCGAGCGCCAGCATGTCGAGCACGACGGTGACGAAAATGAAGGTGAGCGCAGCGCGGCGGGGTGCCTGCAGCGTGCCGGGCTCGCTCACGTGGCAGCCTCAGCCGTACTGCAGGACGATGCGGGGCACGTGGTCCTCGCAACGGAAACCGGGCGCGATGCCGATGTCGATCAGCACGCCGATGCCGTGCACGACGTACCCCGCCTGCCGGCTGAGCGCCGTGGATGCGCTGAGCGTGCCGCCCGTGGCGAGCACGTCGTCAATCAGCAGCAAACGGCCCTGCCCGGCCTGCATCTCGAGCACGCCCGTGCCGTACTCGAGGTCGTAGGCGATGTCGACGACGGGGGGCGGCAGCTTGCCTTTCTTGCGGATGGGCACGAAACCCTTGCCGCGGCGCTCGGCCAGCGCCGACGCGAGGATGAACCCGCGCGACTCGATGCCCGCGACGGCGTCGACGGCGTCCCACTCCGGCTCGGTGAACAGGCGCTCGATCGACTCGATCGTGGCCCCGAAATGCCGGCGCAGCAACGGACTGATGTCGCGGAACAGGATGCCCGGCTTGGGGAAATCGGGGATGTCGACGACGAACTGCTTCAGGTCCTGCATGCACACCTCGGCCAACGCGCGCGCAGCGTAGCGAAAAACGGCCGCCGCTGCGACACGGTCAGACCACGGCCTGCCGCTTCTGGCAAAATTGCCCGCCGTCAGGAGGAACGCCAGTGAACGTGAGCGAAGCCGTAGCGAGCCGCATGAGCTGCCGCGCGTTTCTCGACACCCCGGTCCCCGGTGACACGCTGCGCTCAATTCTGGACGCGGCCCGGCGCACGCCGTCCGGTGGCAACCTGCAGCCGTGGTGGGTGTATGCGCTCACCGGCGAGCCGCTCGCCGAGTTGAAGGCGCTGGTGCGCGAAAAGGTCATGGCGAATCCGCGCG
>Ga0316188_10001097_pt1 | contig 12642 bp, 10 predicted proteins | sample Phiworburrow1_MG_FD_204933 | JGI IMG/M metagenome (GOLD analysis project Ga0316188, IMG submission 204933) | Coastal sediment microbial communities from Maine, United States - Phippsburg worm burrow 1 | ecosystem: Environmental > Aquatic > Marine > Coastal > Sediment | place: USA: Maine...
CTTAACGCTTTTGGTCAGTACGAAACAAAAAAAGGCTACTACCTGGATTGGTACTATTTTGAAAATGCCGCCGCGGTAAATGGAGAATGCAGTATGGAATCTTATGCCTTAAATCAGGAAGAGTCCTATATGGCAAAAAATATTTATGAACTTGATTTCAAACCTGGCTGGAATATTGTCAAATATGAAGTTTTGGAGCTATTCGAGGACCGGGATGGCAAAACCTATGCCTCCATGGCACTATGGAAAACTCTGGATGAATTACCCTCGGATGTTCAATATATATATTTCGCCAAATAAACACTGTAACATACCGCTTATACCAAATGCCTGGGGAAATCCCCAACCTTATTGCAACCTAGTTGTTCCATTACCTGTTGCAGCTGCGTTTGCAGCAAGGAAATAGTATGGTTGCCTCCTTGCTTACCCAGTGCTGATACCCCGTACATAAAGGAGCGGCCCATAAAAGTAAAAGCTGCCCCACTTGCCAGCGCCCTTGCTACATCCGGACCGGAACGCAGGCCACTGTCCATCATCACCGTGATCTGGTTGCCATATTTTTCCGCAATACGAGTCAGAGGTTTTATAGTAGATTCCCCGGCATCCAATTGCCGGCCTCCATGGTTAGATACAATAATGCCGTCCAGACCCAGTTTTATGGCCTTTTCTGCATCAGCCTCAGTAGCTACTCCTTTTAACACGATTTTGCCCTTCCACATATCCCTTATGGGTGCAATCTTCTCTTCATTCATCCGCTTGGAAAACATCTTATCCATAAATAAACCCAAATGTTTCAGGTTGAGGTTTTTGGGCATATAGGGCCTCAAAGTTTCAAAATTGGGTTGCCCGTGTTTTAAGGTTTGCAGTGCCCAGTTTGGTTTACCCAAAATTTGCACTACATTATTAAGAGTCATTTTTGGCGGCATAGACAAGCCATTGCGGATCTCCTTTGGCCGAAAACCAAAGGTAGGCACATCGCAAAGCAGCACTAATACCGGACAGGCAGCAGCTTCTGCCCGTGACAGGATATTATCCCGAACTGTATTCTCTGAAGGATGGTACAACTGAAACCAGGCCCGTCCTTCCGTAAGTTCGCTGGCACGTTCTATACTCATAGTGGTAACCGTACTCAGGATAAAAGGAATATTATAGTCCAGTGATGCCTTTGCCAGGATTTCGGAAGCATTGGGCCACATCAAACCCTGAAGACCTACCGGGGCAATCCCGAATGGGGCGCTATAGGTATGTCCAAAAAGTTCAGTTTCCATGTTAAACCCCTTGTATTCACTTAAATAATCCGGTTTTAACTCTACCTCCCGGATCTCGGAAGTATTTTTTTTCAGATTTATTTCTTCATTGCAGCCACCATCCAGGTATTCAAAGGCAAATTTTGGAATTCGTTGTCTGGCCCTTTCTCTCAGGTCCTCTATGGAAGGGTATCCGGAATTGAAGTTTATCGCTTTTTTATTTCTCATCTATACACTATCTCTTTCAAGTTAAAGGGAGTAAAAATTTATTGCGTTTAACCCCATGATCCCTGCTTTTTCCTTTTCTGGTAATTTGTCCATATAATCGGTCACTATAGTTAATACCTCCTTATAACTTCCACCCAGTAGACATACCGGCCAGTCCGATCCATAAAGAAGGCGTTGCCAACCAAAGGCATCCAGGACAACCTCTATAAATGGGGAAAAATCTTCCTGCCGCCATTTAAAGTTTTTGGTTTCGGTAACCATCCCCGAAACTTTGCAACTTACATTCGGGTTTAAGGCCAATTCCTTTATTTGGTCTACCCATCCCCTATCCAGGCCTTCTGTAATCTTTGGCTTGGCTATATGGTCCAGCACAAATTTCTGATCGGGAAATGCCCTTGTCAATAAAACTGCGGCAGCCAGCTGATTAGGATATACCAGAATATCATAGGTAAGGCCAAACTGTGCCAAATGCCCTATGCCATTTTGAAAATCTTTTCGTAGCATAAATTCAGGATCAGGTTCTTCCTGTACAATATGCCTTACCCCTTTAAGGTTTTTGTCTTCAGAAAAATGCGCTAATCTCGCATTTACATTATCCGCCCTCAGATCTACCCATCCAACCACCCCTTTAATAAAATCATTTTCACGGGCCAAATGAAGGAGGAATTCTGTCTCAGCTTCCGACTGATCTGCCTGGACTGCCACACAGCCATCCACCTTATTTTTTTGAAGTATAGGTCCCAGTTTGGGAGGAAGAAAATCTTTCTGAAGGACTTTCATAGAATCATCAATCCAGTCATATCTGACGGGGTCATATTTCCAAAAATGCTGATGACTGTCAATTACCATAGGTTCTGGTCTTAATTAGAACTGCCCTTATTACACCCTGCTCCTGTTTATAAAATTCAACCATTAAGCTTAATAAAGCCCCCATCAATAGGGAAATCCGTGCCTGTAATAAAGGAGGCCTCATCTGAGCACAGATACAAAGCCAGGTTTGCTATTTCCACCGGTTTCCCCATCCTGCCAATAGGTTGTGTTTGCGATAGCCTTTTAAACATTTCCTTTTCCATGCCCGGATAGTTTTGTTTAAGGTATCCATCAACAAAAGGTGTATGCACCCGTGCCGGGGATATACTATTGCAGCGTATGCCATAAGACAGGTAATCTTTCGCCACAGAGTAGGTCATGGTAAGTACAGCACCTTTGGTCATAGAATAGGCAAACCTGTCTGATATGCCAACAGTTGCCGCAACAGATGCCATATTTATGATCACACCTCCTTTTTCCTTCATGCTTTTTATACTGGCATAAATACAGTTATAAACCCCTTTAATATTTACCTGATATACCCTGTCGATATCTGCCTCAGCAGTCAACTCAACATTTCCGATATGGGCAATGCCCGCATTATTGATCAGGATATCAATTGCGCCGTTTTCAGTTATGGCCTCAACAATCTTAAGAACATCCTTTTGATTAGAGACGTCGCAGGCAAAGGCATTGGCCTTACCGCCCATAGCCTTAATCCCGGCGGCTGTTTCTTTTGCAGGTTTCGCATTTACTTCAAGGATATTTACCTCTGCCCCCTGCTCGGCCAGGACCATGGCAATGGCTCGCCCTATGCCACTTCCACCTCCTGTGACAATTGCTTTTTTTCCGGTTAAATCAAATTTCACATTGTTCTATTTAAAAGTTCTTTAATACGTGTTATCGGTAAGTTTAAATCTTCCTTCAAGCATCTCTATTACATTAATCAACGACCTTATGTTATGATAATTAACCTTCCAGATCTGGGCTTTAACATGGTGAACGGCATCCGGGTTTGAATCCAGTCCTTCGTCATACCAACCGCCATATGTATGATCTATCAGATATTCATTGATATAATTCCATTGCTTTTCAAATAATTCATAGTATTCCCTTTCTTCAGGATATAACCGGGCCATCAACAGCAAGGCATTAAGTCCTTCGGCCTGAGACCACCAGATTTTTGCCGGATTCAAGATAGTACAGACATCCGAACCGTCCAAATAATATCCTCCATCAAAAAAACCCCCTTTTTCCAGATCCCAACCACGGTCAATGGCATGGTCTGTCATCTTTTTGGCAATTTGCATCGTTGTAATATCCTTTTTGTGGTAGAGCGCCTGGGAGGCTTCAAGCAAAAGAAATCCGGTTTCCACATCATGGCCAAAAGAAACATGATCCAGCCAAAAATTTTCAATCCGATAAACGTCGGTGGAATCCTTAAAGGAAACAGGTGTCCAATCCCGCTCCAAATGTAAGGTCAGAAAACCCTCAGGTGTGGTAATTGTATCTCTTATTAGCATCAAAAGTTCTTCCAAACGTTCTTTTAACAAAGGATTGGGCCATACTTCGTACAAGGCTGTAAACGCTTCCATAAGATGTATTGAAGAATTCTGATCCTTCCAGTCCTTACGGATGAAATTATCATAACCCATATCATTATTTGGAATATCAACCATCCAGGAACCATCAAGCTGCAGGACATCAAAATAGCCTTTATAAACCGGGTCATGCGCATGCTCTTCTAACCAATAAAACGTTTTTTTTGCTAAATTGAGGGCGGCAGAATCTTTAGATATTCCATAGTAAACGGCTAATCCGTAAATGCCAAAAGCATTACCATAGGAACTTTTGGTGTTACCTTCGGGTTTCAGGGTATTCCCATCTTGCACAAGCAAAGTGTGGAACCCTCCGTGTTCTTGGTCCCACATATGATCCTTTAGAAAATTATAACCGTGGGCAGCAATTTTAGTATAGTTATCATCGCCATAGAAGGTGGAGAGTGCGGAAGCGGTCCAAATATGACGTGCCTGACTTACCAGCATCTTTTTTTGTTCGCCTTCCCTCTCCCATTTAAAGTTAAAATCAGAATAGAAACCGCCATTGTTGCTGTCAATTGCAATGGGATACCACACCCTGACCAAATTATCCAGGGAAGATTTTATTTCCGTTAAGATCTTATCACTATGGGCAGTTTTTATATCACGACTCTCCTGGCACGATAAAGTAATTAAAACAAGAAGACCAAAGAAACTACTATACAGGGCCTTATAAACTAATACTTGTTTCATATTTGATAATTCAGCCGGAAGGGCTATTAAAGCTAATCATATTTTTCCATTTCCTCAACAGGATCTTATTTAGATGCAACTGAATTGGATAAAAGGATTTTGAGCAGCTTGATTTTTCTTATTAACTTACCTCAAAATCAAACCCTGTTAAAAAATTGTATTCCATAGTAGATATAGAAACTACCGGAAACGGTATTAAGGGCAATAAAATCACCGAAATTTCCATTTTTAAGTTTGATGGGGAAAAGGTGGTGGATGAATTTACATCACTGGTAAATCCGGAATGTGAAATCCCCTATTTTATTACCGGATTAACAGGCATTGATAATCATTTGGTCCGCGATGCGCCTACACTTTCAGAGATTGTCCCTCAAATTTTAGAAATAACGCAGGACACCATATTTGTTGCACATAGCGTTAATTTCGATTATAATGTAATTAAAGAAGAATTCAGGACTATTGGCATTTCTTTTATCAGAAAAAAACTCTGTACAGTCCGTTTGTCGAGAAGGTTGATTCCCGGATTTACTTCCTACAGCCTCGGCAAATTGTGTTCTTCCCTGGATATACCTATTACGGACAGACACAGGGCAAGGGGCGATGCACATGCCACAGTACTTTTGTTCAGGAAACTATTGGAAGCAGAAAATTCTCAGAGTGTCTTTAACTCCTTCTTAAATGCGCGTTCTCAGGAAGCCACATTGCCTCCGTTACTGCAGCGGGAAGTTTATGAAAAACTACCTTCTGAACCAGGGGTTTATTATTTTAAAAACGGGCAAGGCGAGATTATTTATGTAGGAAAAGCTAAAAATATTAAGAAAAGGGTTCTAAGTCACTTTTACGATAAATCTACCAAGGAAGTACAAATGTGCAGAGAGACTTCTCATATAGATTTTGAACTTTCAGGTAATGAACTGCTTGCACTTTTAATGGAATCTACCGCAATAAAACATCATTACCCCTTATTCAACAGGGCACAGAAAAGAAATGTAGTTCCTTACGGAGTTTTTGCCTATGAAGACAGGCAGGGGATTACACACCTGGCATTTAATAAATTAAGGCTGGTACCACGCTCTTTAATTACTTTCTACAATACAACAGATTGTCGGCTTTTTATAGAACAAATGTGTATAGCCTACAATTTATGTCCTAAATATTGCCATTTACAGGAAAATGTAGAATCCTGTTCACATTTTCGGGTAGCCCACTGCGGCGGCATTTGCCGGGGTAAGGAAACTGCGGAAACGTATAATAAAAGAGTCCGGGCTGCCATAGAGAATATGGTATCACAAAAGCAAACCTATATCATAAAAGATAAGGGAAGAACTATTGATGAAGATGGAATTGTGATGGTACAGCAAGGGGTTTATTCCGGTTTCGGGTTTGTACCTAAAAGCGCTTCTATAAATTCTGTTGAAGATATATTGGCCTATATCACCCCCCAAAAGGATAATCTGGAAACAACCCGACTTATACAAGCGCACAGGTTAAAATACCCGGATTCAATCCTTGAATTTTCCTCTGGCATTTTCAAAACCGTTTAAATGTTGTGGGATGGGTTAAGCAAAAACGAGCTTAAAATACGAACCTATTTATTCATTTCATGGTACATACGAACTACAAAAACCAACCAAATTAAAAAGATAATGCCCACAATAATGGAGTAAAGTAATATGAAATCCATTATTTTCTATACTTTAAATAATTCATAAATCCCAATATGGTTGGGGCCCAGAAAGCAACAAATATGGCATCCAGTTTATTGCCGGATAGAAACATATATTCGGAGACCACGATAATGGACAGAACCACTAGAAGTAAGATTACATTCATTACCCCGATTCTTTCAATAAAGTTTTTTAACATTTTTTGTGGCTAATAGAGATGGAAAGATAGTAAATATTTCAAATCTAGTTTAACCCCAAACTAATTCGATGAAGTTTTTATCAACTTGGGAAAATACAATTGTAAAATTATAATACCGGGCAAGTAATTATTACAAGACCCCTAAACATGAGTTTCTCAACAAGAAACAGCAGAAATTATTAAATTTTACAGGCCCGTAAAACAAACTTTACTCGCTTTTTTTACCGCTATTCATAAGACTAACCAAAATGGCAATGAGTGCAATCACGACAAGGATAAAAACAGCGATCATAATTATTCCGTTACTCCAATCCACCAAGGAAATACCAAATAATTTCATTTCATAGAAGGGTTTAGTTTTATGCTAAAAACAAGTTATTTACATTAATGTAAACATGTCAAATCTCCAACTAACAGTGGGATAGATTGCCATGCAGACGACATAATTACGGCTTATCCACTTTTTTTACCTTACATGTATTTAAGCCAAAAAGGCCATATAACGGGCAGAATCCTGTTAAACTGGTCAAAACAAATATGGCCGCAAAGGCCAAAAGAATATAAGACAGTGCCCCCTGTACAACTTCGTAGTAAACCAATAAGGCTATAATGACTGCAACGGAAAAGCGTACAATCTTATCAATTTTTCCCATGTTTCTTTTCATGATTTCTCTTTTTATAGATCCAAAAAATCAAACAAAAGGAAAAGTCCTGTAACCTTCCCTACGGACGGAAAACAGACCAAAAAAAAGTTTCTCCCTTTTGTAAATTCTGTCTTTTAAAAGTAAGATGGCCGTCCAAAACAAACCATGATATTAATCATATTACAGTGTGGTTGGACAGATATAATTGGTTACCTCCATTCCGGCTTTTTTCAACTCATCAATACCACCTGTTATGTCAACCAGATTGTGTATGCCCCTGCCTTTAAGTATAGAGGCGGCAATAACAGACCTGTAACCTCCGGCGCAATGGAGGTAAAAGTTTTCTTTTTTAGGAAATTCAGCCAAATGATCGTTTAACACATCCAGGGGAGTGTTGACAGAATTCACCAAGTGTTCTGCTTTATATTCGCTCTCCTTGCGAACATCAAAAACGGGTTTATGGTTATCTTTCAAAACACCTTTGGCTTCTACAGCAGATAACGCAATTATTGTATCTACATCTTTGCCGGCTTCTACCCAGGCTTCATAGCCACCCTTTAAGATTCCTAAGGTATTATCAAATCCGACCCTGGACAAGCGGGTAACAGCCTCCTTCTCTTTACCTATGGGTGTTACCAATAATATGGGTTGCTTAACATCTGCGATCAACGCTCCAACCCAGGGAGCAAAATCCCCGTTCAAACCAATGAAGACAGATCTTGGGATATGTCCTTTTACAAATTCATCCTGATGTCTTACATCTAACACCAGAGCACCTGTTTCATTAGCGGCCAGTTCAAATTCGTTTGGCGAAAGGGATGCCATACCGCGTTTTAATACATCGCCTATATCTTCATATCCTTCCTTATTCATTTTTACATTTAAAGGGAAATACTTAGGAGGTGGCAGCAATCCATCGGTAACTTCTTTTATAAATTCCTCCCGGGTCATATTTGCCCTAAGCGCATAATTCATTTGCTTTTGGTTCCCCAGGGTATCAACTGTTTCCTTCATCATATTTTTACCACAAGCGGAACCGGCACCATGAGCTGGATAGACAATAACATCATCTGCCAGTGGCATGATTTTGCTTCTTAAGCTATCAAACAGAAGCCCGGCAAGGTCCTCTTTGGTCATATCAGCTGCTTTCTGGGCAAGATCAGGTCTCCCTACATCACCTAAAAACAAGGTATCCCCAGAAAAAATTGCGTGGTCTTTGCCTGCCTTATCTCTTAATAAATATGTGGTACTTTCCATTGTATGCCCGGGGGTGTGCAATACCTTTATTGTAATATCACCAAGTGGAAATTCCTGGCCATCTTTAGCTATTATGGCCTCAAATGCCGGATTCGCGTTGGGACCGAAAACAATTGGGGCCCCCGTTTCCTTGGCCAAGGTAACATGACCGCTGACAAAGTCGGCATGGAAATGGGTTTCAAAGATATATTTGATTTTAGCGTTATTCTTTTTAGCTCTGTCTATATAAGGAATTACTTCGCGCAATGGATCAATGATAGCGGCTTCACCATTACTTTCAATATAATAAGCTCCCTGAGCAAGACATCCTGTATAAATCTGTTCTATGATCATTTTTTATTCATTAAATTTTTGCAAAAATACTTCATATTGCCTTAAAATGAGTAACATTAGTTACCGGGGTAATTGCGCTGATAGGCTACTTTTTCATGGGAATCAGACATATTTGCCGGATCATCAAAATAAGCAACCGCCTCTTTTATCTTAACAAAAAGGAATTCTCTGGGCAATACCTTACTTATCCCACTACTGAAAATAATATCCCGGGTAGGACCAATCGCACCTGCAATATAAAATTGAATTCCATCATCCCGAATTTTTTTAATGACCTTCATTAGCATTCGGGTACCTGTCGAATCTATATAATTAATGGCCTCAGCATTTAATATAACACCTTTTAAATTAGAGCCCTTATTTTGAATATACTTATAAAGCTGTTTTTTAAAAAAATCAGAATTCCCAAAGTACAGTTGGGCATCAAATCTCACAATAAGTAAATCATCCCGCACAGTAATTTCATCTCTAAAACGGGTAACATTTTTGTAGTAGTCAGAATTTTTGATTTGGCCCAACTCAGCGAAATGAGGCTTGGAAGTCCGGTAGACCATCAACAGGAGAGAAATGAGAACACCTATTAAAATACCTTGTGTGATCCCTATAAACAGGGTAATTAAAAATGTGATTACCAGGACAACAAATTCATCTTTTCTATAGGTCCAAAGCTCCCTGGCATAATTCAAATCGATCAGACTATATACGGACACCATGATAATACTGGCAAGTATCGCATTGGGCAAATAATAAAAAAGCGGAGTAAGAAATAGAAGGGTTATTACTACTAAAATAACGGTAAACGCCCCGGCAAGTGTAGTTTTTGAACCTGATTCATCGCTAATTGCAGATCTTGAAAAACTTGCTGCAACCGGAAAAGACTGAAAAAAGGAACCAACTAAATTTGCAGAACCCAAAGCCACTAATTCCTGGTTGGCATTAATATTATCCTCCTCATTCTTCTCTTCAAAACCTTTTCCAATGGTAATAGCTTCAAGATATCCAATTAATGCCAACGTTAATGCAATGGGCCATAGTTGTATCATATTCTCCATGTCAATTGCCGGCAAAACGAAACCGGGTAATCCCTTTGGAATTTCACCAACTATCTTGATGCCTAAAGATTCCAATTTTAATAAATATACAGCAAGTATTCCGACAACAACAATGATAAGAATAGCGGGAATATGCCTGTTCCACTTTTTAAAGCCAATTAGTAGTATTATCCCCACCAGACCTATGGTCAGGTCATAAAAATTGGTTCCCGTAACTTTCTCAATAGCGTTTAGAAATAAGTGATGAAACTGATTACTGCTTTCAATGTCCACGCCAAGTAAATGCTTTAACTGGCTAAAAATAATAATCAACGCTGCCGCAGAAATAAATCCACTAATTACAGGTTTAGATAAAAAATTAACAAGGAAGCCCATGCGAAAAACACCCAATATAAATTGAATAGAGCCGACCATAAAAGCAAGCAAAATGGCCAGGGCAATATAATTTTCCGGTCCGACCACTACCAATGTGCTCAAACCCAGAGCTACAAGTAAAGAATCCATAGCAACCGGGCCAACGGCAAGTGATCTGGAAGTTCCCAATAAGACATAAACCAGCAGAGGCATTATTGAGGCATATAAGCCGTATACAGGAGGTAGTCCCGCTATCATGGCATAGGCCATTGCCTGGGGTATAAGTACGATCCCCACGGTTAAGCCGCCAAGGATATCTTTTGGTAAATCCTTCTTTTTATAGCTTTGCAGCCTTTGCAGTACTGGGAAAATTTTGTGCATTATTCAAAAGTACTACTTAATCAATAAATGAAAAATTTCCCTGTTGTTTTTACCCCATAAAATGAATTCAAGAATTATAAGTGCTATTGTTTAAAGTAATCCCTCTTGTAAAAAACCGCCAGCTCCTTTGTAAGCATAAGAACTTCCGGTTTATCCTTGCGAAGTAGTACCTGCCAGTCATTAAAAACTTCCCAGTTATCATTTTTAAAAATAACCTGGCCATATTCAGAAATAAGTTTCTGCCTCATACGATCTTCCTCCCCTTTACCGGTTAATATCCATAAGACATTGAGTTTGCCATCCCCGAAACGCGCTTCAAACTTTCTGGGAAAACCGCCATATTCAATACCAAAACAATCTATCTGTAATTGGGCATTAGGATCACTGCCATCCAATTCCATGCTATTGGTAAATGCGGATTCCTTCTCCAAATTGGGCCTTAACTTATAAAGACTATCTCCCATTGTTATAAAATCGGGAATTCTTACCGACGGGTTATAACTTTTTTTAAATTCCTTATTTGAAGGTAAATAGGGGTTGTCCCAGGCAAATAAATTGGGATGAAGTGCTTCTTCGGTTACTATCCAAACTTTGTCTTCGGCAGGCTTGGCAATAATAAAATCGCTTGGATAAAACATGTAATCCATATATGCCTGGGCAGTATCCTTTCTTTTAGCCGTCATGGCTTCCACGGCATTCCCAAGGGCCTCAATATATACCAGTTTATCATCGGCAAAGGTACATACCAACTCGGCAATTGTGCCGTATTTCGACTTATAATTTGTCAAAACCAAGTGCGCCTCTAAGTCTTTTGACAAAGGGAAGGTTGGGTTTTCTACTTCAAATAATGCCAGTTTCCCGGCAAAAGGCCTCATTTTGGCTTTTACACTTTGCAGAGATTCCCCTAGTTCAACTCCATTGAATAGCACGGCAGTTTGTGCATTGCTGGCATTTATTATCGTTAAAACCAGAATTGCAGAAAGGATTATGGACACTTTCATCTTTTATGTAATTGATTAATACTATTACTAAAGATGCACTTGCATGCCACTTGTTACAGATTAAATAAAACCCGGGGGCTATAAATCAATAACCTTAATATGGTTTCGACTCAATTCTATTCTGCCTTCATTCTCCAAACTTTTCAACAGCCTGGACACCACTACACGAGAGGTATGCAAGTCTTGTGCAACATCCTGATGTGTGGAATAAATAACATCGTCATTAGTCACCATTGCCCTGTCTTTCAAATACTTCATCAAGCGCTCATCCATTTTCATAAATGCCAGGGTATCAATGGTCTCCAACAATTCTGTCATTCTGGAGTGATAACTATCTAATATGAATACTCTCCAACTTTGATATTTTGCCATCCACTCATCCATTTTTTCAATAGGAATCAATAATAACTCGGTATCTGATTCGGCTACTGCCCTGATCTCACTTTTGCCTGTACCCATACAACAAGAAAAAGTCATGGCACAGGTATCCCCTTTTTCAATAAAATAGAGGAGCAATTCATCCCCCTGTTCATCTTCCCTGAGGATTTTTATGGCACCACTAAAAAGCAAGGGCATGACTTTAATATCCTGGCCTATATCCAATAAACGTTCCCCCTGTTTTATGAGTTTACATTTCCCTGCAGCTTCTATCTCATTTAACAATTCCTCCTCAAAAAGGTAACCGTAATTACGTTCCAACAGTACTCTCATTTTTTTAGGTTATTTGGATTAAAACAGATTCATATTTTTATAAATACTCCATTAAATTATGGAATTAAAGTGACTTTGAAATTCCTGTCCTCATCAGTCAAGTAATCAAAACCTTCATGTAACTGCATTTGATCAACGGAATAAGGGTAGAAGGTTATAGGCTCAATACAAATCATATTTGGCACCTCCGTCCATAACATAAAATGCCTGAAACCTTCGGTTTTTATACAAAGCTCTTTTTGATCTTTTAAAATTACCCTCTGACAATCAGCCACTTCAAGTGCCCTGCTGCCGGCTTCCATAATGGTTTCCAATGTAATCGAATGATTTCCAGCAATTACTTCGGGGCTATTGGTATATAACTTAAATGCAGGATGATACCCAAGCATAAAGGGCATATCTTTTTCCCCGGAAATCCTGAAGTTAATCTCCAGACCATTTTCAGACAATACGAAGCTCTTGAAGAA
>Ga0316188_10001098_pt1 | contig 12640 bp, 12 predicted proteins | sample Phiworburrow1_MG_FD_204933 | JGI IMG/M metagenome (GOLD analysis project Ga0316188, IMG submission 204933) | Coastal sediment microbial communities from Maine, United States - Phippsburg worm burrow 1 | ecosystem: Environmental > Aquatic > Marine > Coastal > Sediment | place: USA: Maine...
TAGTGTGTGGACGGATTCCATTGCAGGAATTACCACTTTTGATTTGGGACAATTATATGATACTTTATATTTTGAGACCTTTAAAAGTGATTCTTTACAAAGCTTTTTCGTCTTGCAAGGGATCAAATTGGAAAGCGGGCAGGACGGATTAAGCTATACTTCGATCGGAGTAAATGGTGCCTCAGTACCTGCTTATTTACGCTGTCAGTACTTCGAAGCGCAACTTGCTTCTGTAAATCCAGATCTGGTGATCTTTGGAATAGGGATCAATGATGCCTATGTCCCCGAAGGTCAGTTCTCACAAGAAGAATATGAACAAAATTATCGGGAATTGATGAATCAGTTCAGGTCGGTAAATCCAAAGGTTCAATTTCTCTTTATGTCGAATAACGACAGCTATTATAAAAGGCGCTTCCCAAATCCAAATGTTTTCAAAGTAAGAGATGCGATGCTTAATCTTTCGAAAGAATATGGCGCTGCTTATTGGGACTTATTCGCCGTAATGGGAGGGTTGAATTCGATCAGTTATTGGCAAAATGAAGGATTGGCAAAAAGTGATAAAGTTCATTTCACTCCTTCGGGCTATGTTTTACAAGCCGATTTATTATTTAAAGCATTTCGTGATTCCTATGGGGATCATTTAAGTATGTTAAATTCTACTGCACGCAAAGACTAGAAGTTGAAATTCGATTACAGCGACATATTTCTTTATCTGGAAAACACGCCTTTGCTGTTTACCCAGCTATATTTCTGGATTTTCTTTGCTATCGTCCTGTTTGTCTATTCATTTATTTATAAGAATAAACCGGTCCGAAATGCCTATTTATTTATTATCTCTTTATTTTTTTACTGGAAGACCTCGGGGTTTTTCTTCGTTATCCTGTTAGTCTCTACTTTAACAGATTATCTCCTTGGTTTTAAGATCTATAATGCCAAGAAGTTAACGATTAAAAGAAGCTGGTTAGCCATAAGTATTTTTGTAAATCTCTTTTTACTGATCTACTTTAAGTATGCCTACTTTTTCACTTCGTCGATCAATGAGCTTTTAGGTACTCATATAGAGGTAATTAACCATTTTGCCCATTTTACAAATGTGCTTTACAACACTAATTTTAGGGTAGATGCTATTTTATTACCGGTGGGGATCTCTTTTTATACTTTTCAAACGATGAGTTATTCCATCGATGTGTATAGAGGGGAAGTAAAACCCGTGAAAAGTTTTCTTGATTTTGGATTTTATGTTTCTTTTTTCCCCCAATTAGTTGCAGGACCTATTGTCAGAGCATCGAATTTCATCCCTCAATTGTATGAAGATTATCATTTAACGAAAAGAGAATTCGGGATTGCAGTTTTTTGGATCCTTAATGGTCTGGTTAAAAAGATGTTTTTAGCTGATTATATCGCGGTAAATTTCATTGATAGAGTTTTTAGTAATCCTCATTCCTATTCAGGTTTTGAAGGTTTGATGGCCTTATATGGCTATTCACTTCAGGTATATGCCGATTTCTCGGGATATACAGATATTGCTATAGGCGTGTCGCTTTTAATGGGATTCCGTTTACCTAAAAACTTCGATTCACCTTATAAGGCGGTTAGCACGGGGAATTTCTGGAAGCGATGGCATATCAGTCTTTCTACCTGGCTAAAAGATTATCTCTATATCCCTATGGGAGGGAATAGGGGAGGTTCGATCTTTATGTACATCATGCTGACCATCATTTTATTTTTCATCACATTGATCGCTGCTTCATTGTGGGTAGCCTTGGGCCTTCTCGTTTTTGTTGCATCAATGATGGTGCTGGCACGTTTGATCCCAATGTTTAAGCGATGGCTGATCACTAATATAAACATCATGCTCACGATGTTGATCGGAGGATTATGGCATGGAGCAAGTTGGAATTTTGTGCTTTGGGGAGGATTGAACGGAGTAGGTATCGTAGTTTATAAACTATGGCGAAAGATCAGTCCATGGGAAAGTAAAAACACCTGGTATAAAAGAGCCTGGGCGATTTTTTTGACCTTTAATTTCATCACCTTCACAAGAATCTGGTTTAGAAGTGAATCCTTTGAAAAAGCGGCACAACTCATTCATCAGATCCAATACAATTTTAATTTCTCAATTATCCCTCAGGTCGTTACTTCTTTTTGGAAGGTGTTTTTAGTGATGATAATAGGATATATAATCCATTGGTTACCAGGTTGGTTTAAAGACTGGTATCAAGATCTTTTTGTGAAAACGCCTATAGTGGTGAAAATTATTATTTCTTTTTTAGCCGTATTTATTATTTATCAGGTTATGTCGGCCGATATGCTCCCTTTTATTTACTTTCAGTTTTAGTTTGAGCTCTTGTTTAATTTTTTTCTGCGCTTTACTTTTTAAGGAACCTATTGGATTTATCGTAAGTATAAGATATGCAATTACTTAAGTTTCTGAATTAAAGAGTAAAATAGTTTTTAGCTTTTTAAGTGTTATTTCTTTCTCTTTTTCGCTATATACTCACGAAAGGTTTTTATTTTTGCACTCAATAAAATTGTTCAGCCATATGTCAAATGCTATATCTATCAAGCGAGGACTAGATATCAAGCTGAAAGGGTCAGCCGAAAAAATTACCGGACCTGAAACCCGCTCAAATGTTTACGCAGTTAAACCCACAGATTTTATAGGTTTGACCCCAAAACTTTCTGTCCGACAAGGAGATGAGGTTTTAGCGGGTACGTCATTATTCTATGACAAAAACAATCCTGAAATTTTCTTTCCTTCTCCGGTAAGCGGGGAAGTTTTAGAAATTAAACGTGGGGCAAAGCGTAAAATTCTTGAAGTATTAGTTCTTGCAGATAAAGAGATTAATTACCTGGATTACGGGAAAGCCGATTCAGCTTCAATGACTCGAGAAGAAATAATTGATAAGTTAGTGAAGGCCGGTTTATGGTCGCTCATCAGACAACGTCCTTTTTCTATTATACCTGATTATACATCTCTTCCTAAAGCGATCCATATTTCAGCATTTAATAGTAATCCTCTCGCACCGGATATGGATTATGTTATCAGGGGAAACGAAGCATTATTCCAAAAAGGGATTGATGTGATCACAAAGCTTTCTGATAACGTTAATCTTAATATCAGTGGTAAAACGGGGTATTCAAAGGAATTTGAATCAGTAAAAGGAGTAAAGATCAATCGATTTATTGGTCCACATCCTGCGGGGAATGTTGGAGTTCAGGTGAGTAAGCTGGGGCCGATCAATAAGGGCGAAAGCATTTGGTATCTGTATCCTGCTGAAGTTTTAATGATCGCACGATTATTTGAAACCGGTAAGGTTGATTTACGAAAAAAGATAGCACTTACAGGTTCAGAAGTTAAAGCTCCTCAATATTTTGATGTTATTGTTGGAACATCCATTTCGTCTGTAGTTCAAAAAAGTGTAGCCAATACAAATGTTCGATATATTTCCGGAAATCCATTGTCTGGTACAAAAGTAGAGTTAGATGGGTTTTTGAGTTTTTATGATGATCAGATCACCGTTCTTCCTGAAGGAAATAAGTTAGATTTTCTTTTAACGGATGGTTGGTTTAGTCTTGGTTTAAATAAATTCAGCATTTCTAAATCTTATTTTTCCTGGTTAATGCCAAATAAGGAATACAATCTTACAACCAATATGAATGGTGAAAGAAGATCCTTTGTGGTTACCGGAGAAATGGAAAAGGTATTTCCATTCGATATTTATCCAATGCAATTGATTAAATCAATAATGATCAATGATATTGATAGCATGGAGCAATTAGGTATTTATGAAGTTGATGCAGAAGATTTTGCATTATGTGAATTTATAAATACTTCGAAGATCGACATTCAGGATATTGTAAGAACCGGAATGGAAAATCTTAGAGAAGAATTATATTAAAAGCTATTAATCTAAATTGATATATTTTGAAATTTTTAGAGAACTTTTTTCAAAAGCACAGACAAGATTTCGAAGAGGGAGGAAAGAATTATAAGTGGAGAACCTTTTACGAAACTTTTTTCACTTTTGCTTTTACTCCGGATACTACTACTCAAAAAGGATCACATATTCGCGATTCTATAGATCTTAAGCGAACCATGTTTTTTGTGGTTATTGCGCTTATTCCGGCAACATTATTTGGAATGTGGAACTTAGGCTTTCAGCACTATATAGCTATTGGTCAGGAGTCGGGTCTTTGGGAGAATTTTTGGTTCGGACTGCTACAGTCATTGCCCATGATCCTTGTTTCATATGGAGTTGGACTAGGTATTGAATTTATTTTTGCCCTCAAGCATCATGAAGGTTTACAAGAAGGATTTTTAGTTTCCGGTTTGTTGATCCCATTGATCATGCCTGTTAATACACCTTTATGGATGGTCGCAGTTGCTACTGCATTCGCGGTTGTAATTGGGAAAGAAGTATTCGGTGGAACGGGAATGAATATCGTTAACGTTGCAATTACTGCACGTGCCTTCTTATTTTTCGCTTACCCTACAGAAATGTCGGGAAACAAAGTATGGATCGATCTTGCAGGTGAGGCTCCTGTGGATGGATTTACCGGCGCAACTGCACTAGGAATAGCTGTTGAAGGAGGTAGCGAAGCGATCAATAATGCGGGAATGACCTTGATGAATTCCTTTTGGGGAGTGATCCCGGGATCTATTGGAGAAACATCAACAGCTGCCATATTAATTGGGGCTTTGATCTTAATTTATACCGGAATAGCATCATGGAAGATCATTATATCCGGAATTGCCGGCGGTGCTTTAATGGGAATGTTATTCAACTGGCTTGGACCACAATTTTTCCCTGATAATCTGTACTTGCAAGTTGGCTGGTTGCATCATTTAGTACTTGGAGGCTTTATGTTTGGAATTGTATTTATGGCTACTGATCCTGTTACTGCAGCTCAGACTGAAAAAGGAAAATGGATCTATGGCTTTTTAATCGGTTTACTGGCAATTCTGATCAGAACAGTAAATCCTGCCTACCCTGAAGGAATGATGATGGCTATTTTATTCATGAATATTATGGCTCCACTTGTTGATCATTATGTGGTCCAAGGAAATGTTAAGAAAAGAATGAAACGCTTAAAGGCCGTAAAAGCCTAAAATTAGAAATAACATGGCAATAGATAGAAATAGTAATTCTTTCACTTTTGGCTTCGCAATAGCAATGGTTATTGTTGTCGGAACAACATTGGCCTTTTTATCGATGTATCTTAAACCTTATCAATTAAAAAATGAGAAGGATAAAAAGATGATAAGTATTCTGGGGGCAATAAACGTTGAAGCAGATCGAACGAATGCGGCAGAGGTTTATAAAACCTATATCCTGGATTCAAAAGTATTAAATAGCAAAGGAGAGCAAATCGAAAGTGATCAAAATGCTTTTGATATCGATGTTCAAAAACAATATAAAGACAAAAATGTTGCGGTTGAAGATCGAATTTACCCTTTATTTATTGCAGATAAAGAAGGGGTGAAATATTATATCATGCCGGTTGCTGGAACAGGTCTTTGGGGTCCAATCTGGGGTTTTATCTCTGTTGGAAGTGACTTAAGCACTATTTTCGGAGCTCGCTTTGATCATAAAGGGGAAACTCCTGGATTAGGAGCCGAAATTTCTTCTTATGAAAAATTCCAAAAACAATGGGATGGCAAAAAGATCAGCGATCCGGATGGAACTTTTCATCCTATGAATGTCTCAAAAACACCCTCTGAAGGGAATGATCCTTTTGCAGTTGATGGAATTACGGGAGGAACAATAACCAGTAAAGGACTAGAAGAAATGGTAAATCGTTCAGTTACGATTTATGTAACATATTTTCAGTCAATTAGAACTAAGTAGTTGAATAAAATTGTAATATAATGAGTGAAGAAACAACGGATATTCAATTGAAAAAACCTAATGAAGGTCTTTTTTCAAAAAAGAATAGAAAACTGATCACCGATCCGCTCGATGATTCTAATCCAATCACAGTTCAGGTACTTGGGATCTGCTCCGCATTAGCAATTACGGTTCAGGTAGAACAAGCAATAGTGATGTCATTATCAGTATTGTTCGTTTTAATGGCGGGAAACTATCTTATCTCATTGATGAGAAATGTAATTCCAAATCGAATTCGAATTATCGTCCAGCTGGTAGTTGTTGCTGCTTTAGTAATTATAGTAAATGAATTATTGAAAGCTTTTATGCCGGATGTATCAGAAAAATTATCAGTTTTTGTTGGTTTGATCATCACTAACTGTATAATCATGGGACGACTTGAAGCTTTTGCTCTTGGAAATAAACCCTGGCCTTCTGTATTAGATGGAATTGGAAACGGATTTGGTTATGCCTGGGTTTTAATTGTTGTGGCTGTTTTTAGAGAATTTTTAGGATCAGGAACAATTTTAGGTATTAAATTATTAGAACCTCTGGGTATTTATAACATCGGTTATATGAATAATAATATGATGATTCTTCCTCCAATGGCCCTTGTTACTGTAGGAATAATTATTTGGGTACAACGTGCTCGAAATACTAAACTGATCGAAGCTAATTAATAGAAAAAGACTATGGATTCATTAAATATATTCATTAAATCGATCTTTATCGAAAATATGATATTTGCCTACTTCTTAGGAATGTGTTCCTATTTGGCAGTATCCAAATCGGTAAAGACTGCGGTAGGTTTAGGTGCCGCGGTAATTTTTGTTTTAGGAATTACCGTTCCGGTTAACTATTTACTTGAAAATTATTTCCTTAAAGCAGGTGCACTTCAGTGGATAGATCCTTCTTATGCTGATATCGATCTAAGCTTTTTAAGTTTCATCCTTTTCATTGCGGTTATTGCCTCTATGGTTCAACTTGTTGAAATGGTTGTAGAGAAATTTTCACCGGTACTTTATGGAGCTCTTGGGATCTTCTTACCACTTATCGCTGTGAATTGTGCCATCCTTGGTGGTTCTTTGTTTATGCAAGAACGTCAATACAGTACTATTGGTGAAGCAACCTGGTTTGGATTAGGTTCGGGTGTTGGATGGTTACTGGCAATTGTAGCGATTGCGGCAATCCGTGAAAAGATCCGTTATTCAAATATTCCTGCTCCTCTTCGTGGATTAGGAATCACTTTTATCATTACCGGCTTAATGGGAATTGCTTTCATGAGCTTTATGGGAATTAAACTGTAATAAAACAGACATAAAATGGCGTTAACAATTATATTAACCATCGCAGTCTTCTTAGTTCTTACTTTACTATTAGTTGGGATTCTGCTTTTTGCTAAATCAAAACTTTCTCCTTCAGGGAAAATAAAAATACTTATTAATGGTGAAAAGGAAATTGAAGTAGATGGGGGTAACTCTTTACTGAGTACTCTGGGTGAGCATGGAATCTTTTTACCTTCTGCCTGTGGTGGTGGTGGTACCTGTGTTCAGTGTACCTGTCAGGTTAGTAAAGGTGGAGGATCAATTCTTCCTACTGAAGTTCCGAATTTTTCAAGAAAACAAATTGCTGATAATTGGAGACTAGGTTGTCAGGTAAAAGTGAGAGAAGACATGGAGATCCATGTACCGGAAGAAATTTTTGGTATTAAAAAATGGGAAGCAACCGTTGTCTCAAATTATAGTGTCGCTTCCTTTATTAAGGAATTTGTAGTTGAACTTCCGGAAGATATGGATTATAAAGCAGGAGGATACATACAAATTGAAATTCCACCTACCACAATTAATTTCAAAGACATGGACATTACTGCTCATCCGGAAGAACATCCCGGTGAGCCGGATAAGTTTAAACTGGAATGGGATAAGTTTAATCTATGGCCTCTTGTGATGCAGAACAACGAAGAAGTTGTTCGTGCATATTCAATGGCCTCCTATCCTGCAGAAGGAAGACGAATTATGTTAAATGTTCGGATCGCAACTCCACCTTGGGATCGTAAATCAAATGGATGGATGAAGGTGAATCCCGGGATCGCTTCTTCTTATATTTTTGCTCAAAAACCGGGTGATAAAGTAGTTGTTTCCGGACCTTATGGTGAGTTCTTTATTAAGGATTCAGATTCTGAAATGATCTATATAGGTGGTGGTGCCGGAATGGCACCGATGAGATCTCATTTGTATCACCTGTTTAAAACACTAAGAACAGGTCGTAAAGTTACTTATTGGTACGGCGGACGTTCTAAAAGAGAATTATTTTACTTGAAACACTTTCAAGAATTAGAAGATGAATTTCCAAATTTCAAATTTTATTTGGTCTTAAGTGAACCGATGGAAGAAGATAACTGGAAGGTTAAAAAAGATATGGATGATACTGAAGGGGATGGTTTTGTTGGTTTTGTGCATCAATCTGTGATCGATAATTATCTGAGTAAAATTGATGCTCCTGAAGATATTGAGTTTTATTTCTGTGGCCCACCAATGATGAACAATGCGGTAACTGCAATGTGCGAAGATTTTGGAGTGCCACCTGAAAACGTAAGTTTTGATGACTTTGGAGGCTAAATCTTTTAATCCCTGTCGTAAGACGGGGATTTTTTTTAAAGGACTAAGTCTTTTTCTAATTATCTTGTCCGTTAGCTCTTGTACAAGCGAAAAGCTATACGATATAAGGGGGGAGGCACAAGGTACCTATTACTCCATCAAATATATCGCTTCGAATGAAATCTTGACTAAAGAGGATTTTGATGGGCTTTTTGCAAAAATTGATTCATCATTATCTACATATAAGGATTATTCACTGATTAGTAAATTCAATCGCGAAGATTCGATCCTTACAAATGATCCTTTTTTTATTGAGATGATCCGCGAATGTGATCAGATCTATCATAAAAGCAATGGTGCTTTTGATGCTACTGTTTTGCCTTTGGTTCGGGCTTGGGGATTCGGTCCCGAAGGGAATGAATATGTATCTTCCATTCCTATTGATTCACTGTTAAAACGTGTGGGATGGGAAAAATTGTCGATTCAATATCTACCCGATGGAAGACTCTCTCTTAAGAAAGGGGTAAAAGGGATGCAGCTCGATTTTAACGCCATTGCACAAGGTTACTCAAGCGATATCATTGCAGATGTTCTTAATGAAGCAGGGATCAGTAATTATCTTATTGATAGCGGAGGGGAATTAAAAGCAAAAGGATTAAACAACAAAGGCGAATCCTGGAGAATAGGAGTTGATAATCCGGAAGAAAATGCGAGTGAAAGAAGTTTAATCGCCACTTTTGAACTTAAAAATACCTCCGTCGCAACCAGTGGAAATTACCGTAAGTTTTATATAAAAGATGGGGTTAAATATTCTCATACGATCTCTCCTTTTACAGGAACTCCGGTAAAACATACTTTATTGAGCGCAACGGTAATAACAGACACATGCTCTATAGCTGATGGCTTTGCCACAGCATTAATGGTGATCGGTACGGAAAAAGCGATTTCATTAATTGAAAGCCTCGATAATGTAGAAGCTTATCTGGTATATTCAGATGAAGAAGGAAACTTTAAAAGCTATTTAAGTAAAGGCTTAGCCGGAATAATTAATGAGAAGAAATAATCATTAATCGTTTTCACAACGCTGGTCAGGACGAGCACCACAAACGGAACAATTTTCACCTTCCTTATTTAAATTTAATCCGGCACTTGCACAAGTACCATTAAACTTTCCGTTTTTCTTTACTAAGATCTTAATCGCTAATCCGGCAAAGGCGAGTGCCAATAAAACAATGGTGATAAGAACTAATTTCATCTCTATTTAATTAGACTGCAAAGCTACAATATATTCACTTAAATCGCTTTAAAATAGGCTTTAATTCGTGTAAGGAAATTTACATTTCACCATTTAATAATGAAAAAAGAAAGTAAATGGAACGAAGATTTGAAGCATGAAAATGTTTGGTGATGGATGATGGAGTTTTGATGTGAAAATGACACTTAATTGAACGTTTTCTAAATTTTTTTATGTATTCATTCCTTCATGCATTTATGCATTGAGAATTTAATAATGAATCAGTTGGCCGGATCCTGGATTTGATTCAATAAAAACTTCAGGATCATTAGTGTAATATATATTTCCTGTCAAATTGAGCTGGACTTTAATATAGTCGGTGGTACTGATTTTGAAATCTCCCGTACCTCCATTTGTATAAAATCCTCTTTGACAAACAAGTTCTTCCAGATCAATGATCGAATACGAAGTGGAATAACAATACACATAATCGAAGGACCCTGTGAGTTTTACATTCGTTGCACCGGTTTGTTGAATGAGATATAAATAGCTTCCTGAAAAGGCTAATTCTATATCACCAACACCATCGCTTGTTATAATTTTAAAAGTATCAACATCCAGGATCCCATCACTATAGATATTACCATAACCGGAGAATAAGATAGTATCTATTTCAGGCATAGTTATATGCACTTCATAGGGCGTACTTTGATCGCGCAGCCATTTACAAACTGTTTTATTTTGGATAACTAATTTAGCACCTTCAACAGTAGTTGTATAGCTTTCTATTAAATTTGCTCCTCCTTTTACAATCGCTTTAAATTCCGGTCCTTGTTTTATCGTAACCGTAGCATTATCCCGAATGTCAAGGGTATTAAAAGGACTGTCAAATATCCGTTCTTCAGAAACGATATCACCCACACTTGTTAAACAACCGCTACCATTGTCTTTATTGCACCCGCAAAAAGAGATGAATATTACTATTACTATTGTAAATCTTAAAAGCGCCATCCTAATCCTAATTCTACATTTCTAGCACTTGCCCATACAGTCCGCAAGCTTAAATTAACTATTAAGTGATCTGAAGCTATCCACATACAGCCTAAACGATGATAGAAAACATCATTGTCCTGACTGTTATTATAAACATAAAATCCCCATTCGAGCATAAATTGGATTTGGTCAAGATTCAATAAATACCCTGCTGTAATTCCAACTTGAAATACATTGTCAACTTTTTCAAATTCATATTGAATTGGATCGCTTACATCGAGAAATAAATCGCCACTCCCTACTAATCTATTCCTAAAGTTAAGCGAATATTGAGTTTGATAACGAGCGTTTATAACAGTACTTTTCGCTTTTGCAACTTCAACCTGTCTTCGGCCAAAGTTTAATAGAACTTCATTCGTCCACTTTTTATATTCGAGGACAGGTGTTGTATTAACATCGATGCTTTGTGTTCCAATTCGATATTTAATTCCTATTTGCCCTGAAGCTAAGTTAATTCCGAGGTTAGGCTTTTGAATTCCTGTATTAGAGAAATGAGACATTCCTAATCCTAATTTCACATCCATCGCTTTGCTGATCTTAAACTCTTTTTGAAGATCGATGAAGAAAAATATATTCACATTGGAGCCAATCGCAATATTTTGATTATTAGTTTCGGAATTAAATTTCGAACTTAAAAAACCGGGTCCAAAACCAAAACGAAAATGAAAATTATTTCTTTCTTTCTTCCCATATACCTTGTCAAAATACCCAAAAACAGCATAGGCTTGTCCTAGTTGATCGTTGAACATAAGTGGTGAAAAGAAGGCGCCTACACCTAATTCCGGGAAATTGGCTTCCTGATGCCATGCTTTCTTACCTGTGGTTTTATGTCCGACAAAAAGCCTGAAAGATGAGAAATAACGGATAGATAAGCGATGCATTTCTGCATGATGACTAATAAGGTAGCCATATTCCGCTTGGCCTGTAACAGAATAGGCATAGCTTTCTTTTTCCTGGGAAAACCCGGATAAAGAAAAGATGAATAGGGATAATATGAATGTGAATAAACTCCTCATTTATTAAGGAGTCAAAATTAAGATAAGCTATTTGATTTTATACTTTTATACGAGATAATTTATATGCAATGGATGAACGACTAATAGCTTTTAAGAGATTATTGGATATCATGGATGATTTGAGGGAAAAATGTCCCTGGGATATGAAACAAACCATGGAAAGTTTGCGTCATTTAACCATTGAAGAAACCTATGAATTATCGGATTCGATTTTAGACAATGACCTTCCCGAGATCAAAAAAGAATTAGGTGATCTAATGTTGCACTTGGTTTTTTACGCTAAAATCGGAAGTGAGAAAAATGCTTTTACAATGAGTGATGTTCTTAATGGCATCTGTGAAAAATTGATCAGTCGTCATCCCCATATTTATGGAGATGTTGTGCTTACTGATGCTGATGAAGTAAAGGCAAATTGGGAAAAATTAAAATTAAAGGAAGGAAATGATTCGGTTCTATCCGGAGTGCCAAGTTCCCTGCCTTCATTAGTAAAAGCTTCAAGAATTCAGGATAAAGCAAAAGGGGTTGGCTTCGATTGGGAAAGAAAAGAGCAAGTTTGGGAAAAAGTAGAAGAGGAGATCCATGAGTTTAAAGAAGAAGTGGAGAAGGGATCCGATAAAATTGAAGACGAGTTTGGGGATGTATTATTTTCATTAATTAATTACGCTCGATTTATCGATGTAAATCCTGATGATGCTTTAGAAAGGACAAATAAGAAATTTATTAAACGCTTTCAATATTTGGAATCAGAAGCTAAAAAAGCGGGTAAAGAACTCTCCTCTATGAGTCTTGACGAAATGGATGTGTATTGGAATAAGGCGAAAGAGATATGAGATGTGAAATATGAAATGCGAGATGAGAAATTGCCACAAA
>Ga0316188_10001099_pt1 | contig 12639 bp, 14 predicted proteins | sample Phiworburrow1_MG_FD_204933 | JGI IMG/M metagenome (GOLD analysis project Ga0316188, IMG submission 204933) | Coastal sediment microbial communities from Maine, United States - Phippsburg worm burrow 1 | ecosystem: Environmental > Aquatic > Marine > Coastal > Sediment | place: USA: Maine...
CAGGATCAGGTTCGACAGCTTCACCTGGTTGAAGTGCACCGCCATGGGGTTGGTCCAGTACAGCTGGGGCCACTCCGGGTCGCGGACGGTCAGGTGGCCCGCGAAGCCGTAGTCCAGCCCGTGCATCGCAAACGCGCGGCAGGCGGCCACCAGACGCTGCTTCAGATAGTGGCGGTGGGCCGCGTGCGAATCGAAGCTCGGAATCTCCGGGAAGATCAGCCCCGGCTGGGTGGGTTGGTAGACGGACAGGCGTTCGGTCACGGCAGCGGTCATCGAGGGGCTCCTGGGGTGGGTCGGCGTCGACGCGGATGATGCGGTGGCCCGGCCCGCGTGACAAACGACGATGCTTCATGGACACGTGAATCAGATTCACCTATCGTTGCCGCGATGCCCGCGCGCCGACTGCCCCCCTTTCCTGCCCTCAGGGCCTTCGAGGCCGCCGGCCGCCTGCAGAGCTTTGCCCTCGCTGCACAGGAGCTGCACCTGACGCCGTCGGCGGTCAGCCACCAGGTGCGGCAGTTGGAGCAGCACTTCGAGCGCGCCTTGTTCGTGCGCCGGCCGCGCGGCGTCGAGCTCAGCGCCGAAGGCCGGCAGCTGCTGGCGGGGTTGACGCCGGCGCTGGACCAGGTCGAGTCGGCCTGCGCCGCGCTGCAGCGGGCCGCAGGCACCACGCTGGCCCTGCACTGCGCGCCCAGCTTCGCCACCCAGTGGCTGCAGCCGAGGCTGCCGCGCCTGTTCCGCGACTGGCCGGAACTGGCGCTGAAGCTGTCCTCCGGCGCCGAGCCGGTGGACCTGCGACAGCGCAGCGACCTCGACCTGTGGATCGCCTACGGCGTGGTGCCGGCGCGCCGCGGCATCGTCGTGCGGCCGCTGGGCGACGAGCGCATCGCCCCGCTGTGCGCGCCCGTGCTGGTGCAAGGCACCGACCCGGTGGCCTGCCTGGCGCGGCTGACGCTGATCGACTCGGCGCTGAGCCCGGTGACCTGGCCACAGTGGTTCGAGATCAACGGCCTGCCGCTGCCGGCCGGGCGACGGCCCTCGTTCGACCGCGCCGCGCTGGCCATCGCGTCGGCGGTCGACGGCGTCGGCGTGGTGCTGGAGAGCACCCGCCTGGCCGAGCGCGAACTGGCGCGCGGTGCGCTGGTGGTGCTGGGCGGCGACCGCTTCAAGCCGCTGGTGCGCCCGATCCACCACCTGTGCCACCGCGCCACCGACAGCGACCCTGCGCGCATCGGGCGCTTCTGCGACTGGCTGCAGGGCGCGTTGGGCTAAGCTGGTTGCCGACGCGCCCGCGGTCACCGTCGAACCCGCGGGAAGGGTGTACGCAAGAACGAGGCAACACGATGGCGATCGGATGGATGACCGTGCTCAAGCTGGTGCCCTGGGCCGACGTGATCAAGAACGCGCCGGCGGTCGCCGACGGCGCCAGGAAGCTATGGGATACGGTCGGCCGCCCAACGGAGCCGCAGGCCGTCGTCGACGACGAGGCGCCGGCGACCCTGTCGCCGGCCCAGCATCTGCAAGAGCGCCTGACGGAAGCCGAGGCCGCCATCGCCACCTTGCACGAGCAGATGCAGGCGTCGTCGGCGCTGATCAAGGCGCTGGCCGAGCAGAACACCGAGCTGATCCGGCGCGCCGAGACGAACCGCGTGCGCGTGCTGTGGCTGGCCGGCCTGGTGGTGGTGTTCGGGGCCATCGCCGGGCTCAACCTGGCGGTGACCCTGTCACAGGGTGCCTGACGCGGACGCGGCGGCGCCCTCGAACGAGCTCATCAGCGTTTCCAGCTCGTTCGTGATCTCGGCCTGCCGGCGGCTTGCCCCCAGGCGCTGCAGCGCGCGGCCGAGATCGTCCAGGTGGTCTTGTGCCCTTTCCATCTGCGCCAGGCGCGAGCGGTTCTCCTGCGCCAGCGACGCGTGCAGCGCGCTGCGCAGCAGCAGTGCGCGGGCCTGGCGGCGCAAGGCCTGCCGCAGCGCCGGCAGGGGCAGGTAGTGCATCGGCGGCGAGGGCGGCGAGGGCAAGGACGCCGCCGCGCCTGGCGACACGTCCCCACCGGCCTGCGCCATGGCTTGTGGCTCCGGCCACAGGCGCAACGCCACCACGCCGGTCGCGTCGGTGTGCAGCACGCCCACGTCGGCCGCGCGCAGCGCCTCGGCTTCGAGTGCGCTCATCCACCGTTCCAGCACCGCGTCGGCGTCGTCGATGGCCGCGCAGCCGGGCAGCGCGATGGCGTCGGGCCAGCCCGCACCCGCCCCGTCCACGAGGCGGCGGCTGGCCAGCAGGAAGCGTTGCCGCGGGTCGACCGCGCGCCGTCCTTCGGCGGCCTCGGCCAGCCGCGCGTTGAAGGCACCGCAGAAGCCGCGCTCGGCGCCGATCACGAGCCAGGCCGCGGGCGCGTCTTGCGCCGACGCCGCCTCGGCCCCGTCGTCCAGCGAGCGCAGCGCCTGCATCACGCTGTCGCGCGCCTGCGCCAGCGGCGCTGCCATGCGGGTCAGGCGCTGCAGTTCGGCGAAGGCCAGGTTCTTCATCGCCTGCACGATCTGGCGCAGGTCGGCCAGGGTCTCGGCCCGCTCACGCAGGGCGTGGCCGCCACTCATGGCGAACGCCCCAGCCACTGGCCGACGCAGGCGACCCATTGCGCCCGCGGTGCCGCCAGCGCCGGGGCCTGGCCGGCGACGCCGGTGTGTTCGGCCAGTCGATCGAGCGTCGTCGACAGCGCGGTTTCGTCCAGCTTGTCCAGCCAGCCTTCGTTCAGCGCCACCAGCCAGGCCATCTGGTAGCTCACCGGCCGGGTCGCCAGCCGGTCCTGCCGGAACAGCGCCTGCAGCAACCGGCCACGCGCCACGCGTGCCGTCATCTCGTCGTCCAGCCGGGTGCCGAAACGCATGAACAGCTCCAGCTCCAGGAACTGCAGGTAGTCCAGGCGCAGCCGCTTGCACTCGCGGGCCACCGCCTTGTCCTGCGCCTTGCCGCCGATGCGCGACACCGAGGTGCCGACGTCGATGGCCGGGAACATGCCCGCGGCCACCAGCTTGCTGCTCAGATAGACCTGCCCGTCGGTGATCGAGATCAGGTTGGTCGGGATGTAGCTGGCGATCTCGCCGAGTTGCGTCGGCACGATCGGCAGCGCCGTCATGCTGCCGCCGCCGCGCGCGGCGTTCAGCTGCGTCGAGCGCTCCAGCAAGCGCGAGTGCAGGTAGAAGATGTCGCCCGGATAGGCCTCGCGGCCCGGCGTGCGGCGCAGCAGCAGCGACAGCTCGCGATAGGCCTGCGCGTGCTTGCCCAGGTCGTCGTAGACGATCAGCACGTCCCGGCCGTCATGCATCCAGGCCTCGGCGATGGCGCAGCCGGCGAACGGCGCCAGGTACTGCAACCCCGGCAGCGTGCCCGCCTCGGCCACCACCACCGTCGTGTGCGCCATGGCGTCACGCTCGGCCAGCAGCCGCAGCGTCTCGGCCACCTCGGCGCGGCGCTGGCCGATCAGCACCAGCACGCAGCGCACCCCCTGGTCGCGCTGGTGGATCACCGCGTCCAGCGCGAGCGCGCTCTTGCCGGTGCCCTCATCGCCGATCAGCAGTTCGCGCTGGCCGCGGCCGATCGGCAGCAGGGTGTCGATGACGGTATTGCCCGTGTAGAGCGGCCGCGTCACCGCGTCGCGGTCGACGATCGGCGGCGACCGAGCCTCCAGCGGCCGCAACTCTCCATCGGCCAGCGGCGGCCCGCCGTCCAGCGGCCGCCCCAGGGGGTCGACGACGCGACCGAGCAAAGCGTCGCTGCAGGGCAGCGCCAGCGTCTGCCCGCTGCGCCGCATGCGCAGGCCGGCCGCCATCTGGTCGCTCTGCTCCAGCAACACGCAGCCGGCCAGCTGGGGGTCCAGCTGGAAGACCCAGGCGCGGCTGCCGTCGGCCGAATGCAGCACCTCCCCCAGCGGCACCGACGGCAGTCCCTGCAGCCAGGCAATGCCGTCGGCCAGGCCGATCAGCGTGCCAACCTCCTCGATCACGAGGCCGACCTGGGCTTGGCTCATGGCGCCTTGGTCGCGAAGGCGTCGACGCCGTGCCGCAGGCTGGCTTCCAGCTGATGCCCCGGCAGGTGCACGCAGATGCCGGCGATCAGCGCCGGGTCGATGCGCCAGGCGGTGTGCGGCGGCTCGCCCAGCAACGTGGCCAGCTGATCCTCCACGCGGCGACGCAGCGCCAGTGGGGGTTCGAACGCGGTGCTCAGCTCGAGCACGGGTGCGCCCTCGTGACGCTCGGCCCAGCCCGCACGCAGCGCTTCGTGCGCCGCGTCCGACTGCCGCGTCAAGTCGGCCAGGAACAGCTCGATCAGCGCAACCTCCACGGCCGGGCTCGCCAGCCGCCCCAGATAGCCGGCCACGAAACCGGCGGCCTGCTGCCGCAGCGCGCGTTCGTCGCGCCGGCGCGCGCCGGCCTGATCCTGCTCGGCGCGGGCGCGGGCCTTGTCGCGCTCGGCCGCGAGTTCCTTCGCCAGTGCATCCAGGTGCTTCTGGCGCTGGGTCGCGATCTCCGCAGCCAGGTCATGCTGCGCGCTCTCGCGCCGGGCCGCCGACTCGGACTGCTGCCGTTGAAGCTGCGCCGCCTCGGCGACCAACGCCGCCCGCCGGTCCACGAGGTCCTTGGCCTGCGCGGCGGCCGCCTGATCGCGTGCGTCGAGCGCGGCACGCATGGGCCTGAACAGGAAGCGGTTCAGCAGCCACAGCAGGACGAGGAAGTTGACGATCTCCAGCGCGAAGCTGGTGGCATCGAGGTCCATGTTCTGCCCCGCCCTACTTCAGCAGGTACTCCAGCAGCGGGTTGCGGAACAGGATGATCAGCGCCACCACCAGGCAGTAGATCGCCAGCGACTCGATCATCGCCAGCCCGATGAACAGCGTGCGGCTGATCGACTTCTCGGCCTCGGGCTGGCGCGCCAGCGCGTCCAGCGCGGCCGCGATCGCGCGGCCCATCGCCAGCGCCGGGAAGAACACGCCCAGCGCGATGGCGAGCGCCGCCACCACGGTGGACACGATGCTGAACAGATGCAGGTCGGTCATGCAGACACCTCGGTAGGAAGGGAATCGGGCCCCGGCGTGCCGGGAGGCTCGTCATGCGGCGCGCGCTGCTGGTGGATCTCCAGCGCGCTGCCGATGTAGATCAGCGCCAGCATGCCGAAGATGTAGGCCTGCACCAGCGCCTCCACCACGTGCAGCAGCAGCAGCGGCACCGGCACCAGCAGCCCGGCCACCAGCAGCACCAGCATCGCCGCCATCTCCAGGCTCATCATGTTGCCGAACAGGCGGATCGCCAGTGCCAGCGTGCGCGTGACTTCACTGATCAGGTGGAACGGCAGCAGGATCGGGTTCGGCGCCAGGTAGTGCTTCAGGTAGGCGCGCCAGCCCGAGGCACGCACGCCGTAGACGTGCACGGCGACGAAGACCACCGCCGCCAGCGCTGCCGTGATCGACAGGTCGCGTGTCGGCGACTCCAGCCCCGGTACCAGTCCCAGCAGGTTGGACACGAGCACGAACAGCCACAGGCTGCCGACAAAGGGCAGCACGCGGGCGACGTCGGGTGCCGGCACGACCTCGGCCACGGCGTCGCGCATCAGCAGGTACAGCGCGTCGGCCGCGCGCGCCAATCGGCCGGCGGGCTGCCCGGCGTGCCGCCCCAGCCACAGCGACAGCGCCAGCAGCCCGACGCTGACGCCGAACGACAGCAGCAACGGCTCGCGCAGCGTCAGCGCGCCGAGAGACCAGCCGGCACCGTCACCGATGGCATTCATTTGCCGTGCGTCCTGAAGAAGATCACCACGTTGAACACGCCGACGGCCAGCCCGAGCAGGATCAGGTTGACCGTCCAGCGCACCGAGTAGCCGGCCGCCTGCTCGTCGATCCAGCGCCCCAGGTAGGCGCCGAGCACCAGCGGCACCACCAGCAGCAGCCCTGCCGTGCCGCCGGTGACGAGCAGCCCGAGCACGCCGGGCTTGCGGGCGCTGCGCCAGCGGCCGACCTGGTGGTCGAGCGCGTCGTGCAGGCGGTCGTCGTCCTGGCTCATGGGGAGGTCTGCGCCAGTTGCTGCAGGCGCTTGACCAGCGCCAGGTCGAGCTGCTGCTGGTTCTGCCGCACGCTGATGAGCAGGTGGCCTTCGCGTTCGCGCAGCGCGTCGAGCCGGCGCTGCAGGGCCTCGGGTTCGGCGTCCAGCAGCAGGCGCCGGCTGACGATGCGCACTTCGGTGCCGCCGCCGGCGCGCTGGCAGGCGAGCAGACCGCCGACACTGGCACCGAAGGTCCAGCCGTCCTGCCCCACAGTCCGGTAGCGCCACAGCCCCGGCTCCAGCACCGTGACCAGCGGCTCGTGGCCCGGCTGGAGACCGAACTGCCCGGACGCATCGGCCGCGACCAGGCTGGCGACAGCGTCGATGCGCAGTTCGCGCTCCCCGTCCAGCAGGACCAGGCCGATGCCGGGTGCGTCGCTCATGCCGGCATCGCTCCCTGCATGTAGCAGGCGTCTTCGGTGCGCCCGTCGTAGGCGCCGGCCAGGAAACGCTCGCAGTCGTCCAGCGTCGTGGCCAGCGGCACCGACACCCCGGCGATGCCGGTGTGGTCCGCCACCACCTGGAACGGCTGCGTCAGGTAGCGCTGAAGTCGGCGTGCGCGCTTGACGATCTGGCGGTCCTCGCCCGACAGCTCCTCGACGCCCAGCATGGCGATGATGTCCTCCAGCGCCTTGTAGCGCGCCAGGTGCTCGCGCACCGCGCCGGCCACCTGGTGATGCCGCCCGCCGACGATGCGCACGTCCATCATGCGGCTGCTGGACGCCAGCGGGTCCACCGCCGGGTAGATGCCGCGCGCGGCCTGGTCGCGCGACAGCACCACCAGCGAATCCAGGTGCGCCTGGATGGCCGCGATCGACGGGTCACTCATGTCGTCGGCCGGCACGTAGACCGCCTGCACCGCGGTGATGGCGCCGTGCGTGGTCGACAGGATGCGCTCTTCCAGGCTTGCGACCTCGGTCACCAGCGTCGGCTGGTAGCCCACGCTGGATGGCATGCGCCCCAGCAGGCCGGAGATCTCGGTGCCGGCCTGGATGAAGCGGAACAGGTTGTCCATCAGGAACAGCACCTCGCCCTGCCCCGCGTCGCGCAGCGCTTCGGCCACGGTCAGGGCGGTGAAGCCGGTGTAGAAGCGCACGCCCGGGGTCTCGTCCATCTGCCCGAAGACCATCACGCTGCGCTCCATGACGCCGGCGTCGCGCATCTCGTGCCACAGCTCGTGGCCCTCGCGAATGCGTTCGCCGACGCCGGCGAAGACCGACGCGCCATGGTGCATGCTGCTGACGGCGTGCATGAACTCCATCATCAGCACGGTCTTGCCGACGCCGGCGCCGCCGAACAGGCCGGTCTTGCCGCCGCGCACGAAGGGGCACAGCAGGTCGACCACCTTGATGCCGGTGGGCAGGATGTGCTGGCCGGGCACCGTGTCGGTCAGCGGCGGCGGCTCGGCCACGACCGGCCGCAACGGGGCACCGGCAAGCGCCGCGCCGCCGTCCAGCGGCTGCCCCAGCACGTCGAGCAGCCGTCCCAGCGTGTGCGGCCCCGTCGGCACCGACAGCGGCGCGCCGCTGTCGGTCACCGCCATGCCGCGCGCCAGGCCGTCGGTGCTCTGCAGCGCGATGCTGCGCACCCGGTCCTCGGACAGGTGCTGGGCGACGACGAGCACCAGCCCCTGCCCGTCCAGCGCCACGTCCAGGCGGTGGCCCAACTGCGGCAACGGGGTGCCCTGCACGTCGACGACGGGTCCGCGCACCGCGTGCACGCGGTAACGCGGAGCCACGGGGTCGGTCTGGAAGGATGCGGGCGTCATCGGCTGCGAGCGGAGCGTCGAGTGGCGAAGCCGCTGCGCTGCGGCGGTCTGCATCGACGTTGTACGCGCGTCGATCATCGGCGTCGGTGTCAGCCCCTCGATTGATCCCCATCAAGCCGCACCCGCAGCACCGGTGCGACGCTGAACAGCGACGCGGGCGCCCGGTCGACGATCCGGCGCGCGCAGGAGAAGCTCACCGCCATGGCCCTGAACCGCCCGCCCGACCCGCCCTCACCACCCTCGCCCCAGCCCCCGTTCCAATGGAAGCCGGCCAACCTGTGGCTGCTGATGCTGGCCATGGTGGCGGTGTTCTGGATGCGCGACCTGTGGGTCACCTCGACCCAGGTACAGCCGATCCCGTACAGCGAGTTCCTGCAGCACCTGAAGGCCGGGCGGCTGGAGTCGATCACGATCGGCAGCCAGTTCATCGAAGGCAAGCTGAAGGCGCCGCAGTCCGACGGCCGCACGCGCATCGTCACCACCCGCGTCGCCCCCGAGCTGGCGCACGAACTGGAGGCCTACGACGTGCGCTTCGAGGGCGTGGTGGAGAACACCTTGCTGCGCGACCTGCTGTCCTGGGTGGTGCCGGCGCTGCTGTTGCTGGCGGTATGGAGCTTCATGGCGCGGCGCATGGCGTCGCAGGGCGGCCTGGGCGGCCTGCTGTCGGTGGGCAAGAGCCGCGCCAAGCTGCACTCCGAAACCGACGTCAAGGTCAGCTTCGACGACGTCGCCGGTGTCGACGAGGCCAAGGCCGAGCTGCGCGAGTCGGTGGACTTCCTGAAGGACCCCAAGGCCTACGGGCGGCTGGGCGCGCACATGCCCAAGGGCATCCTGCTGGTGGGCCCGCCGGGCACGGGCAAGACCCTGCTGGCGCGCGCGATGGCCGGAGAGGCCGGCGTGCCGTTCTTCAGCATCACCGGCAGCGAGTTCGTGGAGATGTTCGTCGGCGTCGGCGCCGCCCGCGTGCGCGACATGTTCGAGCAGGCGCGCGCATCGGCGCCCTGCATCATCTTCATCGACGAGCTCGACGCGCTGGGCCGAGCGCGCGGCGTCGGCCCGATGGCCGGCGGGCACGACGAGAAGGAGCAGACGCTGAACCAGCTGCTGGCCGAGATGGACGGCTTCGACGTCAGCACCGGCGTCGTCATCCTGGGCGCCACCAACCGGCCCGAGGTGCTGGACCCGGCGCTGCTGCGCGCCGGCCGGTTCGACCGCCAGGTGCTGGTCGACCGGCCCGACCGGCGCGGTCGCGCCGACGTGCTGCGCGTGCACCTGAAGCAGGTCACGCTGGGCGCCGACGTCGACCCCGACGCAGTGGCCGCGCTGACGCCGGGGTTCGCCGGCGCCGACCTGGCCAACCTCGTCAACGAGGCCGCCCTGCTGGCCACGCGGCGCGGCGCCGACGCGGTGGCGATGACGGACTTCACGGCGGCGGTCGAGCGCACCGTGGCCGGCCTGGAACGCCACCAGCGCGTGCTGGGCGAGAAGGAACGGCGCACGGTGGCCCTGCACGAGATGGGCCACGCGCTGGTCGCGATGGCGCTGCCCGGGACCGACCCGGTGCACAAGATCTCGATCATCCCGCGCGGCATCGGCGCGCTGGGCTACACCATCCAGCGCCCCAGCGAAGACCGCTACCTGACGAGCCGGTCCGAGTTGCGCAACCGGCTGGCGGTGCTGCTGGGGGGCCGCGCGGCCGAGGCGCTGGTGGTCGGCGAAGTGTCCACGGGCGCGGCCGACGACCTGGTCAAGGCGACCGACATCGCGCACGACATGGTGGCGCGCTACGGCATGTCGCCGGCGCTGGGCCAGATGGTGTACGAGCGCCCGCAGCAGCGGTTCCTGGACCTGCCCGACGGCGCCGGGCTGGACCGCGGCCTGTCGGACGACACGGCGCAGCGCATCGACGCCGCGGTGCGTGCGCTGGTGGACGAGGCCTTCGACCGTGCCAGCCGCGTGCTGGGCGACCGGCGCGCGCTGCTGGAGGATGGCGCGGCTCGCCTGCTGGCGCAGGAGACGCTGGCCGAGGCCGACCTGGCGCCGGTGGCGCAGGCGGCGCGCCAGGGGCCGGTGCCAGACTAGGGGGCGGCGCCGCGGCCTCGGGGCACGAGCGGCTATCGTCGGGCCATGACCCTGGATCGGACGATGGCCGCCCCCTGCACCCGGCAGCGCGGGGTTCACGGATGAGCGCGCCGGTGGCGTTCATCGTCGGTGCCGGCCCCGGCATCAGCGGTGCCTTTGCCCGCGCACTGCGGCAGGCCGGCTACCGGGTGGCGCTGGCCGCGCGCGACCTGGCCCGCCTGCGGCCCCTGGCCGCCGACCTGGGCGCGCACGCGCTGGCGGCCGACGCCAGCTCGGCCGACTCGCTGCGCGCGGCCTTCGCCGAGGTCGACCGCCGGCTCGGCCCGCCCGGCGTGGTGCTCTACAACCCCAGCGCGCGCGTGCGCGGCGATCTGCTGGCCGTCGATGCGCAAGCCGTGGCGGCGGCCCTCCACACGACCGCGATGGGTGCCTTCGTGGTGGCACAGGAGGCCGTTCGTCGCATGCTGCCCCAGCGACACGGCGCCCTGTTCTTCACCGGGGCTACCGCCGGTGTGAAGGGCTTTGCGCGCTCGTCGGCATTCGCGATGGGCAAGTTCGCGCTGCGCGGGCTGGCGCAGAGCCTGGCGCGCGAGCTGTCGCCCGCCGGCATCCACGTCGCCCACTTCGTCATCGACGGCGCGGTACGTCCGGTCGATGGCGACAGCGGTACCTTGACGGCGGAGGCGATCGCGCAGACCTACATGGCCGTGCTGGCCCAGCCGCCCGGCGCCTGGAGCTGGGAAGTCGAACTGCGCAGCCACGCCGAGCCCTTCTGACAGGCTGCGCAGCCTGGCGCCACATGTGCATAGGCCGCGGCCACCCGGCCTGCGCTCCCGGCGCTCACCGATACCGCCCGCATGCGCCTGGCGATCTGCGCAGCGGGCCCGGTCGTCCATACTTCCGGTCGTGGCGGCATGCGGACGCGCCGCGGCAACGTGATTTCGACGGGAGTTCATCGATGAAGATTCACCACCGAAGACTGGGGGTGCTGCTGAGCCTGTGCTTCAGCACACTGGCCCTGGCCGAGACCTGGCATGCCGATCCCATCTCGGGGTGCACCGTCTTCGACAGCGACGACGCGGCCACCGGCGTGCTGATCAGCTGGTCCGGCGATTGCGACCAGGACAAGCATGCCACCGGCCCTGGCGTCCTGAGCTGGATCGAAGGGGGCAAGCTCGTCGGGCGGTTCGAGGGGTCGATGCGGGGCGGCAAGGCGAACGGCGACGGCACCATCTACGTGGCCGCGCCGCAGGGCGGATATGACCGGTTCGAGGGCAGCTTCAAGGACAACGAAGTCGCCGGTCGACTCAGCGCGAGAACCGCCAACGGCCTGACGTTCGAAGGCGTACTGAGCAGCCCGAGCTATTCGGGCAGTGGCACCCTGAAGACCGCCGCCGGCGACCAGTACACCGGCGAACTGGCGAACGGCCAGTTGAACGGGCCGGGCCACCTGATGCTGGCCAACGGCGAGCAGTACCGGGGCCATTTCGTGGCCAACAACCTGGAAGGGCCAGGCGAATGGCTGGGCAGCAAGGGCGACTATTACCGGGGCGAATTCAAGGCCGGCGTGTATGCCGGCAAAGGGCGCTACGAGGCGGCCGACGGCGACGTCTACGAAGGCGAATTTGCAGCCGGCCAACCCGACGGACAGGGCCGCTTCACGGGCGCGGACGGGCAGATCATCGCCGGCCGGTTCAAGGCCGGCTGGCCCGACGGCAAGGTCGACGTCACGACACCGGACGGCGAGAAACGTGTCGAGACCTGGTCCGACGGGAAGAAGCAAGGGGGTGGGCAATGAAACGGCAGATCGCGATCCTGACAGCCGGGGCGATAGCGGCCTCACTGGGCACCCCGCCCGTGTATGCAGGCATCCTGGGCAGCGGCCTGGGTGGCGCCTTGAGCGGCGCGATGGTCGGCCGAATGATCGGCGGTCGCAGCAGTGCCCGCACCGGCGCGATCATCGGCGGCGTGATCGGCATGACCGAAGCGGCAGGCGCCAGGCAGCGCCAACTGGAGCAACAGGCGGAGATGGCACGCCGGCAATCCGAATGGGCCTCGCTGCAACAGGCCGAACAGGAGCGCGTTCGACGCCAGCAGGCCGCCGCGGCACCCGTCCAGGCGACGGACCAGACGCTGGTGGTCGAGACCCAGAAGTCATTGATTCGGCTGGGATACGACCCTGGCGCGATCGGTCGGCCGGGCCCGGAGTTGACGCAAGCGGTGTTGCAGTACCAGAAGAGCAAGGGCCTGCTCGAGACTGGCGAATTGTCACAGGCCCTGCTGTCACACATGTTGCGCAACGGCGGCTGAGCCGGGCCTTGGCGCCGCCCGGGCGCACGCAGCCGACCCGTCGCCAGCGTCGCGGCTGCGGCGCGATCCGTGGGACGGGCGCGGCGTTGCACGGCAACGGTCTCTCGCGTGTGACACCATCGCGGGCTGGCCGTCTGGCCACTTCCGCCGGGGCCTGGGGCCCGACGTCACCGATGCCGCACCTGACTGCCATGCCATCTTCCGTCCACCGTTCGATCGTCGCCACCGCGCTCGCCGCCGGCCTGCTGCTGGCCGGATGCGGGCCGCAGCCAGGGGCGGGCCGGCCCGGCCCGCCCGGCGGCATGCCGCCGGCCACGGTCGGCGTGGTGACCGTCCAGCCCGGCCCGGTGGCACTGACCGCCGAACTTCCGGGCCGCCTGGAGGCCTGGC
>Ga0316188_10001101_pt1 | contig 12631 bp, 11 predicted proteins | sample Phiworburrow1_MG_FD_204933 | JGI IMG/M metagenome (GOLD analysis project Ga0316188, IMG submission 204933) | Coastal sediment microbial communities from Maine, United States - Phippsburg worm burrow 1 | ecosystem: Environmental > Aquatic > Marine > Coastal > Sediment | place: USA: Maine...
GAAAAACATCCGGAATTTCTGATTGAAATAAGTGACCGGGTGTATGATTGGAATCAGAGTATTGAAGCCGGAAAGTAATTCCCCTTAATTTTTTTATCGCTTAATATCAAAGGAAGAGTAGCCCATCACCTCACCGGGAACGGCATCCATATGATATACTTTAGCGCGTGCAGGACCAATGTTGCACCATTTGATGAACTTATAGACCATATCTTCTTCCGCCTCCGCTTCTAAATAAACATCACCGTTGGGTTCGTTGCGCACAAAACCCTTTATACCGAGCTCATCTGCTTTTTCTTTAGCCGAAGCCCGGTAGAAAACGCCATGCACCTGGCCGGAAACGATGATTTTGAAATGCTTTAACTCCACCTTACCGTATTATTATAGCACTACATTAGAAAATATAATCCGTACTTAAAAAGGTTGATTCGCGATTACGTATAATATCGCTAATTATTTTTTTATTAGAGTCGGTTCCCTTGGTGGCTACCAACGTTCGGATAGAGAACACACGCAGTGCATCTGCCACTGAAAGCGTTCCCTCTGCCGAATCCTTTCTGCCATTGAATGGAAACACATCCGGCCCTCGCTGACATTGGGTATTTAAGTTAATGCGACCCACCTGGCTGGAGAATAAATCAATCAACCTGGCAATGGTTTTCGAATCTTTCCCGAAGATGCTGAGCTGCTGACCAAAGTTGGAGTTTACCACATAATCGATGGCCTCTTCTTCACGTTCATATGGAACCACCGGAACCACCGGCCCAAACTGCTCCTCGTAATAAATCTTCATTTTACCATTAACCGGATACAACACGGCCGGATAGAAAAACGTGTTCATTATTTCGCCACCGTGTTTATTCACAACCCTGGCGCCATGTTGCCTGGCATCCTCCACCAATCCCGTGAGGTAATTGGTCTTTCCAGGTTCTGGTAGCGGTGTAAGGGAAACACCTGCTTCCCAGGGCATGCCGAATTTTAGTTTAGCAATTTCCGCTGATAGCTTCTTTACAAATTCCTCCACGATACCCTTATGCACGAATAATATTTTTAACGCCGTGCATCGTTGGCCATTAAATGACAATGCTCCCAGCACACATTCGCTCACTGCATTGTCCACATCCGCATCAGGTAATACGATGGCAGGATTTTTTGCATCTAATCCTAAAATAGCCTTTAAGCGATGGGGCTTGGGATGAAGTTTCTTTAATTCATTCGCGCCTTTGTTGGTGCCAATAAACGCAAACACATCCACCTTACCCGTCTCCATCAGGGAACCTACCGTTTCACGGCCACGACCATATATGATATTGATAACCCCGGCAGGAAAGCTATTTTGGAAAGCCTCAAGCAATGGGCGAATTAATAATACGCCATACTTGGCCGGTTTAAAAACCACGGTGTTTCCCATAATCAGTGCAGGGAACAACGTGCTGAACGTTTCATTAAGCGGATAGTTGTAAGGGCCCATACACAGCGCTACACCATAGGGCACGCGTCTGATCTGTGCCATGATACCCTGCTCATGAACAAACCCGGATGAATTGCGATCGAGTTGTTTTAAAGAGTTAATGGTATCCACGATATAATCACAGGTGCGATCAAATTCCTTCTCAGAATCTTTTAATGTCTTGCCAATCTCCCACATCAGCAGGTTCACCACCTCCTGCCGCTTCTCTTTCATCTTACTTAAAAATAATTCTACGTGCTGAATGCGCTCAGCCACTGACATCGAAGGCCATACACCATGGCCCTGGTCGTAGGCTCGTACCGCTCCGTCTAATGCTGACAGCGCTTCTTTTGAAGTCAACAACGGGGTACTCCCAATTATCTTTTGTTCTGATGTGTTACCGTTGCGCACAAATACCGGACTGGCAACAGGACTCATATCACCTTGCCAGGTGATCATCTTTCCATCAATAAGATATTCGCGCTGCTCCATGAAGCCGGGTAGGGTTACCGAAGTGGGAATTGATTTTTCTTCAGGAAACAAATCCTTTAAAATGTCGCTCATGATAATAGATTGGTTTGTGAGGTTACTATTGAAATACCGGATGATGTACCCAGACGATCTGCTCCCGCTTCAATCATTTGAAGGGCTTGTTCTAATGTTTTAATTCCTCCGGATGCTTTGACTCCTACATGAGCGGGCACGGACTGTCGCATAATTTTTATATGTTCTGCTCTGGCACCGCTGGGGGCGAAACCCGTTGAGGTCTTTACAAAGTCGGCACCGGCATCTGCACATAGTTTGCTGGCTTCTGCTATTTCAATATCTGTTAAATAAGCCGTTTCAAGAATTACCTTGATTGATTTTTGGTATTCATGTGCCAGCTTACTGCACTTCGCGATTTCAATTTTCGTCCAGGGTAAGCCTGCTTTAAATGATGACAGATTCAATACTACATCAATTTCATCAGCGCCATGATCAATGACTCGCTTTATTTCATCCAATTTTGTCTCTGTCAAATTATAACCCAGCGGAAAACCCACCACCGTTACCAATGTTATTTTATCCTTCCCGATTTCACGCTGAGCACGCTTCACCCAAAAAGGAGGCACACATACTCCTAATAAATTATAGTGTTTTGCTTCACCTATTAACCGGTCAATATCTTTGACGGTGAGTGTTGGACTCAGGTTAGTATGTTCAATATAACGTGCGATATCAATCAATTCCACTTCATTAAAAAGCGAAATTAATTCATTGACATCATATTTAATATGAAGATGTGATGTATATAATTCTTAATGCCTTATGCCACATTCTTTGCAGTAGCGCATCTTATGCACTTCATGTCGTTTTGGAGGGCGCTTATGGCCAAAATATAAGGGATTGGTGTATTGTGGTTCATCCATCTTCCTCATGATGCGTTGTTTTTCTTTTGCCACTTTTTCTACACGCGCATAATATTCGTAGCGCGGTGTGTGTCTCACATTAACCTTCTTAAGTTTTACCGGTCGGTCCTTAGTAGGTCTATGATGTTTTGATTGAACCTTAGCTTGTTCTTCGGGTAAACTCTTATCGCCCAATGTAGTTTGGGCCGTAGTGAGTAACGGAGTGCAGATCGCCAATAGACAAATAAAAAATCCCAGACATGACTTTTGCATAGCCTTCTAACAACGCTGATGCAATCAGGATATTATAACCTCCTTATCTTTTTCAAATCTGAAAGCCTTTCAATTTTCTGTATAATGACAAAGCATGCGTATCCGTCATACCCGAAACAAAATCAATTACTTCACGCAAATGCAAATAGGTATTTTCAGGATTGGATTGAATGACTTGCAGCGTTTCAGGAGGCAATAATCGCATCAGGTTGGTGTATTTTTTCGCCTGGTTATTTTTCACCGCTTGTTCAGCGGCTTTGGTGAATTCACTTAACAGGCCTGGCAATACTTCAAATCCGGCGGATTCAATTTCTACCACATGCCGTGCGCGATATATTTTTTCAATGGAAATATCAATGATCTGTTTCAATTCATTTTGATAAGCTCCCAGATCGGTAAGTGCCTGATCAAATTTGCCGATAAGAATATCCTCTTCATGTTGCAAAAACACCTCCACGGCATCGCTGATCAATTTGCCAATGGCCATGGCACGTAACACTCCGATTTTCTCATCTGCACTTTTAATGCGTGCGGCTTTTTCGGCATTGAAATCTTCGCGAAGAATATTCGACAACAATTCAATGGTGTCCTGCAAAGAGACAAGGCCCAACCGACAGCCATCTTCCAGATCGATAATATTGTAACAAATATCATCCGCTGCCTCTACCAGAAACGCCAATGGGTGTCTGCCCCACACGTGCTCGCTTTGCTGGATGAGCCCAAGCCGGGTTGCGGTTTCATCAAAAATGGATTGTTCGGTTTGAAAGAACCCAAACTTCTTCTGACTCTTTCGTGATTTATCACGTCCATCAAAACGGGAAGGACATGGATACTTGGTAAAAGCTCCTAACGTGGCTGCCGTGAGACGGAGTCCCTGGTACTGGGATTTATTTAAAATACGAAAGCCTTGTGCATTGCCTTCAAAGCAAGTGAGGTCGGCCCACTCTACCTCCGAAAAATAGGGTTTGTAGTGCTGGCCTTCATGGTGTTTGAAAAAATCACTGAGCCCCTCTTCACCCGAATGTCCGAATGGCGGGTTACCAAGATCATGTGCAAGAGACGCGGAAGCCACAATCGTTCCAAAATCGTGCGATGTATAATTACTTTTTAAATCAGCGTGCCGTTCAATGATTACTTCGCCAACTCTCCTGCCCAGCGAACGACCCACGCTGGATACTTCCAGGCTGTGTGTAAGACGGGTATGCACAAAGTCATGTTCCGGCAAGGGGTGCACCTGTGTTTTGTCTTGTAGTCTTCGAAAAGGATGAGAGAAAATGATGCGATCAAAATCCTGCTCAAACGCACTGCGCGTAGGTTCTTGCGAATCTCCCTTTTGATGTAATCGTCCGGTAGAAAGAAGTGAAGTCCAATTCATATTTTATATTACCCCTAAGTATTAAATCAACACCGAACATCAACCCTGATTTACTAATCAATCTTTTGGTGTCGGCCAATAATCCATTGGATCTTGGTTAAAAAGATTAGCTAAAATACCGTAAAGTTCAGGTTGCTCCTGATAAAACTGGTGGGTTCTTTCAAAAAAGTTTTCCACGGCCACGGCAAAAAATTCTTCCATATTAGAAAAGGCATACCTTCTGAAAAAATGCCGTTCGTTCTCCCTCAGGTTTTGCATTTCATTTTCCGCATATTCTTCAAAACTCTTTATCCATCTCCCATCCAAGACTTTATAGCTATGCCCCACCAGTTTATGTTCAAGCCATAACGCATGAGCAAATTCATGAAGTAAAAGATTCAGGCCGTCATCGGGTCGTTGTAATCCCTCGGCCACACCGCGCCAACTAAAGACAATTGTGCGCAACCCCGGATGCACTTCACCTTTGTGCCATTTGCGCGTGATGCGAGAGTTATAATAATCGGGATAAACAATAATTCTCTTAAAATAGGACAATCCCCTGGAGGGAAGAAACAACAATAGCTGGGCGGCCGCACATGAAATGATAGCCTTCATAGCCCGCGTTAATTTTATTCGTTCACGCGGTACAAACTCAAAATATTCATAATGATCACGCGCCAGCCGAAGAAATTTCATTTTCAATGGCCAGGGAAGTGAGGTATAATAACTGTATTTATGATTGAGAAAGCGGTGAAAGATGGGGCCATAATAAAAACGAAAGCGTAGCTCCTGATATCCTGCAAACAGAAGCCGCGCTATTGCTGCCAGTAAAGCAGCGTACATTTATATTTTCTTTAATAATTCGGCCATCGATACCGAATCCTGAATGATCGACTTCACCGCACTGATAGCTACCCGCTCCTGCTTCATCGTATCACGATCGCGAATGGTAACGGTATTATCCTGGAGGGTCTGATGATCCACTGTTATGCAATATGGCGTACCGATAGCATCTTGCCTGCGGTAGCGTTTTCCAATAGCATCTTTCTCTTCATAAAAGCAACGGAAATCAAACTTCAGCATATTCATGATTTCGTGTGCCTTTTCAGGAAGACCGTCTTTCTTCATCAATGGAAGAATGGCCACTTTGTTGGGGGCCAGTGGCGCCGGTATGCGAAGCACCACGCGCTCACTTCCGTCCTCTAATTTCTCTTCCTTATAGCAAGATGATAAAACAGAAAGGAACATCCTGTCCAGACCTACGGAGGTTTCCACTACATAAGGGATATAGTTTTGGTTATCTTCGGAATCAAAGTATTGCAATTTTTTGCCAGAAAATTTTTCATGGCTCTTTAAATCAAAGTCGGTGCGTGAGTGAATGCCTTCCAGCTCACGAAAGCCCATTGGAAAGTTAAACTGAATATCACAGGCTGCATTGGCATAGTGAGCGAGGTTGAGGTGATCGTGATAACGATAATTTTCATCACCCAGTCCCAAAGCCTTATGCCATTTAAGTCGTTTCTCCTTCCAGAACTCATACCATTTCATTTCCTCTCCCGGTTTCACAAAAAATTGCATCTCCATCTGCTCAAACTCTCTCATACGGAAAATGAACTGGCGGGCCACTATTTCATTTCTGAATGCTTTGCCAATCTGTGCGATACCAAAAGGAATTTTCATCCGACCTGTTTTCTGCACGTTCAGAAAGTTGACAAAAATACCTTGAGCTGTTTCAGGGCGTAAATAAATTTTGTTGGCATCCTCAGCAATAGAGCCCATCTCGGTAGAGAACATCAGGTTGAATTGCCGAACTTCCGTCCAGTTTTTTGTCCCTGATATTGGGTCAGCAATTTCAAGATCATCCACCAGCTGTTTCATTCCTGCCATATCACCACTGCCCATGGCATTTTTTAACCGGTCATTTATCTCCTCAATTTTCTTCTGGTACTCCACCACACGCGGGTTGGTACTGACAAACATGGTGCGATCAAAATTCTCGAAGCGCCTGGCTGCCTTCTCAACTTCTTTTTCAATTTTTTCCTCCAGTTTTTCAATTACTCCTTCTATCAGCTGATCGGCACGATACCGCTTTTTGGAATCTTTGTTATCGATCATCGGATCGTTAAACGCATCCACGTGACCGGAGGCTTTCCAGGTGGTAGGGTGCATGAAAATGGCAGCATCGATCCCAACGATGTTGTCATGCAGTAACGTCATAAACTTCCACCAATATTCCTTGAGGTTGTTTTTTAGTTCTGATCCGTTTTGCCCATAATCATAGACAGCACTCAGGCCATCATAAATTTCACTGGAGGGAAAAATAAACCCATACTCCTTGGCATGGGATATCACGTTTTTGAAAAGATTGTCTTCCTGGTTGGCCATAAGCTGCAAAGATAGAAATTAAGTCGCAGGTCGGGTTAGGGGTGAGCAGCAAAAAATTATTGACCAACCGGTAGGGTAACGCTAAACCGGGAGCCTTTTCCAGGAGTCGACTGGTAATTGATCGACCCCTTCAATATTTCTACAGATTCTTTAACAATATATAGTCCTAATCCCGATCCGGCAGCCTTATCAGTAGCCCGATAAAACATATTGAAAATTTTGTCCTTCTGATCCTCAGCTATCCCCATACCGTTATCTTCCACTGAAAAAGTGAAATTTTGATTCAGGATCGCACCTTCTACTTTAATGATAAGTTCATCTTTGTCCGGGTCAGCGTATTTAATAGAATTGCTAAGCAAGTTATTCAGGATCACGCGAAGACGGGATGGTTCTGTAAGGATGGTGAGATCTTCATCAACCATGAGTTGAATCTGAGCTTTTTTATTGCCATCCGCATATTTCAAAAGATCAATCACCTCATTGCTAAAATGATAAAAATTCACACTTTCCAGTTTTAACGGGGTGCGTGTGTTTCTGGAATAGTCAATGATATTATTAATGAGTTTATCCATTACCTTGATCTGCCCCTTCATTAAATCTAAATATTCCTTCCGGTTTGGAATATCTCTCTCCGACAAGTCAATTAGTCCGCTTATTGAAGTCAGGGGTGACCTCAAGTCATGAGATGCGCTATAAACAAACCGATCCAACTCCTTATTAACTTTAGTTAGTTCCTTGTTCTTTTCAAGCAGGGCTCTTTCGGAACCGGTAACCATGCGATCGAAGAATATGATGATCAGCAACCCAATAATTAACACTATGGAGAAACTATTGATCAGATAGAAATGTGGTTGGCCGGGGTGATATTCATTCGGTTTGAAAATGGCTACTATAAAAAGAGCAAAACTTAAAATGGTAAATCCAATACCCTTCCATCTTTCTTTGTAACCAAACACGGCCAATGCGCCCAAACTGGAAGGAATAAAATATAGAAATGAACCTGTGTGGATTGGGTCGCTATCTATGATTGAAAAATAATACGCTAAAGCATTGCTTCGCAAAAGATGTAAATAAATGGCCATGTTTATGAATTTCCATCTCAACAGCAATAAGCAGATAATAGAGATTAAAAAACCTATAAATAATGAGGTGGGTTCACCTTCCTGATTATAAAGATTGACAATGAAGAAAAATAAATCCACACCCATATAAATCAGGATGAGGTAAGCACCCAAAGCGATTTTTCGCATCTGGCTTTCTGTTTCAACTACATTCGAACCCAAAATAAATCGTTGAAAATTCATGTCGCTGTGATTATCAAAACTAAGGGAAAGTAAATGTAATGATTCGTTGAAAAGATATGGGTGACCTATTTTAATTCAAAAAAACCTAAGTTACTGCTTCTTTGATGAAATCATTAAGTGACTTGATCAACTTTGCTTTCTCGGCTGCGGTCTTGACAAATTTCTTATCAAGCACTTCTTTATCCGTGAAGGAATGAGATACAATATAACTTTTATGCTTAAGCAAATCGATGTGCGGGTGATCTTTGGGATAACCTTTGGGGGCTGTTTTCAGCTTGTCAAAATCATCCAATCCTTTAAAGTTACTTTTGAACTTTCTGTCATTTAACACTTTCAGAAAAGCACCTGTATTGTAATCAATCTCCTGGCGGATTTTTGCAAGCTTCTCCGAATCCGGCATATAAAAACCACCCGCTATGAAACTTTTACCGGGTTCAATATGAATATAATAGCCAGGTTCCTGCTCCATCTTGCCGTGTTGCGAAAATCCGGCACCCATATTTACTTTATAAGGACGCTTGTCTTTACTAAAACGTACATCACGATAAATGCGAAAGCCAAGCTTACGTGGATTCAATCCTGCCAGGCTTTCATCGAATTTCAATAGTTCCTTGTGAAAGGCTTCCAGAAAATCTTCAAACTGTGCTTTGACCGCGAGGTATTTGGGCTTATTCTTTTCAAACCACGGGCGGTTATTATTTTTTGAAATGGCCTTTAAAAAGGTGAGGATGTCCTTGAAGTCCATAATGTTAGGTTATTTCGATAAGCGAAGTTAAATACATTTACTTTTAGATGTGCTATCTTGAATCTAAGATTGCTGAATGGAGTAAACCGGCATTCTCTAATAATTTAATGAAAAGTCAACGCAGAAAGTTTATCAAAAAATCACTGACGGCCACGGCAATGGGTATGTTACCAAATTTTCTTTCAGGAGGATCCTCCAATCATTCAACATCGGATGCGCCTCAACAATCGCAGCGGGAAAAATTGATGAAACTGCTGGGCGATTTGCCCTTCTCCTATAAGCCAAAAGCCCCGCGCCTGATCAAAAGAGAAACACATGATTCATATGATATAGAATACCTGGAATTTGACTTCAACGGACTGGAACCGGTGCCAGGCACATTATTGATTCCGCATAAGCGAAATAAACAAATGCCCTGCCTATTGTATTGTCATGCTCATTTTGGCACCTACGATATCGGAAAAGATGAATTATTCAACGGCCGATCCGTAATGCCGGCCTATGCACCCGTATATGCCGAAAAAGGTATTCTCACGCTTGCCATCGACAGCTGGTGTTTTGGTGAGCGCAAGAAAGTCACCAATGGATCTCAGGGCGAATCGGATGCATTTAAAAAAATGTTATGGGAGGGAAAGACCTTATTCGGCATGATGTTGTTTGATGAAATTCGTGCACTGGATTATTTACTATCACGACCAGAAGCCGACACGCAAAGAGTGGGCGTATTTGGTCTTTCGATGGGTGCCACAAAAGCCTGGTGGCTGGCCGCCCTGGACACACGGATCACCACGTGCATGGATTTGTGTTGCCTTACCGACTTTGATGAGCTGATTAACAACAACAACCTGAAAGGACATGGCTTATATTATTATGTGCCCTCTTTGCTGAAATACTTTTCTACAAGTACAATCAATGCATTAATTTGCCCTCGGCCGCATGTAAGTCTTAATGGCCGATGGGACGATCTTACTCCGCCTAAAGGCGTTGAAAAGGTGCGCGATTACCTAAATCCGATCTATAAAAAAGCAGGCAAGGAAAATGATTGCCGTATTGAACTTTTCGATTGTGCCCATCAGGAGTTACCGGAGATGCGGCAGATATTTTTAGATTGGCTGGATCGTTATCTCTTTCAAGCCTGACTTACAGAAAATCCACAATGGTCTCAAGTCCTATTCCTCTGGATGCTTTCACAAGTATGATGGAATCGTGGATGGGATTTTTCTTTAGTTCTTCCATCAGTGCTTCCTTTTTCTCAAAATACATGGCTGAGGGGATTTCATTTTTTGCTGATTTCATTAACTGCCCGCAGAGGTATACCTGATTTATTTTCTTTTCATTCAGCAAGAAGCCAATGCGCTGGTGTTCTTTTTCTGCCTCCTCCTCCAGCTCAAACATATCCCCCAGTATTACCACTTTATTTGGTGTTTGCATCCCCGCGAGATTCAGGATGGCCGCTTCCATCGAACTCGGATTGGCATTGTATGCATCCAGAATTATTGTGTTACTTCCTTTTTTTATTACCTGCGACCGCATATTGGCAGGAATATATTCGGCTACAGCACGATTGGCATCCCCGGCATCAACACCAAAGAATTTTCCGATACACAATGCAGCGGCAATATTTTCAAAATTGTAAGCACCTATTAATTGAGTTTGTACTTCTGCACCGTTTTCGGCTATGAAACGAATGAAGGGATCAGCCTCCAATAATTCTGCATGATAATAATCTCCAGGGGCCGGATAGAAATAAGGGTTTTTAAATCGCTTTGCCATATTGGCGAGAATAGAATTTTGCGAATTAATAAAGACCGTACCCTCATGATCGATCAGGTGCTGATAGAGCTCTGATTTTCCCCGAATAATATTTTCAAACCCTCCAAAAGTACCAATATGAGCTTTTCCTATGTTGGTAATAAATCCATGAGAAGGATTGGCGATGGAACAAAGCAAAGCAATTTCACCTACGTGATTGGCTCCCATCTCTATCACCGCCAGTTCACAGGATGAATCGATTGACAGAATGGTGAGAGGCACACCAATATGATTATTCAGATTTCCTCTGGTGGCATAGGTATTGAACTTTTTGCTGAGTACCGCACTCAATAATTCCTTGCTGGTTGTTTTACCATTCGACCCCGTGAGTCCGATAACCGGGATAGTAAGTTTAGAACGATGATATTTTGCCAACGCCTGTAATGCCTTTAGCGAGTCATCCACCAACCAGCAACGATCATTAATTTGAAAAGCCGGATCGTCTATCACCACACCACGAGCACCTTTGTCCAGCGCCTGGGCTGCAAACTCGTTTGCATTGAATTTATCACCGCGCAAAGCAAAAAAAACAGAACCGGGAAGGATTTGTCTTGTGTCGGTAGAAATCTTGTTAGATTCCTTAAATATTTCATAGAGCTTTTCTATCTGCATACCCATATATAATCAAAGGTAAAGTATCTTGCCGGCAAAATAACATGTAGCGTTGAGTCAGCGTTATAGTGTGTGAAAATTTTTGAATGAAAGTTATCTTATCCATGATGTTGGTCATGTCGGCCTTTCTTGCAAAGGCTCAGTTTACCTATGAACTGGATCAGACGATTGAGGTGGAAGTAGACGGCAAATTGATCAGACTTCCATGGACTGGCGGACTAAATTCCGTGCAGGTCAATACGATGGATATTAATGGCGACTCAGAACAAGATCTGGTATTATTTGATCGAGCGGCCAATAAGCTTATAACATTCATCCGAGAGAACAATAAACTTGTTCCTGCACCCGAATATGAAGGATTATTTCCCCCCGAAGTAACACAATGGATTTTACTCCGTGATTTCAATTGCGATGGCAAGAAAGATATTTTCACCAGCGATCCCTTCGGCATGGTCGTGTTTGTAAATACCACTAAACCGGGTGAGAAATTATCATGGCGGCCATTCAATCCCGGATTTCCTTTGCTCACCAAAGGGTTTACAAGCAACATCAATCTGAAAGTAAATGAATCGGATATTCCTGCTATTGCGGATATTGATGGAGATGGTGACCTGGATATTCTGAATGTGCGCTTTGTTGGCATTGGCACGGTGGAGTGGCACAAAAACCTTAGCAAGGAAAAAACGGGTACCTGCGATTCACTGCAACTTGAACGGGTCACTCAGAATTTTGGAAATTTTGAAGAATGTGTTTGCGGACAGTTTGCGTTTGGCGAGACCTGCGCGGAATTAAACGGTGGTCGCGTTCAGCATGCCGGAGGGAAAACGTTGCTTACCCTGGATCTGAATAACGATGGTGACCATGAAATTCTTTTTTCTGAAGAAAATTGTCCCTTTGTGCACCTGCTGGAAAATCAAGGAACTCCGGAGAATGCACTTATGACCAATGCCGTTCGCTATCCTCTGCAGATTCCGATTGCCTTCATCACTTTTCCTGCCACCTTTTATGAGGATGTGGATATGGATGGCGTGAAAGATCTGATTGCCTCACCGAATGTATATTCCCGCAATTTTTTGAATATCGACTTCAATCATTCGGTTTGGTTTTATAAAAATACCGGCACCAATCAATTGCCGCAGTTTACATTTCAAAAAACTAATTTTCTGCAGGACGAAATGATTGACGTGGGTGACTATGCCGTGCCTGCCATGGCCGATGCCGATGGTGATGGTGATCTCGACCTCTTTGTCAGCAATTATGCTAATGAAGATTTCACCAGTTCCGTAACATTTTACGAGAACACCGGAA
>Ga0316188_10001102_pt1 | contig 12629 bp, 10 predicted proteins | sample Phiworburrow1_MG_FD_204933 | JGI IMG/M metagenome (GOLD analysis project Ga0316188, IMG submission 204933) | Coastal sediment microbial communities from Maine, United States - Phippsburg worm burrow 1 | ecosystem: Environmental > Aquatic > Marine > Coastal > Sediment | place: USA: Maine...
GACCTTCTGGCAATTTATTTTTAGTTAATAAAAAATGTCTGAAATTTTCTTCAGCACAAATCGCTCTATCTTGTGCTTTTAATGCAAAAGTTCGAGCAAAAAGCGCAACTAATAAAAGCAATACAGAGCTTAATACCAATAACGATGCAGAATACAAATTGTCATCAGAGCTGATTGCCAAATATCTAATAGAACCTGTGAGTAAAATTAATATGCCTAGGATAGTAACAAAATGATATAGAGGCACAAAGCGACTATGATTTGAATAATTTTGGGTTTTCATGCTATTTGTTTTAGAGGTTTGTCTTGTAAAGATACTTATTTTAAATTAGGAGATAAACGTTCACTAGGTAAATTTTATTTATGATTAAAGTTGATAAAAATAGAGCAACTCTATCTCTTTTGGTCAACTACTTTGCTTGCCAAGGTATTTTTCAAAGCCATGAATAATTGCCGGGAAAACTCAAGTGGGTTTAAAGTGATAAACTTTAAGTTCAAATCAAATGCCGCAAGAAGTTCAATCCTTTGGTAAGTATTTTGTAGGCTTCGGACAAATTATGCAACGCCTCGTCCTATATAATATCTTTTTATTGAGATAAAGTAATTACTTTAGCTCAAAATTTAACATAATGATGCATATGCGATTTTATTTTCTTTGTTTTTTATTTCTACAGTTTCAATTATTTGCCTTTCACGATATTGAATTAGAGTCTATTACCGGAAGTGTAGAGGGAGTTGTGATTGATGCTGTTACAAAAGAAACTATCGCATTCGCTACAATCGTAGTTAAGGATGCTTCGAACAAGTATATTGCAAGTGGGATTTCTAATGAAACGGGTGTATTTTTCATTGATAAACTATCGGAAGGAAATTATACTTTGGAAATTCAATTTATAGGCTACGAATTCCATACCCAAAGTATTACTATTACAGCAAAAAAACCAAATCTCAATTTGGGTACTATTGAAATCTTCGATGTGGGGCAGCAGTTGGACGAAGTTACTATAAAAGCAGATAAACCGTTATACGTTCAAAAAGTAGATCGAATGGTTATTAATGTGGAGAGTAGTATATTATCTGCAGGTTCTACTGCTTTGGAAGTTTTAGAACGTTCGCCTGGTATCTCAGTTAACCGACAGAGTAATAGCATTTCATTGGTTGGAAAGGATGGGGTAATGGTTATGATTAATGGAAAAATAAGCTATATGCCACAGGCAAGTATAGTACAACTATTGGAAGGAATGAGTTCTGATAATATTGAAACCATTGAATTAATCACAACCCCTCCTGCAAACATGGATGCCGAAGGAAATGCTGGTTTCATAAATATTGTAATGAAAAAACAAACTGATGTAGGGTTGAATGGCTCTTACTCTTTTTCTGGAGGAATCGGTAACGGAACAACAACACAAGACAACATAAGTTTTAACTTTAGAAAAAATAAAGTCAATTTGTATGGCAATTATTCATTTTTAAGAAATAGTCAGGATCAAGTTTTTAAATTGGGGAGAAGTTTGATCAATGAAGATGGTGTTTTGGAAGAATTAAATACTGCCTCGTATCGAGAACCTACACAACGAAATCATAATGTGCGAATTGGGTTGGATTATGAACTTACCGAAAAAACAATTTTTGGAGTTATTTTAGATGCTTACGATCAAAAATGGACTATGGATGCCGTGAATGAAAGTTTGCAATCTGAAAATGGAAATTTGGTTTCCTTCGTAGAGCTCATAAACGACGAAAGAAATCAATGGAAGCATATAGGAACCAATCTAAACCTAAAACATAATTTTAAAGAAAAAGAGTACATCAGTGCCAATTTTGACTATTTGTATTTTTACAATGAAAACCCAACCAATTACGCCAATAGTTATTATGATGGATCAGGGATCTTTTTAAAGGAAGAGTTTACCCAAGCCAATAAAACAACCCCATTAAATGCGATAGTTGTCAATGCTGATTATAGCAATCAGTTGACTGAAAATTTTAAACTGGAAACTGGTGCAAAAGCTTCCTTTTCTAGTTTTGAGAATGATGTCGTTGTTGCATATTTGGAAGGCCAAGATTTTGTTGAAGACCCGACTTTAACCAATCTTAGTAATTTGGAAGAGCGGATATTAGCTGTTTATAGCTCGGTTGATTTTGCCATCACTAAAAAAACAAGCGCTAAAGTTGGTTTGCGTTATGAAAATACAGATTCTCAGTTAGATACCGATACGGAGGGAAAAGTTGTAGATAGAAATTATGGAGAACTATTTCCAAGCGCTTACTTTTCCCATAATGTAAATGACTCTTTAAGTTTCAATGCTTCTTATGCAAGACGTATTTCGAGACCTACCTTTAGTGATATGGCTCCTTTTGTGATATTTTTCGATCCGAATACGTTTTTTGCCGGTAACCCTGCAGTTCAGCCTTCAATTTCTAATGCATTTTCTTTTGCAACTAATTATAAATCATATCTGTTATCGGCACAATATTCAATTGAAGATGGTACCATTGCTCGTTTTCAACAGCGATATGACGAAGAGAATGATCGAATAATTTTCCAATCAGGCAATATTGATGAGACCAAAATTTTCTCCCTGACTTTAGGTTTACCAATAAAATTTTCGGAGTGGTGGAAAACACAAAACTCATTTATTTATCTCAATACCAAAGTCAGTAATACGGTAGAAGAACTGACCACAAAGTACGAACAAAACACCTTCTCCCTAAATAGCACGCATTCTTTTTCGATTACAGATAATTTAAGTTCCGAATTAAACCTGTATTATTCCAGTCCGAGAATCTTTGGTGCTTCGACTGTAAAGAGTAGATTTAACATGAATTTTGGAATTCAGCAAAAATTAGGTGAAAAATGGGGTACTTTAAGATTCAATGTTAATGATATTTTTGATTCTCTTAAATTTGAAAGCACTACTTCACTACCGGAAGTTAATTTAAAAACCTATGCAGATATTGATTTTAGCAATCGAACTTTTGTACTTACTTATACTAGAAATTTTGGTAATCAAAAACTAAAATCTTCTCGAAGTAGAGAAACAGGAGCGGAAGAAGAGCGAAATAGAATGAATTAATATATTCTATTTTAGAAGTTTTATTTTTTCCATAGAGGATAAGTTTTTAATGTTTTTCAAACCAGGAAATCGAATATTTTTATAGAAATACCAAACGCCGAATCCGCAATTGATATAATCAGTTGTTTCAGTACTTTTCCATACAATTCTACAATTTTTCAATTTCAAATTGAAAAGTTTACATCGTTCAATTTTCGATAAATAATTAACACTTGCTTTAGAAATAATCAGCAATAAATAAGGGCCTTATTCTCAATGTGATACTTTTTCAAAATTGACTAATATCATGTTTTTTTTAATATAAATTAAATAGTTTTAGAGATAATTAAATGGTAATGTCTTTTACCAATTAAAAATTACTAAAATGGCAAAAGTTCAAGGCGCAATTGTAGTGAATACAGAAACGTGCAAAGGTTGTGAAGTTTGCATTCCTGTTTGTCCAGAAAACGTAATTAGCATGTCCAGTGAAGTAAACCGAAAAGGATATCATTATGCTTACATGAGCCATCCTGAGGCTTGTACCGGTTGTACAAATTGCGGAATCGTTTGTCCGGATAGAGCAATAACCGTTTATCGCGTAAAAATTTCTGAATAAAAAATAAATTCAAATGTCAGAATTAAAATTAATGAAAGGTAATGAAGCATTAGCGGAAGCGGCTATAAGAGCTGGAGTTGATGCATATTTTGGATACCCTATCACACCTCAATCTGAAGTGATTGAGTATTTAATGACAGAGCAGCCGGAAAAAAGAACTGGTATGGTTGTTTTGCAAGCAGAAAGTGAAATTGCGGCAATCAATATGGTTTATGGTGCTGCAAGTACCGGTAAAAAAGTGATGACTTCGTCATCGAGCCCTGGAATTTCTTTAAAATTAGAAGGTATTTCTTATTTAGCTGGGGCAGAATTGCCTGCAGTTATAGTTAATGTGGTTCGCGGAGGTCCCGGATTGGGAACAATACAGCCTTCTCAGGCAGATTATTTTCAGTCGGTAAAAGGTGGAGGTCATGGGGATTATAAATTGTATGTTTTGGCACCAGCCTCTGTGCAAGAAATGTCTGATTTTGTGGCGGATGCTTTTGAGATAGCCTTTAAATACCGTGCTCCTGTGCTTATTTTGTCGGATGGACTTATCGGTCAGATGATGGAGAAAGTGCATTTGAGGGATCCAAAAGCACGAATGAAGAATGAAGAAATCATTGCGAAATATGGCAGTTGGGCAACTACAGGTAAGAAAGGTAGAGAGCGAAATATTATTACTTCTCTCGATTTGCAATCGGAAAAAATGGAAGCCCGAGTGCATCGCTTGCAAAAGAAATACCGCAAAATGGAACAGGAAGATTTGCGTTTTGAAAAAATCCAATGTGACGATGCCGAATATTTAATTGTCGCCTATGGTTCGAGTGCCAGAATTAGTCAAAAAGCAGTAGAATTGGCAAGAGAAAAAGGTCTAAAAGTTGGATTATTGCGCCCTATCACCTTATTTCCATATCCTAAAAAAGAACTTTTTGAATTGGCGGATCAGGTAAAAGGTATTTTGAGTGTGGAATTAAACGCAGGCCAAATGGTCGAGGATGTGAGGCTTTCTGTGGAGCACAAAATACCTGTAGAACATTTTGGAAGAACCGGGGGAATTATTCATACACCTGAGGAAGTATTAGAAGCTTTAGAACAAAAAATTATAAAAGATGGAAGTATTAGACATCATAAAACCCGAGAATCAAGTATTTTGTAAAACGAGATTAATGACAGATACGGCACTTTCGTATTGTCCGGGTTGTGGTCATGGAACCGCGCATAATTTAACCATGGAAGTGATTGATGAATTGGGTATTGTTGAAGATACGATTGGGGTGGCTCCTGTGGGATGTTCTGTATTGGCATACGATTTTATGAATATTGATATGACGCAAGCAGCACACGGCAGAGCACCTGCGGTTGCAACTGCCATAGCTAGAACTTGGCCCGAGAAATATGTATTTACCTACCAAGGGGATGGTGATTTGGCTGCTATTGGAACAGCAGAAACGATTCATGCTTGCAATCGTGGTGAAAATATCGTGATTATTTTTGTAAATAATGGTATTTATGGTATGACGGGAGGGCAAATGGCACCTACAACTTTAGAAGGCATGAAAACTTCCACTTCACCTTACGGACGGGAGATTAAGAACATGGGTAGTCCGTTAAAAATGACCGAATTAATTGCTAATCTTCCCGGAGTTTATTATGTAACGAGGCAATCAGTACATACCCATAAACATGCCAGAAAAGCTAAAAAAGCAATTCAAAAAGCGTTTGAAAACACCCGGTTAAAAAAGGGACTTTCCTTTGTGGAAATTGTTTCCAATTGTAATTCGGGTTGGAAAATGACACCCAATGAATCGAATATTTGGATGGAGGAAAATATGTTTCCTTATTTCCCACTTGGGGATATTAAAGTTAACGGAAAACTAAAGTAAAGAGCGATGACAGAAGAAATTATTATTGCAGGTTTTGGTGGGCAAGGGGTTCTTTCCATGGGAAAAATTTTAGCTTATTCGGGAATTATGCAAGATCAGGAAGTAAGTTGGATGCCTTCTTATGGTCCGGAAATGCGAGGAGGTACGGCAAATGTAACCGTTATTTTAAGTGATGACAGAATAAGTTCACCCTATTTAAAAGTGTATGATACTGCCATTATTTTAAACCAACAATCGATGGATAAATTTGAAATTTCTGTAAAACCGGGAGGTGTTTTGGTATACGATCCTAACGGAATTTCGCACCACCCGTCACGAACAGATATTCATATTTATCAAATTGAAGGTAATAAATTAGCTACCGAAATGGGAAATAAAAAAATCTTCAATATGATTGTTCTGGGAGGATTCTTAAAAATTAAGCCAATCGTTCAACTCGAAAATGTTATTGAAGGCTTGAAAAAATCACTTCCCGAAAGGTACCATCATTTGATTCCATTAAACAAAGAAGCAATAACTAGTGGTATGGAAAATGTAAAAACATTTAAAGTAACAGAGGAAGTAATGTAAAATATTTTATCATACTAAAATTTAAGTAACTAAAACCTCAGTGATGCTGGGGTTTTTTCTTTGAAATAAGGTTGCAAAATAAGGTTTTTCGATCCAATTCGATTTCTTAAAAACACAGATTATACTAATTTGTTCTATATTTATGAATTCAAGATTGTTTTTTGAAGGTCATTAATTAACTATTTTTATTATTAAAAAGAAGGAAAAATAGAGGTTAAAACACAAAGAATTTTAATAGTATTAAATCATTGCTATGCGCTCGAAAGATAACTGTTTATTTATTTTATTTTTGATAATAGCCAACTTTATGTACGCGCAGCATATAAGTGATTTTTCTTCTTTAACGCCGCAAAAACAAGATGAAGACTTTCATATTCCGGACACTTATACTTTTCAATATATCATTGAAGAGGGAGCTACTTTAACAGAGGGAGGAAACTTACCTGATAACTGTGATTTTGCAGGATATGTGCCGATTCATAGCAGTAGTAAGTTTGGCTATCTCTCTATCAATTCAGAAAGTGTTGATGGAGGGGTTACTATTTTAGATATAGAACTAGATGAAGAGGAAGGAAGATGGAAAATAAATCGTTCTGAAAAAGTTGTATTTACATTTGGATTAATGCCTTCTTTAAATATTAATACTACTGCAAATTGCTCGGGTGCTATAACCCCCTGGAATACCATTATCACTTGTGAAGAATACACTTCAAAAGAAATTAAAAATAGATACTCCTCAATAGTTCAGGATTCATGGGTCAAAGTCGATGGGGATTTAAATGGGTATGATGGTTTCGGATGGGCAATAGAAATAGACCCTATTTCGAAAACAGTTATCCATCAAGATGGTGGTAGAAACGGACAAGATAAACTTTGGGCGATGGGAAATTTCAAACATGAAAATGCGGTTGTACATGATAATCTAAGAACAGTCTATCAAGGGGCAGATGATACAGTAGGAGAGGGTTTTTTATTCAAGTTTGTAGCTGATTTTGGGAAAAATTTGAGTAGTGGGAAATTATATGTTTTTAAAGAGATAGATTCAAGTACTGGGGAATGGATTGAGCTTGCTAACAGCACAATTAATGAGCAAAATTCTACATTGGCGCAATGTGATGCTTTAGGTGCGACAAGTTTTGCCGGAATTGAAGATGTGGATATTAGTCCTATTGATGGAAAAATTTATTTTGCAGTCAAAGGAGATGGCAAAGTTTATCGGTTTAAAGATAGTGATGCTTTAACTGGAACAACAATTTCTGAGTTTGAAACCTATGTAGGAGGAATAAGTTATAATTTGAATAATGGGTCAACAGAACCTTGGGGTATGGGCAATGATAATTTAGTTTTTGATGATTTAGGAAACTTATGGGTTGCTCAAGATGGAAGTGATAATCACATTTGGGTAGTTGAAAATGGGCATACCCAACAAAATCCAAAAGTAAAAATATTCGCTAGAACTCCATTTGGAAGTGAGCCAACGGGCTTGACTTTTTCACCAGATTATAAATATCTTTTTATGTCGATTCAACATCCCGATGCCAATAATTCAACGACAACGCAACCAGATGCATTTGGAGAGCAAAAAGCATTTAATAAAGATGCTGTTCTAGTTATTGCCAGAAATGAATATTTGGCAAATGATTTGACCGTTGCAAGTAGCAAAGATATTTTAATTTCTCAATATTATTCTAACGAAATAAATGGCAGTAAATGGGTAGAATTGGTTAATATTTCTGATAAAGTAATTCCAGCAGGTTATTATTTTTTAGAGCTTTATGATCAATCTGAACTGGCAACTATTGAAAATAGTGCTCCAACATTTACTCAACCTATACCTAAGATGGAAGTGGGGGAAGTGATTTTATTTAAAAACTCAAATACTCCAGCAACACCTAATGCAGCTAATTTGGGTTTGGCAAATCAGTTTATATCACCTGTTTGTAATTTTGATGGGGATGATGTTTTATTGATTTCTTCAACGGCAGGTAATCTTTCGTATAAAAACCGGAGAGATATTTTTGGAGATATCAATGGAAATACTTTAGGAACGGATAACACTTTCATTCGAGGAGGATCCTCTCTTGAAATTCCTGAAAAATTTTTCATACCAATAAATTGGTTGGAGCTTTCTATAGAATCAGATGTGAATTCTGCTGACAATTCAACCAATATAGCTCTGGGCACACAAGCCGTTGGTCTTGCAAGTTGGAATGGATCTTCATGGGTTAATTTATTCCCGGATAGAACAAGAAATGTTGAAATTACATCTGGTATTTATGATGTTACTAATAGAAATTTAGAAGCATATAACTTGACAATTGCAGCCGGAGCGCATCTAAATTTTACGAATGATAATCCCAATACAAAAAATAGCGTAATTGTGTATAATGATTTATCCATTGATGGTATTTTAACGATTGGAGATGATGAATCTTTAGTAATGTATGATGATCAGGCAATTATTACAGGTGTTATCTCCAAAATTGAAAAATCAGCTTTAATTAATAATATTCACGATATAACTTATTGGTCTTCGCCAATAACCAATGCAATTTTGGAAACTATTTTTTCCGAGGTTAACCCGAATAGAAAATTTGCTTATGATCAGTCAAAATCTTCAATTTCTGATCCGCAAGAAGATGATGGTACTTATTGGGATGTTTGGACTATTGCAACGGGAAAAATGATTCCGGGTTATGGCTATGCTATAGAAAGCCCGGAAGGACAATTAGGAATTCATACCGTAATTTTTGAAGGTCAACCAAATAATGGAGAAATTAGCTATGATTTAAAAGGTAATTTTACGGATACTGATTCGGACAATGATTTTAATTTGATTGGGAACCCATATCCTTCTGCCATTGATCTTGATTTGTTTTTTGAGGAAAATGCAAATTATTTAAAACCAGAGGATCCGTTAGAGGCAACTGCCTATTTTTGGACACATGCAACGCCAGTTTCAGAAACCGGAGATTTTGCTGAATCAGATTATGCAACATATAATTTAACTGGAGGCACGGGTGTTCAGGGTGTCGATATACCCACCGGTAATATTGGTTCAAGCCAAGGTTTTTTTGTAAGAGCAATTAATCCGGGCACAATTGTTTTCAACAATACCATGAGAATTAAAGATGCAAACGATCAGTTTTTTAAATTAAATTCTGCAAAAAAATCCGAAGGTGATTTAAAACAGAAAAATAGAATATGGATAAATTTAACTACGAATCAAGGAGGTTTTAATCAATTATTACTTGGTTTTAATGAAGAATCTACCCCAGATTTTGATCGGGGTTTTGATGCATTAAAATTTGATGGAGGAAATCCAATTTCATTTTATTCTATTTTAGAAAATCAAAAGTTGGCTATTCAAAATTTAGGTTCTTTATCTGAGGGACAAGAAATAGAATTAGGTTTTGATTCAACAGTTGCTCCGCGCACTTTTTCAATAAGTATATTTAAAGACGAAGGAAAGTTAAAAGATCTTGGGGTTTATTTAGTTGATCGTAAATTGAATGTAATACATGATTTAAGAGAAAATGATTATCATTTTGAGCAAACTACATCAGGTAGTTTTCCAGATCGTTTTGTTTTGCAATTTTTTAATGCTGCTTTACTTTCAAATGATTTTACAAATACTCGAAGCGTAATAGTTTCAAATTCTAATGATGAATTCCATATTAGAGCCACTAATGACATTTCTGACATAAAGATTTATGATATTTTTGGGCGCTTATTGATTCAAAATAATCCCCATGAAAAATTCATCAGATTAAAAAATAATATTAATTTAGGAACAATTTTAGTTTTTCAAGTAACACTTGAAAATGGTGTAATTTTAAATAAAAAAATAATAAAGTATTAAAATAGAATTATTTACAAGGAGATTTTTTTCTTTACTTATTAATTTTTTTTTAAATTTAAATTTTAACCCCAACAAAATATGAAGTCATTATTTTTATTTCTTGTTCTGTTTTTTGCATGGAATGTAGAATGTCAAATCATGTTAAAAAATATTCCGTTGAGCAAAGAATATAGCGGAAAAAACATTTTAAAAACTACCGTAGGAGATATAAAAGGTGTTTTAAAAATTAGAACCCTAAAAGATACAAGGGTTTATAAACTTTCTTTTGAGCCCTATGTAGCTTTATCTGAATACGAATTGCAAAATTTTAAGGCAAGCGTAGAAAATAATTATGCAGTACAATTATTCAAAAAAAATACTTCTCAATATTACATCTTCAAAAATAATGTAACGTTTGCCATTGATTTGGTTGCTGATGAAAGTGATAAATCAAAGTGGGATATTCATTTTTCTATTACCGATGAAAATTTGGAAAAAATAAATAATGAAAAAAAAGAAGTGGTTATTAGTAGTGATTTTTAATCCTTTTTTCGAAATTATTTTTTTTATACGAATGAATAGAAATAAACTATTTAAAGGTTAGATTTGTGTTCCTGAATAGAATATTTTTGAGTTTTTTTATTGTTAGATCTAGTGCGGTCTTCTATTTTCTTTAAAAATTGCTTTACTTGTTTGGGTGTTGATTCGTGATATTTTATCATTATTTTTATTGTATTTTGTTCACATAATATAGTAAACAATCTAAAGGAAATTTAAAGTTTTTCGTAAAACGGAAAAATTCTTAAAATCTATCCGTTTTTTTAAGAACTATAAGCATAAAAGAATATAGTACAGGATAGGTTTTTTCGGGAAGTCGATAATTTAAAGTAGAAATTCTGGGCGAAGGTGAATATACAATGTATAGGTTTGATTCGTTACTTTTAAAAAGAAATAACAAAAGCTACTTTATAAAATGCTTTACAAAGTAGTTTTGAATTCTTTATTTTCCCAGGGTAATGGATTGTTAGCACGATTCCATTTTACTCGATCTTCGAGTTTTTTTAAAAATTGAGCAACCAAAGCTTCAGTTGTTTGATATTTCTCTATCATGGGTTTTTAAGTATTTTATAATTAAGTAAATTGTTTGTATGCTAAAACAAAAGGCATTTATTGTTTAAATCTTTGATTGAAAGAAAACACAAAAATAGTTTTAGATTCTAAAGTTATTTTAAAGTTTTTGGAGTAGAGTTATTAATTATTTGTTAATTTTCGCGTAGCATTTTCTAAGTTTGAATAAAGCCTAAAGTTTGATAAATAAGAGTAATTACAAAGGTTCAGAATTAATACCTTAGAAAATATTTGAAGGCTAGTTTTTTTATGTAAAAAAATCTTCAAAAATAAAAAATAATTTAAAATTTATGAGCACAATGAAATTAATACAGACCTGTCAAAAACATATTTGGTTTATTTTTATATTTATTGGATTTCAAACCATAGTAGCACAAAATCAAAAAATAGATTTTGAGGAGGTTAAGAATGAGGTCAATTATGGAAGGTTCAGGTATTTTGAAGTAAAAGGTCATACCGGGGGTCATTTGTATACTGGCAGATCACTGGGAGACTTATTAGATTCCGGTTATGGTTCTCTCGAATTACGATATGGTTGGCAGCCATCAGATCCTGATCATTGGAGTAGTCAATATGGGTTCGCTTCTTATGGGTTGGGGTGGTATTCAGGGTATATGGGTGATCCAAAGGTTTTTGGAAATCCTAATGCATTATTCGGATTTATTAACTTTCCTTTAAGTCATCCAGATAAAAGAAATGTTTTTCAAGTAAGTCCAGCTATAGGGTTGACATATAATTTAATTCCATATGACGAGGAAAATAATCCAACTAACGATGCTATTGGGGCAAAAATCGCAGTCTATTTGAATCTAAATTTAGGAGCAGAATATAAACTTACGAGGGAATTGGATCTTTTATACGGTTTTGATTTTACTCATTTTAGCAATGGAAGGTCCTTTACCCCAAATTTTGGACTCAATATGTATGGTATTAATGTAGGGATGCGATATTACAATAACGCAGATCAGAAAAAGATTAATAGAGATTTATATACCCAAGATCTTTTGCAAGCTAGATTTAAAAAACCGAAAAGTCGTAAAAACACAAAATTAAATGAAAATGTAATTGATGTGTATCTGGCAATTGGAACCGTTCAAAATGAGGAAGATAGGGGGACATCCAATAGATATGCTACTTTTTCTGGAGTTGTGGATTATAAGCACAAGTTTAGTAATATGCACGCAATAACAGGAGGTTTTGATTTGTTTTATGATGAAAGCTTAATCATAGAATATCCGGAAATGAAAGATAGATTCATGCCAGCAATTCATGCAGGTTATGATTTTATGTTTGGTAAATTTACCTTTAGGCTCCAAGGAGGTGCTTACTTGGGTGATGATAAAGGTAAAGATAAAACGTTTATTCGTGCTTCTTTACAATATGAAATCTCAAAATGGATGTTTGCTCAAGCTGGTTTGAAAACGAAGAATGGCTCTAGAGCAGATTGGGCCGAATTTGGAATTGGATTTAAACCGTTTAAGTGGTAAGTATCAAAACACTTAGTTCAAATAGAATAGCATAAATCATGAAGATCCTTCAAGTCTTCTTAT
>Ga0316188_10001104_pt1 | contig 12624 bp, 14 predicted proteins | sample Phiworburrow1_MG_FD_204933 | JGI IMG/M metagenome (GOLD analysis project Ga0316188, IMG submission 204933) | Coastal sediment microbial communities from Maine, United States - Phippsburg worm burrow 1 | ecosystem: Environmental > Aquatic > Marine > Coastal > Sediment | place: USA: Maine...
CGGCCTGCCGATGATCGCGATCAGGGAAGAGAGCGGCCAGGCGGTGCCAGCGACGGCTATTTTGAGAGTCGAGGGGGACCTTGCAGCCCTCAACGCCAACGCGGAACGTGCGACTCTTGAACTCTATTCGACGAAAGATACCGGTACCGTGCAGTCGAAGGATGGCATTGCAGTACCCCTTGAGAGCGACCTGACCGCTCCATTGGCCTACCGTATGGAAGGGTCCAGCGCTTTTGACCTTAACCTGGGAGTTTTCCTGGGCAAAGAGCCGAACACCATTCCGGATGGACTCTACATGACGGAGGCCTATCGACCGGGGAAAATTCCCGTTGTGCTGGTTCATGGCACGGCCAGCAGTCCGGTCTGGTGGGTGGAATTGTTAAACACGCTCACCGCAGATCCGCAGATCCGCGAGAGATACCAGTTCTGGTACTTCGTTTACACCAGCAATAAGCCGGTTGCCATGTCTGCCGCCGAACTGAGGGACGCGCTAAACGAGAAAATGGCGGCACTTGACCCACAGGGAAATGACTCGGCGCTGCAACAGATGGTGGTGGCTGGCCACAGCCAGGGGGGGCTTCTGACCAAGTTTACCGCGGTTGATACCGGTGACAGCCTGGTGCAGTCATTGACCGGAAAGGATCTTTCCTCACTGGATATGCCAGAAGAAAAGAAGGCCCAGATAGGCAGACTCCTCGTGGTTAAACCGCTCCCCTATGTAAAAACGGTGATCTTTTTCAGCACCCCGCACCGCGGGAGCTTTCAAAGTAAGGCCTGGAACAGGAATCTGCTCCGGTGGCTCATCTCGCTGCCGGCCAACATGGTCAAGACCACAATGGATACGTTTGACTACATGACCGACGATGTGAAGAAGATCATGGGAGGGAGAAAGACCTTTTTTACCAGTGCCGACGGCATGTCACCGGACAACCCGATGCTCAAGGTCCTGGCGGAGATACCACTGGCGCCCTGGATCAAGGGCCACTCGATCATCGCGGTTGAGGGGGATGGCGACCCGAAACTCGGCGATGACGGCGTTGTCAAATACAGCAGTGCCCACCTAGACGGTATGGAGTCGGAATTCATTGTCAAGAGTGGGCACTCCAGCCAGTTGAACCCCCTGGCGATTGATGAGATGCGACGGATCCTGGTGGAGAACCTGGAGAATGTTTCTAAAGACCAGCCAACGGCTCCAAATCCATAATTCAACATCGATAAGACACAAAATCGCCTGCTCTTTCCGGGTGGGCCATTCTTAAATTTCACCATTTATAAAACACCAAAGCCCTTGATCTTCGGACCAAGGGCTTTCTTACATTGCAGGGACAGTAGGAATCCTGTAACGCAGATTTTTCAACCGATTATTCTTGGCTTCAATGAAGTTGGAGATTCAAAGCTCTGTTTTTCTTCTTAGATGATGTGGCTAAGGTCGTATCCGTTCGTCTTTGGAGAGATTCATCTACAACTGGCGCGTAATCCCAAAACTTGCGTTCAGCTTCACGGGCAGCTTCTACACGGGTGATGCCTATGTCCCGCAGTAGATAATCATCCATTTTACTTAGTTGTTTTCGCTGTCTGAGGATTTCTTTCCAAAATAGAATTTTGGCCAGCACCTTGTTTGCGTTAGAGAACAGTATCATGATCAATCCTCCTTGTTGCTTTCGTGTAAGTCTCTGCCGGTAATATGAATAGCGTGGTCTGATGGCCCCAATATGCACCCTTGGTGGCAATCTTTATCGTTACTGTTGTTATTGCTGCTTATCTACCCTGATACTTCAGAATTGAAGTCATGCGTCTCATTAATCAAGTGAGTAGCTCCAGAATCACTCTGCTGCATAGCTCGTTCGTTTTAGAAAAGAGCAAATTCGGGTTTTCGCCGTATTGTTCAATCTCTTCATGAGACCAGTTTTCTATGTACATTGGACGTCTTTTCTCGTTGATTTTATGCGTCCTCTTCCCCGTAGAGTAATCTGCGTCGATGATCATTCTCTTCCTCTTTGCAGAAACGATCCAGGAAACGTTTGAAGATGACAATATCGGTGAAATCCATGTCTCCGAGGGCAGAGTACTGCTCTTTCCGTAAGTTTTCCATGTGGTCCTTCACGTGATAGTTGTCGTTTCACTAACGACAAAATGTATCCTACATATATACATAGTCGTCTGACTCGACATGTTCGGAGGTGCTACTGAGAAACGAATTGCCCTGTGAATCTTCAACGACTTCGACTTGGTTATGGGCTGAAGAACAGACCGTGCCGCAGTTGACGCATTCCTGAATTTCCTCATGGAACTGAAACGCATCCAGATCTGTTTCAATACAGAGAATGCCTTTGCAGGTTGGGCAGATGAAGTCGGAATAAGCTGTGGCTTTCTTATCACTCTTGCCCTTGATGATTTTCAAGGCATTGCCAGAGTAGGTCCAAATCCCTCCGCAATCTCCGCATTCGAGTGCATCTTGGCAGTAACCGTCGGCGTGTAAGTCAATTTCAATATGTCCGGTGCTTTTACATAATGGGCACTTCATCATTTTCTCCTGTAATTTTATTGAGCTAGTTGTGATGGTTTTGGTTTGCTGTCCTTGGCAAAGCTGTTTTCGAGTCGTATCAGGGTATTCAAGGCGGCTTCGCACATCGACATTTCAAGCGTTGCTCCCTTTCCTGTTGCCAGGAAACCGCCTGTTTGAGGGTCGATGATTACATATTCGTAGGAACCGTCTTGGGCTTTGCCTCCATATCGTGCGGGGTAGCCGAGCCGAGCCAAGGTGCCCCATGCGACAGAGATGTTTATCTCGGGGTCAGCATCGTCGGTGAGCAGTAGACCAGCTTTTTGTAGTCGAGATTTCATAGGCCCTCTCTTGCTTTGTAATTGGTCTTTTTATCGTCAGTTTTTTTGTAGAATACAGAATGAAGTAAAGGGGGTTCTGTATTGCGCCAACCAGTCACCCAAGAAGTATTTATTATCATAGTTGATATAATTATTACCAAAAGGCCAACTATGTCAAGCTCAATAATGAAAAAAAAATCATATTTATCAACGACTTATGGATTATTTTGTTTTATACAGTATACAGTTGGTGTGTTTTGATATTTCAGAGGTGTCCTGGTGAAATCATTCTGAGTTGAGCAGGTGTTTGTAATTATAAAGAAATTCTAATTGGTAACGCTGTTTTACAAATATGGCACATATTATCAGATAAGATCTGTGCGGCGGGTAGTACATCAACACTACATTTCTTAAATACCCAAATTGTTAATTGTATGTGTGGCTGGACCAAATGGACTGAAGAGCAAAATAAAAGAGCGCTCCAGAGAAGGTCGCCCGTATGTAAATTAGTAATCGGAACGAGTCGATGCGAGCTAGCGTCCTGCTCCTAAAGCAGGTGCGGTAACAGGTTGGCCTAATGTCTTAATGTTACAACTTATAGAATGAAAAATGGTCGCCTGGTAACGGGTGGCCTTTTCTTAAAATGCAGGACAAATAAAAAGCACAGCATCTGTGTCCTCACCAACGGATCAAATCCGGATATAGCACCAAAAAAATAAACACATTCTAATATTGTTGGCGTTCTGCTAAATTCACTACCTAGATGATAACAACTCTTATTCTCAACAAGTTCTGAAGACATGACTTATCGAACAAAATGCACACTTTGGATTGGGCTTATATGCGTTCTTTTTTTCTTGTCCATTTGGCGCTATGGGGGGTTAGACATAACAGACGCTTTAGTTTTGTTTGGTCTTTGCTTCGCATGTGAGTTGATTGATAGTGGGTTAGGCATGGGATATGGCACAATACTTACACCTGCGCTACTAATGCTTGGTTATCAACCTCAGGATATTGTTCCCACCATATTGTTTTCAGAGTTATTGAGCGGATTCTCAGCATCTTTCTTTCACAATGAGATCAAAAATGTTGAGTTGGGTGTTCATGGAAAGGATTTTAATCCTGCCGTCATACTTGCTGCCGGTAGTGTGGTTGGTGTCACTGCTGGGGTGTTCCTGTCAGTTAATATCCCCAAAGATGTCCTGAGGATTGCAATCGGATGCATCATACTCATGTCAGGTTTGTTTGTGGTTCTGGTCTCGCGTCGCGTCATAGAATACAAAAAGTGGAAAATGATTGTATTGTCGGGCATTGCCTCGTTCAATAAAGCTGTCAGCGGGGGGGGCTACGGTCCATTAGTAACAAGTGGCCAAATATTGAGTGGAGTTCAAGGTAAGGCAGCTGTAGGTATCACATCTTTTGCAGAAGCATTTACCTGCCTGTTAGCGGTCATCCTTTTTCTCAGTCAAGGGGGCTTCATCAATTTACAAATATTTATTCCAATGTGTGCGGGGGCATTGCTTTCCGTTCCATGCTCTGTTTTTGCAATCAACAAGGCGAATGAAGATCACTTCAAAATAATTGTTGGTGTAGTTACCATGTGTCTAGGGGCGTTGACTATCTACAAAGCATTAAGTTGAAGCTATCCAATATGTCACCACTGCCGAGACGGGTGGCCATTTGTTTTTTTAGGTATCAGGGCAGCAAAAAGCCCCACGGAAAACCGCGAGGCTTTTTTGCTAATCAAGGTAAAAGCATACCTTAAATTTTGCGGACATTTGACGACTGAGGGCCTTTCTGGCCATTAGTCACATCAAAACTCACTCTGTCTCCCTCTGCAAGAGATTTGAAACCGTCGCCTTGGACTTCAGAGAAGTGTACGAACACATCCGGTCCGTTGTCCTGCTCGATAAAACCAAAACCTTTTGCATCGTTGAACCACTTCACAGTACCTTCAGCCATTTTTAACTCCATGTTCCTCTGTGAGAACGCTTTTGGTTGTGCAACCATAACTGCTGAAAAATAAAAAACACGCCACCGTAAAAGGTTTGCGTGGCATATTCGTGACCGATTAACATTTAATCTAGCCCAACAAACTATCTCTGCACAAACGTTTAAGATAAGGGTCTTTATCACGGAAACTCAACTCAATGCAATGTTAATATCATCTTCGAGTTAACTCCATGCCCTCGTGAGTAACTTAGCGCCCTATGTAATTTTAATAAACACGTAACGATGAGCAAACTTTTTCTTACTGATCACGACTGCCGAGATGAAAACGGGCGTGTGATTGATAGAGACATTCAGGAAGCGATTTAATCCACAAATCTGTAACCATCAGTTTACATCGTCAGATGGTCATTTTTTGATTCAAAATGTCATTGAGATGAAAATCAGAATCAGTATGATATATTCAATTTAGTTCATGATGATACAAATCTTCTTCATGAACTACCTCCATAAAGCCCTCGGTTCAATTACCGAGGGCTTTTCTTTGTCACGACTTCTGAGACGAAGACAGACATCTTTTTGATAGAGGTATTCAGTAAGCTCTTTAATCCACAAGACTATGGCCACCAGGGTTCGATCCTTAGTGGCCTTTCTTGTAATGCAGGGCAGTAGGAGTTTCGCAAAACTGCAGACCTGAGCCTATCAAAACAATGCAGTAGTATAAATAAGGGCCGGCCCCTTTGACCACCGTTAGCAACTGATGTAAATTGGCTGCGGCTTTTATATTCCGATTTCTAACTGGGAGAAGCGTAGATGCATCACAAACTTGTTACCTTATTTGTTGTCATGCTAGCCGGTTGCCTCTGCCCGACTCAGCCGTTCGCTTTAGACACACCTGCCCCAACCTTCGTCCAGGCATTGGTCGGTGCCGCTCAATTCTCGGAAGACGATCTGACCTTTTCAGAGACATCAACAACCGACGGCTTGGTTACCAGCGACAACGACCTGTCCACCATGCCATATCTCGGGATGACTTTTCAGTACCCTTTTCATGGTGAAAATACACAAGTCGGTCTGGACGGCGGATTCCTGTTCGGGTGGCGTTCAAAGGACACAAGGGTTCGCGGTGGCAGCGGGCAGATTGCTATCAGCATTGACAGTTCCCTATGGCTTGCCGATCTAAGCGTCGGTCTTTTCGTCAAACATACATTCTTCAACCGCTGGAGAACCTATGCTGCAGTAGGTCCGGCCATCGTGTTCGGTGATTACTCTGAAGATACAGACGAAGAGGATTCCATCAACGAAACCAACGAGAAAAACAACCATACTGATTCCGAGTTTGGTGTTGGCGCATATGCTCGCGGCGGATTTGATTACCTTTTCGGCCCAAATGCCTACGTCGGGGTTTGTGTCCGCGGACTCAAGACTAATATTGCATTCGATAGTGCTCCCGATGCATCGTCCAGCTTGAGTGGCGTCCAGGGGTTTCTCACGTTTTCAAGACACTTTTAGAAAGCTCACATACTCTTGTTAAAAGTTAGGCCATTTAGGTCATGTGAAGTTTATCGCACATATGTCGAATCTATCCATACAGAACGGACGACGTTATCGACGATCTTCACATACGTGGCTTTTCGCATGTTCCACAGCTTGATTAAATGAGGTGTAAATATGGTTTTCGCGAAGAATGGAGGAAATTTCCAGCCGGATCAATTTTGCTTTGATCTCATCATTGACGACAATAAACGGGAGGATATTGTTCTCTTTCAATTTCAGGATGATTTCACATAAAGCAAAGAATGCAGACAAATCTATGAAGGGGACCTTGAGACAATTGAAGATGACGACTTTAGTCCCAAGCATTGCCCCGACCTGGCCGACCAGGCGGGACGTTGAACCAAAAAAGAAGGGCCCATCAATATTAACCACTCTGACAAGAAAACTTCCATCACCGTTTAGCGGTTCACAGTCACCGACTTCTGTAAACGAGACTTCAAGGTCATCCACAGATGAATGTACCTGCTTCGTTAGTCGGATAGTAAGTAAAATTGAAGCCAGCAGAACGCCGACCCCGACCGCCACAATGAGGTCAACGAAGACCGTTAGGAAAAGGACCGCAAACATTATGACAAGGTCGTGTTTCGGCGCCTTTCTGATGATTTTTATAAACCTGTAATCAATAATATCCAACCCTACTTTAATCAATATCGCAGCAAGAACGGCCATGGGGACCATGGCGGCGTATTTGCCCAAACCCAAGAGCACTCCCAACAAAATCAGAGCATGCAGAACACCCGACAACCTCGTCGTTCCACCGGACTTGACATTGACGACCGTTCGCATCGTCGCGCCGGCACCCGGAATCCCTCCGACAAATGCAGACAGGGCATTTCCAAGTCCTTGACCAACCAGCTCCCGGTTCGGGTTGTGATTGGTTTTTGTCAGGGAATCCGCAACCAGAGATGTAAGGAGGCTGTCTATAGCGCCGAGCACTGCAAGGCTCAAGGCGGACGAAACAACCATCTTTATCTGGCTGCGGGTGAAACTAGGCCAGAGAATTTCAGGTAGCCCGCTTGGAATCGTGCCAATGGTGGGCAACTGTAGATCGGCAAGTTGAGAGATGGTTGTCACTATAACCAGAGCAAGGAGTGGTGTAGGGATGATCCTGGCGATTTTTTTCGGCGTGAAAAACACGATGAGCAACGCAACGACGCTGGCATACAGTGCGTCAATCTGGAACATCGATCCTATGTTGATAAAAGACTCTACTGCATGCAATGGCGAGGCAGCGCCGGTAATCCCCAGAAGGGGGTTTATCTGCAACAGGATGATAATGATACCAATACCGCTCATAAAGCCGGAGATGACTGGATATGGGACAAATTTTACAAATCTACCAACCTTTAAAAACCCAAGTGCGATTTGGAAAACGCCGGTAAGGAGAACCGCGGCCATCAAGACCGAAACATCCCCGTGAAAGAGCACAAGGGTAGATGCAGCGACAATCGTCATCGGCCCCGTGGGACCGGAAATCTGTACCCTTGTCCCTCCTGCCAGAGCCGCAACAAAACCGAGAATAATAGCTCCGTAAATCCCCGCCTGCGCACCGACTCCACTGGCAACGCCAAAAGCCAGGGCGAGGGGTAGAGCAATAATGCTTGCGGTGACCCCGCCAAATATGTCTCCGGTTATTCTCTTGTAATTCCATCCAGGCATGTCGGCGTCCAATCAACGAGTCTCGTGATCGCGAGTCAAAGTATTAATGCTAATTATTGGTTTGTATAATTAAGGTGAAATGTCCTTCTGGCTTGCCGGTTTTTAGCCTCTGTTGCCCCCCCCCATGCCATTCTTTACTTGCCGTAAAGCGTCGACAATCTTCTCCCTGCTTTCTGTCAGTTCAATGGCCTGGCGGAATGTATTGTCTTTCAGCGCATATCCAAGCATGGAAAGAAGATGCAGGTGAGCACGTAAGGTTGGACTGATCACACAAAACAGGATTTTGGTGTCCAAGCCATCTAGGGAGCGGAAATCAACAGGGTTCTCAAGAAAGGCCAAAGTGACTGTCGGTTGTGTCGTGTGAAGTAAAACCGGATTCCTGGGGTGTGGTATAGCAATACCAGCACCGACGCTTGTTGATGCAAGTTCTTCTCTGGCAATGAGTACTTTGAGCAGGTAGTCCTTGTCAACGCCATCAGAAAGTCGAAGGTTGTTGACGAGGTTCCCAAGCACTTCGTTCCTTGAAGTGCCATCCAGACGATAGATTATTCCCCCCGCTTCGAGAGAATCCGTCAGAAGGGGTAGTGGTGTTGCCGCTTCTTCTGGCTCTTCAAAAGCTTCTGGGGCAACACCCATCCTTCTGGACGTTGCCCATTCAATCAATTCGGACTGATTGAATCTATTTTGACCATTAACCCTGTACGCAGGGATGAGATCCTGCTTAATCCAACGGTAAATAGTCTTTTCTGTGACATTTAAGATGCGAGCGGCGTCTTTGACCGAAAGATTCATAATTAGCCGTTGTCATATATAGTTATACAAAGTGACATTATGGGACATTATGTCTTTTTTGTGCTTATTGTCAAATTGAAATTAGCTTTTGCAATGATTAAGACTCTATTAGCCTTAACTGGCACTTTTGTCGATTGGGGGGCTCGGATAAACAACCTTCTACCAGATACGAAAGCGCTTCATCTACGGGTCTTGGAATTTCTAATAATCACCACTGCCGAGACGAAAACAGGCGTGTTGTTGATAGAGCAATTTAAGCCGCCTATGGTCCATCTCCTGACAGTATCCTTATTCATGCTGTTGCAACTAGTTACTGGATATTCTATGGATTTTTAGTCTCCCATAAACTGGTTTAATTAGGGGTCTCTTGGGGAGGCGTGAGTAGTGTGCGACCCGAATCATCACTCTATCGAGGATGAAGTGGAGTTAAATGCTTACCCCAGTAATTTTTATTGTTATAATGTCGTTTGAAGTGGATAAAGCAACGGGCACTCATCATGAAAAAGATATTGCTCATTGATGACGATCAACTCTTCCTGGACTTTCTTACAGATTATGTAAGTGAGCGCTACCCCAATCTTGAAATTCTGGCTTTCGACAATGCCCTGCAGGGCCTGGCACACATCAACACCGACCTCGACCTTCTGCTGCTCGATCTGGAGATGCCGGATATGGACGGCGGCAAACTCCTCGCCTATGCGACCGATAAGGGGCTGGATTGCCGACGTATTATCATTTTATCGGGTCGTGACGCCGACTACCTGCACAAACGCTTCCCCATGGGGAAATGCCTGGCGGTCCTGAATAAACATGAGGTTCGCCAGAAAGCCGTACTTGACATGATTTTTCAAGCGCTGCACAAAAAAGCAGAGCGTTGACCAACAATCAAGGCAATGATGTCTGCAATGGGCTTCATTGCTGAAACCCCGGGAGATTTATTTGAAAACACTACTATCATTACTCGTATTTATGGTCTGTGCAATTCCTCTGTATGCAGACCAGGCACTGGTTTTAACCGAGATCGAACAGATCCAGGAAAAGATCTGGTATTTGCAGAGAGACCTTGCCACGCAGAAATCTGCCATTGAGAAGCAACAGGAACAGTACACGCGTCATTCTGCAGGCACCAGCAAGAGACAGCTGGATGTGGAAACGCAGTTGACTGTGGTGACTCAGGAAGTTGCCCGCCAGCAGGAGAAGTTGAAAGGGATTGAAGACAATCTGCAAAGTCTGCAAGAAGCGATCACGGCACTGGTCGGCGAGTTCAACCAGCAGAACCGCGCCCAGTTGCAGCAGGCAGAGAAATCGGGCACCCAGGAAGGGCTGCTTCGTGCCATGCGTGAAGAGCTTGTCGCAAACCGCAGGCTGAGCGAGCAGGCTCTGGCTGAAACGCAAAAACAGCTTGCCGAAACCCGTTCAGAGATTGCGGCGCTGAAAACCAATGAAAGTGGTCAATTTAATCAGCTGATTCTGTGGGGTGGCGGGACAGCCCTTGGACTGTCGATTCTGCTAACCATTGTCCTCGCCCTTCGGAGCGGGGGGCCCAGACAATCTGCCGACAAGCGTGAATTTCCCACCAAACATGAGCTGTAAAGGAGACTACCCTGCTGCAGACAAACAAAAAAAAGGCAGCCTTCTGGCTGCCTTTTTAATTCTTATGCCGCGAACCTGTCAGATGGAACAACTCATATCCTCGCCGCAGCACATCGGCGACTTGATCTTGCCATGACCGTTAGGACACTTGGATATCTGAACGTTCCTGCCATCAGGCAGTTCCAGGTTGTCGTTTTCAAGCGGAGCATCACACTTGGCGCATGTTGCGTTCACGCCCATGCCACATTTTGCACAGCTATAAGTTGCCATCAGTCTCTCCTTGTTGTCTGGCTGTTACACGTTGATATTGACTTTGAATAAACCGTTACTGAATTTTTACAACAGCGTGCCGGTTCTGTCAAAGGACCGGCTCATTTTTTGAGTCGAATACCTTCTTCGGTCAGTTTGATCAGACCAGCCTTGTAGAGCCCCCCCACTCCCTTCTTGAACAACTTTTTGCTCAACCCGAGAGTCTCCTGAATCTGCTCAGGTGGACTTTTGTCATGCAGGGGCAAAAAACCCTGGTTATTGTTGAGCGCTTTCATAATCGTCGCCCTGGCATCATCAAGACCATCGCGGGTGCCGAGGCTCAGGGCACAGTCAATCTTGCCGTCGGCACGAATCTGCCGGATATAACCTGTCAGTTCTTCACCGTAACTGAGACGGTCGCCGATTTCGTCTCGGTAAAGCAGACCGCTGAACCGGTGATTGATGATCACCTTGGCCCCTAATGGTGTGAACTGGTAAACGATCAGGTCAACCTTCTGCCCGTCCGCGATCGTCTCGTCCGGAGAGGAAAGGCTTTTATCGATACGAGCCGTACCGATCGGTCGGTTCTGGCGATCAAGGCGCACTTTGACCAGGTAACGCCGCCCCGGCTTCATCTGTTCCGGCTGCTCTTTGGGCGGCACGAGGAGATCCTTGGCCAATCCCCAGTCCATGAAGGCCCCGTGACTGTTGACCTGGCTGGCACGCATCAGGGCAAACTCGCCGAACTCCGCCAAAGGTTTTCGGAGAGTCGCAACCATTTTGCCCTCAAGATCGGCATAAACGAAGGCGGTCAGCTGGTCTCCCGGGGCCATTTCCCCGGTGACTTCAGATTTAGGCAGCAGGGCTCTTTCCTTGTTGGCCTGCAGCCAGGCACCTTTATCATCTATCGCATGCACTGTAAGCAGGTTCATGCGGCCAGCTTCAAGCATTTTCAGACTCCCGTTAAAACCGTCAACTACAGGTGGTCAGTTTAGCACTTAGGGGATCAGTAAAACATTTAAAATCAGGGTTTCCCATAAAAATCCCATTTTGCTTTTCATCACTGGAAGGCTCTGCCATAATCCTCCCCTGAATTCCCGAAAGCAATCACATGGCACTGATCAACCTGCGCAATATAAGCCTGGCCTTCGGCGGCCCCCCTCTGCTCGAGGATATCTCGCTACGCATAGAGAAAGGTGAGCGGATCTGTCTTCTGGGTCGCAACGGATCGGGGAAATCCACCCTCCTCAAGGTCATTGCCGGCGAGATCCAAGTTGATGGCGGCCTCATCGACCGCCAACAGGGTTTGCGAGTCGCCCGCCTCGAGCAGGACGTCCCCCGCAACCTGCAGGGGACCATCTACCAGGCGACGGCACAAGGCCTGGCTGAAACGGGTGACCTGCTGGTTCGTTATCACGACCTCACCCGGCGCGCCGACAATGGTGAAGCGAGGCTGGATAGCCAGCTTGCTGAGATTCATCAGAAACTGGAGAGCTGCGACGGCTGGGCACATCAGCAGCGTATCGAGCAGGCCCTCTCCCGGCTGAAACTTCCTGCCGACCTGCCGGTCTCAAGCCTTTCCGGAGGGATCCTGCGGCGGGTGCTTCTGGCCCGCGCCTTGGCAGTCGACCCCGACATCCTGCTGCTCGATGAGCCGACCAATCATCTCGACATCGAATCAATCACCTGGCTCGAAGACTTTCTGCAGCGTCAGAATTTAGCCCTGGTTTTCGTCACCCACGACCGCGCTTTCCTGCGCAGCCTCGCGACCCGCATCGTCGAAATAGATCGTGGCCGCCTGTTTGATTTTGCCTGCGACTACGACACCTTCCTGCAGCGCAAGGATGAGCTGCTGCATGCCGAAGCCCAGGAACACGCTCGGTTCGACAAGAAGCTGGCCGAGGAGGAGGTCTGGATCCGCAAGGGGATCAAGGCCCGACGGACGCGAAACGAAGGGCGGGTACGCGCCTTGAAAAAAATGCGCGAAGAGTTTCGCCAGCG
>Ga0316188_10001105_pt1 | contig 12613 bp, 8 predicted proteins | sample Phiworburrow1_MG_FD_204933 | JGI IMG/M metagenome (GOLD analysis project Ga0316188, IMG submission 204933) | Coastal sediment microbial communities from Maine, United States - Phippsburg worm burrow 1 | ecosystem: Environmental > Aquatic > Marine > Coastal > Sediment | place: USA: Maine...
GGACATCAAGCCGCAGCTGGCGGCCTTGCGCGCAGGCTGCGAGGTGCTGATCGCCACGCCCGGCAGGCTGCTCGATCACGTCGAACAGCGCACGGTGAACCTGTCGCAGGTCGAGATCTTCGTGATGGACGAGGCTGACCGGATGTTGGACATGGGCTTCCTGCCCGACATCCAGCGGATCATCAACCTGCTGCCCAAGAGCCGGCAGAACCTGATGTTCTCCGCGACCTTTTCCACCGACATCCGCAGGCTGGCCGAGAGCTTCCTTCACGACCCGATTTCGGTGGAGGTCGCGCGTCGCAACGCGGCGGCCGAGAACGTCGAGCAGAAGGTCTATCGGGTCGACGGCAGCGACGCCAAGCGTGCAGCGGTGGCCAAACTGGTGCGCGACAATGCGTTGCCGCAGGTCCTCGTGTTTACCAATACCAAGATCGGCGCGGGCCGGCTGGCCCGCCAGCTCGAAAAGGACGGCCTGAACGCCAGTGCCATCCACGGCGACAAGAGCCAGCAGGAGCGCCTGGCGACGCTGGAAGCCTTCAAGAAAGGCGAGATCGCGGTGCTGGTGGCCACCGATGTCGCGGCGCGCGGCCTGGACATCGTCGAACTGCCGGGCGTGATCAATTACGACTTGCCGTACGCCGCGGAGGACTATATCCACCGGATCGGTCGGACCGGCCGGGCCGGTGCCAGTGGCGTCGCGCTGTCGCTGATGACCGGCGATGACGACCGCCTGCTGGCCGAGATCGAGAAGCTGCTCAAGCGCAAGCTCCCGGTCGAGCGGCTCGAAGTCGACACCGGCGCGTCTGCACGGCCGCGTCGCGACCGCGACAGCGAGCGTCGCCCGGAGCGCGAGTCCGCGGACCGGCCGGCGCGAGCGTCAGCCGATCGCGATCGTGGAACCCGCCGCAGCCCGGCAAGGGACGCGTCACGTGCCGGGTCGGCGGGATCGACGCCGGGATACTCGAACGACGCGTTCTTCTTCCAGCCCTACCAGGCGGCGCCTGAGCCCGAGGCGCCGGCCGGCGAGGCCGCGAAATCGCCCGGCGAGGCCGAGGCCGGCAGAAGCGGTGCGCGGCGTCGTCCGGCTCGCGCGCTTCCGGCGCTGCTCGGCGGCAAGAAATCCTGAGGCTGCGCGCGCCCGCGCGCAGGCCCGCAGGTCAACCCATCCAGCGCGACGCGGCCCAGCGTCGCGTCGCTTCCTCCCAGAACTTCGCCGGATCTGCCGTCTGGACCGGTTCGAGGCCGAGGTGCGACAGCGCGCGGTTCAGTTCGGCGACCGGCCTTTCGGTGTCGATCGGGCTGGCCCCGGTCTGCTTTGAGAGCTTTTCGCCGTGCGCGTCGGTGACCACCGGAAGGTGCAGGTATCTCGGCCGCGGACAGCCGAGCAGTTCCTGCAGGTAGATCTGCCGCGCGGTCGAACCGAGCAGGTCGGCGCCGCGGACGACGTCGGTGACCTCCTGTTCCGCGTCGTCGACCACGACGGCCAGCTGATAGGCCCACAGTCCGTCGGCTCGGCGAAGCACGAAATCCCCCACCTCGCGCGCCAGGTCCTCGCAATGCCGGCCACCGAGACGGTCCTGCCAGTGCACGACGGCGGCGTCCACGCGCACACGCCACGCACGCGGCGAGCGTCCGGCGGCGATGCCGTCGCGGCAAGTGCCCGGATAGACCAGTTCTCGATGGCGCTGCGGTGCGTCGCCGCCATCCGTGCGCGAGTCGGCGATTTCGCGTCGCGTGCAGGCGCAGGGGTAGACCAGACCGCGGGCGCGCAGCGATTCGAACGCCGCGAGGTAACGATCGCCGCGGGTGCTCTGGTGCACCACCGGCCCGTCGGGCAGCAGCCCCAGCGCGCGCAACTGCGCGACGATCTGCGTCGCCGCGCCGGGCACTTCACGCGGCGGGTCGAGATCCTCGATGCGCAACAGCCACCGGCCGCTGTGGGCCCGTGCGTCGAGCGCGCTGGCCATCGCCGCGACCAGCGATCCGGCGTGTAGCACGCCGCTCGGGGACGGCGCGAAGCGCCCCACATAGGTGCCGGACGCGGTGCGATCGTCCATCGTCAAATTGATTGAAGGTAATCTTGGAATCATAGCGGCCGGGAAGGGCCGCGGCGGACCCGGAATTGGCGACGGCGAATGCCGCCGGGACGACGCGCCCGCTTCGGGCACGAGACATCAAGGAGCAGTGCATGGTCGAGTTTCGCAGAAGCCGGGAGCGCGGGTATGCCGACCACGGCTGGCTCAAATCGTTTCACAGTTTCTCTTTCGCCGACTACTACGATCCCTCGCAGATGGGGTTCGGTCCACTGCGGGTGATCAACGAGGACCGGATCGCGCCGGGCACCGGTTTCGGCACGCATGGCCACCGTGACATGGAGATCATCAGCTACGTGCTCGACGGCGCGCTCGCGCACCGCGACAGCATCGGCAACGGCTCGGTGATCCGGCCCGGCGACGTGCAGCGCATGAGCGCCGGGCGCGGCGTCCAGCACTCGGAATTCAACCACGAGAAAGACGGCGCCACCCATTTCCTGCAGATCTGGATCGAGCCGAACGTTCGCGGAATCGCTCCGGGCTACGAAGAGCGTCGTTTCGAGGCCGTCGACAAGCGCGGACGGCTCGCCCTGATCGCGTCGTCCGACGCGCGCGACGGGTCGGTGAAGATCCACCAGGACGCGAGCGTCTACGCGGGGCTGTTCGAAGGCGAGGAGAAGGGCGTGCTCGCAGTCGTGCCGGGACGGCGGGTTTACGTCCACGTCGCGCTCGGCGAGTTGTTCGTCAACGGCCATCGGCTCGGCGCCGGGGACGCGGCGAAGTTCAGTGGTGAGACCGAGTTCTCCTTCGAGCGGGGAAAAGGCGCGGAAGTGCTGGTGTTCGACCTGCCCTGAGCTGATCGGCGAGGTCCATCGGAATCGAACGAGGCACGGAAGGCGCAATGATCAAGGTCGTCATCGCATATCACTCCGGATATGGCCATACCCGGCGACTCGCCGACGCGGTGCGCGAGGGCGCGGCGTCGTTGCCCGTCGTCGCGGTCCAGTCGCTCGAGGTCGACAAGCTCGACGAGAAGGGCTGGGACGCGCTTGCCGCGGCCGACGCAATCGTGTTCGGCGCGCCCACCTACATGGGAGGCGCGTCGGGCGCCTTCAAGATGTTCGCCGATGCGACCGCGAAGGTCTGGGCCAGCCTGGGCTGGAAGGACAAGGTCGCCGGCGGCTTCACCTGCTCGCTGCAGATGAGCGGCGACAAGTTCTCGACGCTGATGTACCTGGTCACGCTGGCAATGCAGCACGGGATGATCTGGGTCGGCACCGGCACGATGCCCGGCGCGCGCGCGGGGCAGCCCGATGCGGTCAACCGTCTGGGCGGCTGGATCGGCGTGATGGCGCAGGCGGACAATCTGCCGCCGGAGCAGAGCCCTCCGGCCGGGGACCTGGAGTCGGCGCGCCTGTACGGCCGGCGCATCGCCGAGCAGGCGCGCGCGATGCGTCGCGCGCAGTAAGGCTGGCGCTCAGGGGCTGGCGCCGGAGCCTGCAGCGTTGGTGCGCGCAAGCAGGTGGCGGGCGAACTCGACGAACCCGGCCGACGACGGTGCGCGCGTGACATAGGCGGGCAGGGCGGTCATCCGGTCGGCGAACTGCAGGATGTTCGACACGCCGACCGACACCGGGAACGCCTCGAACATCGAGACATCGTTCGGCGCGTCGCCGATGAACACCCACCGGTCGAGGTCCTCGGGCAGGCGCGCGCCGGCAACCTCGCGCAGGTAGCGCAGCGCCATCGGCGCCTTGTCGAAGTCTCCGCTCCACGCGTTGATGTGCACGGTGCTGGCGCGCGCGCTGAAACCGGCGTCACGGAACATCCGCAGCGCATCGCCGACGCGCTCGTCCGGGACGCGCTCGACCTCCTCGCAGTAGTCGAGCGCGATGTCGACCAGTCGAAACGGGTTGTCGCTGGCGGCCGCGAGGCCGGGCACCCGCTCGAGCACGGTCTGCGCGATCGCGGCGAGCCGTTCGCGGTCGCGCAGCACCTCGTCGCGCGACGCATGGAACAGCCACTGCAGTCGACGGGCAGCGCCTCGGTGGATGCAGACGCCGCCGCTCTCGGCGATCACCGCCTCCACCGGCCACAGATGCATCGCCATATGGGCCCAGCCGGCCGAGCGCCCGGTCACCGGGACGATGCGGATGCCGGCCCGCTGCAGTCGCTCGAGCGCGTCGTACGCGTCGGCAGGAAGCCGGCCGTCGGTGGTCAGCGTGTCGTCGATGTCGGTGAACAGGCCGACCACCCGACCCGGATCCAGTTCTTCGAGGGGGCGCAGCGATGTCACCTCGGGTGCCTCACGCGATCCTCGGCTCGGCGAGCTTCGCCGAGCCCAGCCAGGCATTGGCTGCCAGTGCGACGAGAACGATCACGCCACCCTGCACGGTGGCCGCCGGGACGGTCTCGCCGGCGCCGAGCCAGGCCCAGATCGGGCCGAGAACGACCTCGAGCAGCGCGATCAGCGCGATCTCGGGCGGCGCGAGGTGCCTGGCGGCGCGAACCATCAGCATGCACGGCAGCGCGAGCTGGACGACGCCGAGCAGCGCGAGAATCCGCAGATCGTGGAAGCTGACCGACGGCGGCCAGATCGCCGGGAGCACCGCGATGCACGAGATCATCGCGCCGAGCAGCACCGCCGGCGCCAGATCGACGACCGCGTGCATCCTGCGCAAGGTGACCAGGTTGATCGCGGCCGCCAGCGGCACGCCGAGCGCGATCAGCATGCCGGAGGCGCCTTCCGGCGAAACGCCCTCGTGCACCATCCACCAGATGCCGGTGAGCGCCATGCCGATCGACGCCCAGCTTCCCGCGCGGATCCGCTGCCCGAGCACTAGCCAGGCGAGCAGCGCCGCCAGCAGCGGCGACAGGCTCGACACCAGCAGCGTATTGGCCGTACTGGTGCGGGTGAGTGCGAGCGTGAAGCAGGTGAACATCACCGCCCACATGGCGCCGGAGACGAGGCCTGCCACGCCCATCGCGCGGACCGGCGCGAGCGCCCGTCGCCCGTGCCGCCACCACAACGTGGCGGCGACCGCCACCATGCAGAACAGGCTGCGCCAGAAGGTGATCTCGAACCCGTCGGCCGACTCTAGGCGACGCACGAATACGCCGGCGATGCTCCAGCAGGCCGCGCAGAAGCACAGCAGCAACACGGCGCGCCGATGATCGGATGGATTGGGGGGCATTTGAGGGTGTCGGGCCGCCGCGCGGGGTCGGCGGCGGTAGAATTTTACCGATGCGCGAGCCCGACTACGTCCACCTCAGGGTCCACACCGAATATTCGGTCGCCGACTCGATCGTGCGGGTAGAGGCGCTGGTCGGTGCGGCGGCTCTCGACCGCCAGCCGGCGGTCGCGATCACCGACGCGGCGAACCTGTTCGGCTGGATCAAGTTCTACAAGGCGGCGCGCGCCAGGGGAATCAAGCCTGTGCTGGGCGTGGATGCCTGGCTGACCAACGACGCCGAGCGCGACCGTCCGTTCCGGATCCTGCTGCTTGCCCGCAACCAGGAAGGTTATCGCAGCCTGTGCGAGCTGCTGTCGCGCGCCTGGCTCACCAACGAGCACCGCGGGCGGGGTGAACTGCGCGCCGACTGGTTCGACGAGGGCCTGAGCGCCGGGCTGATCATGCTGTCGGGCGCGCAGGCGGGCGACGTCGGGCAGGCGCTCCTCACCGGCAACCCGGAGGCCGCGGAGGAACTCGCAGGGGCCTGGTCGACGCGATTCCCCGGCGCCTACTACCTGGAACTGCAGCGCACCGGCGCGCAGGACGCCGAGACCCAGACGCGGGAAGCGGCCAGGCTCGCGGCGCGGCTCGGCCTGCCGGTCGTCGCCACGCATCCGGTCCAGTTCATCGAGCGTGAAGGCTTCAGCGCCCACGAGGCGCGCGTGTGCATCGCCGAAGGCGAAATTCTGGCCAACCCGAGGCGACCGAAGCGCTTCACCGAACAGCAGTACTTCAAGTCGCAGGCGGAGATGGGGGCGCTGTTCGCCGACCTGCCGTCGGCGCTGGCCAACAGCGTCGAGATCGCTCGCCGCTGCAGCGTGGAGATGACGCTGGGCAAGGCCCACCTGCCACAGTTCCCCACGCCGGCGGGCGTGACGCTGGACGACTTCATGCGCCAGCTGGCGCATCAGGGGCTCGACCAGCGCATGCTCAAGCTGTTTCCCGACCCGCAGGCGCGCGCCGCGAACGCACAGGCGTATTCGCGCCGGCTCGACTACGAGTGCGACACCATCGTGCAGATGGGGTTCTCCGGGTATTTCCTGATCGTTGCCGACTTCATCAACTGGGCCAAGGCCAACGCCGTGCCGGTCGGCCCGGGACGCGGCTCGGGCGCGGGCTCGCTGGTCGCGTTCGCGCTCGGGATCACCGACCTCGACCCGATCCCGTACGCGTTGCTGTTCGAGCGGTTCCTGAATCCGGAGCGCGTGTCGATGCCGGACTTCGACATCGACTTCTGCCAGGACAACCGCTGGAAAGTGATCGAGTACGTGCGCCAGAAGTACGGCGAGCAGGCGGTGTCGCAGATTGCGACCTTCGGCACGATGGCCTCGAAGGCGGTGATCCGCGACGTCGGGCGCGTGCTCGACATGAGCTACAACTTCTGCGACCAGCTCTCCAAGCTGATCCCGGTGGTGCAGAACAAGCCGGTGTCGCTGGCCAAGGCCCGCGAGGCCGAACCGCAACTCAAGGAGCGCGAGGAGCGCGAGGACGAGGTGCGCGCGCTGCTCGCGCTGGCCGAGCCACTGGAGGACCTCACGCGCAACGTCGGCATGCACGCGGGAGGCGTGCTGATCGCCCCGGGCAGGCTCACCGATTTCTGTCCGCTGTACAAGGCGCCCGGCACCGACTCGGTGATCAGCCAGTACGACAAGGACGACGTGGAGGCGGTCGGACTGGTCAAGTTCGACTTTCTCGGCCTGCGCAACCTGACGATCATCCAGATGGCGGTCGAGTACATCAATGGCCGCCATCCGGGCCTCGACCTGGATCTGTCCACGCTGTCGTTCGACGATCCGAAGGCCTACCAGGTGCTCAAGGACGCGAACACCGTCGCGATCTTCCAGGTGGAAGGCGACGGGATGAAGAAGCTGCTCAAGAAGCTGCAGCCCGATCGCTTCGAGGACATCATCGCGGTTCTCGCGCTCTATCGGCCCGGCCCGCTGGGCTCGGGAATGGTCGACGACTTCATCCTTCGCAAGAAGGGCGAGCAGCGCATCGACTACTTTCACCCCGACCTGAAGGGAACGCTCGAGCCGACCTACGGCGTGATCGTCTACCAGGAACAGGTGATGCAGATCGCGCAGACCGTCGGCGGCTACACGCTCGGCGGTGCGGACCTGCTGCGCCGCGCGATGGGCAAGAAGAAGGCGGACGAGATGGCGCAGCACCGCGGCCTGTTCGTCGAGGGCGCGCAGAAGAAGGGCTACAGCTCCGAGCTGGCGAACAAGCTGTTCGACCTGATGGCGATGTTCGCCGAGTACGGATTCAACAAGTCGCACACCGCAGCCTACGCGGTCGTCACGTACCAGACGGCGTGGCTGAAGGCGCACTATCCGGCGGAATTCTTCGCCGCTACGCTGTCGGCCGACATGGACGACACCGACAAGGTGCAGCTCTTCGTCACCGACGCGAAGGCCAACGGCATCGAGGTCCTGCCGCCGGACATCAACGCGTCGGCGCTGCGGTTCGAGCCGGTGTCGCGGTCGGCGATCCGCTACGGGCTCGGCGCGATCAAGGGCAGCGGCAGCGGCGCCGTCGCGTGCATCGTGCAGTGCCGGGCTCAGGAGCCGTTCCGCGACCTGTTCGACTTCTGCGCGCGCATCGACCGGAAGGTGGTGAACCGGCGTGCCGTCGAGGCGCTGGTGCGTGCGGGCGCCTTCGACTCGACGGATCCGGATCGCGCGAAGCTCCTGGCCAACGTCGGCACCGCGATCGACGCGGCCGACGCCAGCGAGGCCGCGGCCAACCAGGTCAGCCTGTTCGACGCGGGCGACGGATCGGGGGGCGCGCCGATCGAGTGGCAGCGCGCCGCGCCGTGGACCGAGCGCAAGCAGTTGCAGGAGGAGAAGAGCGCGCTGGGGTTCTTCCTCAGCGGGCACCTGTTCCACGGTTTCGAGCCCGAGGTGAGACGCTTTGCGCGCACCCGGCTCGCCGACCTGCAGCCCGCGCAGCAGCCTCAGTGGATCGCCGGCATCGTCGCGTCGCAGCGCACGCAGATGACCCGGCGCGGCAAGATGAGCATCGTGCTCCTCGACGACGGGAGCGCCTCGGTCGAGATCTCGGTCTACAACGAAGTGTTCGAGCGCTACCGCTCGCTGATCCGCGAAGACGAGCTGCTGGTGATCTCGGCCAAGATCATTCGCGACGACTACAACGGCGGGCAGCGCGTGGTCGCCGACCGTGTGCTCGACCTGACCGACGCGCGCCAGGAGTTCGGCAAGCGGCTGCTGATCAGGTTGAACGGACTTGCCGAGGGGCAGGCGCTTCGCAAGGTGATCCAGCCCTACCTGCGGGTCGAACCGACGGATGCCCCGGGAATGCCGGTGGTCGTCGAATACGGCAACGAGTCGGCGTGTTGCGCGGTGGAACTCGGCGCCCACTGGCGCGTGAGGCCCCAGGAGGATCTGCTCGCCGAGGCGCGCCGCCATCTGCACGCCCAGGCAGTGGTGATCGAGTACTGAGTGCCGAGCGCGGATGTCACGACACTCTCGGTCGCGATCGTTCGCGCCCGGTACAACCCCTACGGCGGCGCCGAGCGATTCGTGCAGCGCGCGCTGGCGGCCCTGTCGGCAAGCGACGTCGAGGTCACGGTGATCGCTCGAAGCTGGCCGGAACGGCCCGAGCCTGGCCTGGCGGTGAAACTGAGCTATCTGCGGGTCGACCCCTTCTATCTCGGCAGCGTGTGGCGCGACTGGTCCTTCGCTCGCGGTGTGCGTCGTGCATTGGCGGGCCGCCGCTTCTCGGTGGTGCAGAGCCACGAGCGCATCGCCGGGCTGCCGATCTACCGCGCCGGCGATGGCGTGCACGCAGAGTTCCTCGCGCAGCGAAGACGTGCGCTGCCGCGCTGGCGTGCCGCCTCGCTGTCGGTCAATCCGTACCACGCGTACGTGCTGGCGGCCGAGCGCACGATGTTCACGCATCCTGATCTGCGGGCGGTGATCTGCAACTCCGAGATGGTCCGCCGCGAGATTCGGGAGCGCTTCGGCGTGGACGAGGCCCGTCTGCACCTGATCCGCAACGGCGTCGACACGCAACGGTTTCGTCCGCCGAGCCGGGACGAGCGTGCGAATGCCCGCGCAAGCCTCGGTGTGGCCGACGCCACGACCGCGTTCGCCTTCGTCGGATCGGGCTTCGAGCGCAAGGGCCTGCGAACGGCGATCCGTGCGATGGCCCGTGTCGCGTCGCGCGATGACGCATGTCTGCTTGTCGCGGGCACCGATCGGCACGCCGAGCGTTACCGTGCCCTCGCGCAGGCGCTCGGCGTTTCCGAGCGTGTGCGGCTGCTCGGCGGGGTCGATGACGTGCGAACCGTGCTCTGGGCCGCCGACGCGTTCGTGCTGCCTACCCTGTACGACCCGTTCCCGAACGCGGCGCTCGAGGCGCTCGCCTGCGGACTCGCCACGGTGACGAGCACGAAAAGCGGCGCCGCCGAACTGATCCGGGCCGGGACGAACGGCTTTGTTCACGATGCGCTCGATCTCGACGGCCTGGCCGATTCGATGACGAACCTGTGCGACCCCGCGCGCCGCGTCCCGATGGCCGTCGCGGCGCGCGACAGCGTCGAGGGGCTGTCGCTCGAGGCGCTTTCCGGTCAGCTGATCGGTCTGTACCGCGGACTGCTAGAATCCGCGTCGCCGTGAACCATAGTCTCGCCATCTATCGCAGGCTGATGGGCTATACCAGGCCCTACCTGCGCGGCTTCGGGCTGGCCCTGGCGGGCATGGTCGTTGCCGCGGCGACCGAGCCCCTGTTCCCCGCCCTGATGAAGCCGCTGCTCGACCAGGGCTTCGTCGCCAAGTCCGGGCTCGAGCTTTGGTACGTCCCGGCCGCGATCATCGGCATCTTCGTGGTGCGCGGAATCGCTACCTTCACCAGCAATTACGCGCTGTCCTGGGTGGGAAACAAGGTGCTCGCGGACATGCGACGCCTGATGTTCGCGCACATGCTCAGGCTGCCCGCGTCCGATTTCGAACGCGAAGCTTCCGGGCTGCTGATCTCGAAGATCGTGTTCGAGGTCAACAACGTCACGATGGCGGCCACGAGGGTGCTGACGACGGTGGTGCGTGACAGCCTGGTGATCGTCGGGCTGCTGAGCTGGCTCGTGTACCTGAACTGGAAGCTGACGCTGGTCGCGCTCGCGCTGATACCGGTGATCGCGATTGCCGTCGCGGCGTTCAGCAAGCGGATGCGGATGCTCAACAGGCAAAGCCTCGAGCACACCGGCGAACTCACGCGGGTCGTGGAAGAGGCGGTGCACGGCTACAAGGTGATCAAGGTCTTCGGCGCCTACGCGCGCGAGGCCGAACTGTTCCGGCGCACCGTCGAGCGGCTGCGCGGATTCGCGATGCGCAATTCGGTCGCCGCCGGCGCGACCGTGCCGATCACCCAGATATTCGCGGCGATCGCCGTGGCAGCGGTGGTCTCGATCGCACTGATGCAGTCGATGGAGAACCAGACGACGGTCGGCGGGTTCGTGTCGTTCATCACCGCGATGCTGATGCTGCTGGCGCCGCTCAAGCACCTGGCCGACATCAACGGGCCGCTGCAGCGCGGCCTCGCCGCCGCGGAGAGTGTCTTCGAACTGCTGGACCACGTGGCCGAGCCCGATACGGGCACGATGCGCATCGAACGCGCGAGCGGCGCGCTGCGCTTCGAACAGGTGGCGTTCCGATACCCCGGCGCGGAACGGGACGCGCTCGCGGGCATCGATCTCGACGTGCAGGCCGGCGAACTGGTCGCGCTGGTCGGCAGTTCCGGCGGCGGCAAGACGACGCTGGTGAACCTCGTGCCACGGTTCTTCGCGCCGACCTCGGGCCGGATTCTCCTGGACGGCGTGCCGATCGCCGACCTGACGCTGGCCAGTCTGCGGGACCAGCTCGCCCTGGTGAGCCAGGACATCGTCCTGTTCAACGACAGCGTGCGGGCCAACGTCGCGTTCGGCGTGTCCGGCGCGGTGAGCGACGATGCGATCTGGCAGGCGCTGCGCGCCGCCGCGCTCGAGGAGTTCGTGCGGGACTTGCCCGAGGGCCTGGACAACCCGGTCGGCGAGCGCGGCGCGAAGCTGTCGGGCGGCCAGCGCCAGCGGCTCGCGATCGCGCGCGCGCTGCTCAAGAACGCGCCGGTGCTGCTGCTTGACGAGGCGACCTCTGCGCTCGACTCTCAGACCGAGCGCGAGGTCCAGCTGGCGCTGGAGCGCACGATGACCGGGCGCACGACGCTCGTGATCGCCCACCGCCTGTCGACGATCGAGCGCGCAGACCGGATCGTCGTCCTGGAGGGCGGGCGCATCGTCGAGCAGGGCAGGCACGCGGAATTGATCGCGCGCAACGGCATTTACGCGCAACTGCACCGCATCCAGTACTCGAAAGCCGAGCACTGAGCGTGCGCATCCTCCATTCAGAGGCCTCCTGCGGCTGGGGCGGCCAGGAGATCCGGATCCTGAGCGAGTCCGCCGGCATGATCGAGCGCGGACATCAGGTGGCGCTCGCCTGCCCCGCGCACGCGCCGATCGCGAGGCAGGCGCCCGCGCACGGCGTGGAGGTCGTCGCGCTGCCGATCGAGAAGAAGCGCCTGCCCGGGCTGCTCGCGGCGCGCCGACTGCTCGCCGCGCGCCGCTTCGACGTGGTCAACACGCACAGTTCCACCGACGCCTGGCTCTTCGCGCTCGCCGCGGCCAGCCTCGCAGGCGCGCCGCCGATCGTGCGCACCCGGCACATTTCCGCGCCGGTCGCGGGCACGGCGGCGAACCGCTGGCTGTACGCGCGCTCGAGCCGCTTCGTGGTGACAACCGGAGAGCAGTTGCGGCGCGAGCTGATCGACGGGCTCGGCTGCGATCCCGGGCGCGTCATCTCGATCCCGACCGGGATCGACGACCAGCGCTTCGCGCCGGGCGACGCGCGTGCCGTGCGTCGCGAACTCGGCCTGCCGCAGGACCGGTTCATCGTAGGAATCGTGGCCACGCTGCGCAGCTGGAAGGGGCACCGGTTCCTGATCGACGCGATGGCCTCGCTCGCCGATCCCGACCTGCTTCTCGTCATCGTGGGCGACGGGCCGCAGGCGCAGGCGCTGCGCCTTCAGGTGAGCGAAGGCGGCCTGGACGATCTGGTCGTCTTCGTCGGCCAGCAGGCGGACGTTGCGCCCTGGATGCAGGCGTTCGATGCGTTCGCGCTGCCGTCCTACGCGAACGAAGGGGTTCCCCAGTCGCTGATGCAGGCGATGTTCACTGCGTTGCCTTGTGTCACTACCGCAGTCGGAGCGATCGGCGAGATCGCGCTGCCCGACCGCACTGCGCTGGTGGTGCCGCCTCAGGACAGTGCGGCGCTCGCGGCGGCGATCGGCGCGCTGAAG
>Ga0316188_10001106_pt1 | contig 12609 bp, 13 predicted proteins | sample Phiworburrow1_MG_FD_204933 | JGI IMG/M metagenome (GOLD analysis project Ga0316188, IMG submission 204933) | Coastal sediment microbial communities from Maine, United States - Phippsburg worm burrow 1 | ecosystem: Environmental > Aquatic > Marine > Coastal > Sediment | place: USA: Maine...
AGGTGTGAATTTTATTGATACCGCTGAAATGTATTCCGTTCCCGGTAGAAAAGAAACCCAAGGCAGTACAGAACGGTTTATTGGTAATTGGTTAAAAGATCAAAAACGGGAAGATATTATCCTCGCAACTAAAATTGCTGGTCCGAGTGCCATTTTGAATTATGTGCGCGACAATATGGGGTTTTCAAACGCTGCGATTGACGATGCAATTGAAAAAAGTTTTAAACGGTTACAAACCGATTATATTGATCTTTACCAACTCCATTGGCCAGAAAGAAATGCAAATTTCTTTGGAAGAAGAAATTATGTACATAATTCACATGAAAAATGGGAAGATAATTTTAAACAAGTCGTTGAAAAATTGGATTCATTAGTGAAAGAAGGGAAGATTCGTCATTATGGAGTATCCAATGAAACCCCTTGGGGAATGATGCGTCATTTAGAGGAAAGTAAAAACAATAACCTTACTAGATGCAAAACTGTTCAAAATGCTTATTCTTTATTAAATAGAACGTTCGAAATTGGTATGGCAGAAATAGCCATGCGTGAAAATATCGGGCTTCTAGCCTATTCTCCTTTAGCCTTTGGCGCTTTGAGCGGAAAATATCTCGGTACAGTAGATAAAAAGGGACGAATGGATATCTATCCGCAGCTGCGAAAAATGAGACAATATTTAGGCGAACAGGCTATTTTTGCAACCAAAAAATATGTGGAGCTGGCTAATAAAAATAATCTAACACCAACACAATTGGCCTTGGCATTTGTCAACCAACAGCCATTTGTTACAAGTAACATTATTGGTGCAACGAATTTGAACCAGCTCAAAGAAAATATTGAAAGTATTCAAATCGAGCTTTCCAAAGAAGTTTTGGAAGAAATCAATGTGATTCAAGAGTTGCAACCAAATCCAGCACCATAATTTTTTATGGTAAAAATTTATCAATGCAATTCTTAATTTTTTAGGATATTCGAGAAGCATTGAAGTTACAAATTTTTTAGAGTCTGCACCGTCAATAAGCAAATATCGTATCTGACAAATATTTCCTGTTGGATTTGCCGTTGAATCTCCTTTCGTAAACAATTGAAAACTCTGGTTTAAATTAGCTATCATAAATTGCATTAAGAAGATCAACCGGATAAAATTCTCAAATATTGCCGACCATTTTGTTTTGAATAAATACGTTTTAATTTCGTTGACACTGACTTCTTTTATCCGTTTTTGATTTATATTAACAGAGTTTTCCAAATCAAATCTGCGTTGTTCCAAATAGTAGCTAATTCTTGAAAATTCATAATCTAATTATTTAAGGGTTTCATTTTTTTTTGAATATTTTTTAAATTCTTCTTTAGCGCCGCAGGGCATAAATCAGCTCATCTAAATACTCCCCATTTTTAAAAAGTGTTTTCTCAAATCTCCCTTCCAAAGTAAATCCGGCATTTTCCAATACTTTTTGAGATCCGATATTGGTACCAAAAGGGCGCGCGAAAATTCGTTCAATGGCAAATGTTTTAAAGCCATAATCCACCATTTGAACAACTGCTTTGGTCATAATTCCTTTTCCCCAAAAGGGTTCGGCGACCCAATAACCTAGTTCCATATTTTTTCTATGAATATCGCTTTGTGCATGTAACCCGATTCCTCCTGCAGCTTCCCCGTTGACTTCAATAGCGAAAATAGTAGGCGGATCATTTTTTGTTGCCATTGCAATAAATGCTTCTGCATTTTCTCTTTGGTAAGGATGCGGAAATTGATCTGTTAAGTTTGCCGCTATTTTTGGATTATTAGCATATTTCATCAAAGTTTCTACATCTTCCGGGTTCCATTTTCTTAAAGAAAAATCCATTATTTTTTAGTGTTTATTGTATTAAAAAATGAATTATATAACAAGTAGTTTTAATACAAATTTTTAATTAGTAAACCAAATTAACAGAATAATCTGACTTATACCAATTTGATTATGAAATATTTCATAAATAAATAGAACTTTTTCTTAGTTTTGCGCCTTCAAAAAATTAGGTATGATTTCAGTAGATAATTTAGCAGTAGAGTTTAGTGGTACAACCTTGTTCAGTGAGGTTTCTTTCGTAATAAATCCGAATGACAAAATTGCTTTGATGGGAAAAAACGGTGCAGGAAAATCTACACTAATGAAGATTATTGCTGGAGTGCAAACCCCTTCCAAAGGAAATGTTCGGGCAGCTAAAGATGCTATTATTGCCTATTTACCGCAACATTTATTGACCGAAGATAATTGTACTGTTTTTGAAGAAGCCGCAAAAGCTTTTTCTCATGTCTTTGCAATGCGAGATGAAATGGATCTTTTAAACAAGGCCCTGGAAACCAGAACCGATTATGAATCGGACGAATACATGGCAATTATAGAAAAAGTTGCCGATTTAGGTGAAAAATTCTATGCTTTGGAAGATGTAAATTACGATGCTGAAGTTGAAAAAGCACTCAAAGGCTTAGGCTTTAAGCAAACAGATTTTAAACGACAAACTAAAGAATTTAGTGGCGGATGGCGCATGCGTATCGAGTTGGCAAAAATTTTATTACAAAAACCTGACTTAATTCTACTTGATGAGCCTACCAATCATATTGACATTGAATCTGTAATTTGGTTGGAAGATTTTTTAGTAAACAAGGCGAACGCAGTTATGGTGATCTCCCATGATAGAGCTTTTATTGACAACATCACCAACCGAACCATTGAAGTAACCATGGGTAGGATTTACGATTATAAAGCCAATTATTCCCATTATTTGCAATTACGTGAAGAACGACGAACACACCAATTAAAGGCTTATCAAGAGCAACAAAAATTTATTGCAGACAACGTAGCCTTTATCGAACGTTTTAAAGGAACCTATTCAAAAACCAATCAGGTAACCTCACGAGAGCGGATGCTAGAAAAACTGCAAATCATTGAAATTGATGAAATAGACAATTCTTCTTTAAAATTACGCTTTCCTCCAGCACAACGTTCCGGAGATTATCCGGTAACGGTGGAAAACTTAACAAAAAAATACGATGAAAATGTCGTTTTTAGAGATGCTAGTATGTCCATTTCAAGAGGAGAAAAAGTGTCCTTTGTTGGCCGAAACGGGGAGGGGAAATCTACCATGATCAAATCCATTCTTGGCGAAATAGAATTTGAGGGGAAATGCCACTTGGGTCATAATGTGAAAGTAGGTTATTTTGCTCAAAATCAAGCTTCTCTATTAGATCCGGAACTTACCATTTTTCAAACTGTAGATGACGTTGCCGAAGGAGAAATAAGAACACAGATTAAAAATATTTTAGGCCGTTTCATGTTTGGTGGAGATGATATTGATAAAAAGGTGAAAATGCTTTCTGGTGGTGAAAAAACCAGGTTGGCCATGGTAAAATTATTATTAGAGCCTGTAAATTTTTTAATTCTCGATGAGCCAACCAACCATCTCGATTTAAAATCGAAAGATGTTTTAAAAGAAGCCCTGCGTGATTTTGAAGGGACTTTAATTTTAGTCTCCCATGATCGGGATTTTTTACAAGGGCTTGCTCAAAAAGTTTTTGAATTTAAAGACCAACGTGTGATTGAGCACTTCGAAACTATTGATGATTTTTTACAACGAAATAGAATCGAAAATTTAAAAGAAATAGATTTAAAAAAATAGGCCCGAATCATTTACTTATGGGAATATGTTTTTTTACTTTTCAATTCTAATTCTTCATCTGCCATTTCCATGCTGAATCTAAACCATCTTCCAACGAAAGTTCTGCTTGCCAGCCTAATTCTTTATTCGCCAAAGAAGTATCTGCGTAAGCAGATGTAATATCCCCTTCTCGTCGAGCCACAATTTTATAATTTAGTTTTTTACCACTCACTTTTTCGAAGGCTTTAATCACATCTAAAACCGAACTCCCCTTGCCGGTTCCTATATTGAAAAACTCCATTTTTTCCTTGTTCTTTTTCTCTAACAACCTTTTTAAAGCGGAAATATGGGCTTTCGCCAAATCAACTACATGTATATAATCTCGCACTGCCGTGCCATCAGGTGTAGGATAATCATCGCCAAAAACCGATAATTCTTTTCGTATTCCTGCCGCAGTCTGTGTAACAAATGGAATTAAATTTTGAGGAACTCCAATAGGTAATTCACCGATTTTTGAACTTTCATGGGCCCCAATCGGATTAAAATAACGTAAGGCGATCGCATTTAATTCAGATACTTTTGTGGTGTCTTTTAAGATTTCTTCCCCTATCTGCTTGGTATTTCCATATGGAGATTCGGCAGGCTTGCTTGGTGCTTTTTCTGTAATAGGTAAAATATCCGCTTGGCCATAAACTGTACAAGAAGAACTAAAAATAATGTTGGAAACTCCATTTTTATCCATGGCTTCCAAAAGGTACACCAAACTGGCAATATTATTTTCGTAATATTTTAAGGGATGTTCCACACTTTCGCCAACCGCTTTGGAGGCTGCGAAATGTATAACACCAGAAATAGAATGCTCTGCAAAAAAATCAGCAACAGCTTTTTTATTTTTCAGGTCTAATTTTACAAACTCCGGTTTAATTTTAGTAATGGATGAAATTCCGTCTAAAACTTCAATTTTCGAATTAGAAAGGTCATCGATAATCACAACCTCAAACCCTTCTTTTTGCAATTCAGCGACGGTATGAGAACCTATGAATCCCAATCCACCTGTTACTAAAATCTTTTTGTTGTTTGTATTCATTTAAAAAAATTACTGTTCTTAGGTGTTTTCTAACCTACAAAATCATTAACCACCTTGATAATAAAATCTTGTTGTTCTGCATCTAGTTCCGTATGCATTGGCAACGAAATTACAGTATCAATCAATTCGTTTGTAACTTCAAAATCCTCTTCTTTATATCGACTATCCACATACGCTTTCTGCTTGTGCAATGGTACTGGATAATAAATGGCATTGGGAATATTATTATCTAATAAATGTTGGTGTAATGCATCTCGCTTACCATTGGTAATTTGCAAGGTGTATTGATGAAAAACATGACAATTACAAGTATCACATATTTCACCACAAGATTTTGTTGTTGGTGTACTAATATTTTTATTCCATTTGAAACCGGCATTATATTTTCTTGCAGCGTCTCTTCTTTTTTTATTATACGTGTCTAATAAAGGTAATTTTATTCTTAAAATTGCTGCTTGAACACTGTCTAATCTAGAGTTTACACCAATAACATCATGATAGTATCTTTTGTACATGCCATGATTTACCATACCGCGCAAGATATGGGCCAAAGCGTCATCATTGGTGAAAATTGCACCACCATCACCATAACATCCTAAATTTTTTGATGGGAAAAAGGAAGTTGTTCCAACATCTCCAATCGTACCAGATTTTTTAACTGTTCCATCTGAAAAAGTATAATCGGCTCCAATTGCCTGCGCATCATCTTCAATAACAAATAAATTGTGCTCTTTGGCTATTTTCAAAATTGCTTCCATATTCGCACATAATCCAAATAAATGCACTGGTATTATCGCTTTTGTTTTTGGCGTAATAGCCTTTTTCAAGGCTTCGATATCCATGTTCATCGTGTCTTTTTCAACATCGATAAGCACCGGGGTCAATTTTAAAAGAGCAATCGTTTCTACAGTTGCCGCAAAGGTGAAATCCACAGTAATTACCTCATCCCCCTGCTCCAGGCCTAAGGCCATCATTGCAATTTGCAAAGCTTCCGTTCCATTTGCACACGGAATTACGTGTTTTACACCCAAATAAGCTTCTAATTCCTTTTGCAATTTTTGCACTTCGGGTCCGTTAATAAATGCTGCCGAATCGAATACTTCTAAAACCGCTTTATCTACCTGAGGTTTTATTTTTTTATACTGACTTTGTAAGTCAACCATTTGAATTTTATTCATTGGAATCTATTTAAGATAATTTCTATACTTTTAACGAACAAAAATACAAATTATTTACTGGCTGTTCCCCTAAATTTTTATTTTAGCAATCCAAATGAATATACTCTATAACATTGCGGTTTATATAGCTGGCTTTTTGCTAAAAATTATTGCTCTTTTTAATGAAAAGATTGCTCTTTTTTTGGATGGAAGGAAAGAGACTTTTCATCTCATAAATGCTAAAATTGCAAAAGATGATGAAGTTATTTGGATGCATTGCGCATCGTTGGGAGAATTCGAACAAGGCAGACCGTTGATCGAAGAAATAAAAAATTCCTATCCTGAAATTAAAATTGTTCTTACTTTTTTTTCTCCTTCGGGATATGAAGTTCGAAAAAATTACGCTTTCGCTGATGTTATTACTTATCTTCCATTAGATACAAAGAGAAATGCTCGTAAATTCTTGGAAATGGTTCATCCAAAAATGGCAATATTTATTAAATATGAGTTTTGGCCTAATATTTTACAAGCCTTAAAAAAGAAAAATATTGATACTATTTTAGTTTCCGGAATTTTTAGAGAAAATCAAACTTTTTTTAAGTTTTATGGGGGTTGGATGCGAAAATCATTAAAAGCGTTTTCCCATTTTTTTTTGCAAAATGAATCTTCTAAAAAACTATTGCAAAAAATTGGCTTCGATAATGTTACTGTAAGCGGGGATACCCGATTTGATCGCGTATTTGAAATCACAAAACAAGACAATCATTTACAATTTGTGGAAGACTTCGTTCAACATAAATATACCTTGGTTGCTGGTAGTACTTGGCCAAAAGATGAGGAATTACTCGTAAGCTATATAAATAATTTAGCAAGTTCGGAAGAAAAATTTATTTTGGCTCCGCATTTGATAACCCAAAAAACCATTCAGGATTTACAGCAATCCATCACTAAAAAATCAATTCTTTTTACGGATAAAAAAAAGGATAATTCTGCACAAGTAATCATCATAAATACCATCGGAATTCTAACAAAAATTTACAGCTATGCAAATGTTGCCTATGTTGGCGGTGGATTTGGAGTTGGGCTTCACAATATTCTAGAACCAGCCTCTTTCGGGATTCCACTTATCATTGGCCCGAATCATAAAAAATTTCAAGAGGCTGTTGAATTGGTAGATTTAAAAGCATGCAAAGTAGTAGAAAATAAAGAGGATTTAAAAACTGAATTAACCCACTTATTTCAAGACAAAAATTACCGATTACAACAAGGAAAAATTACAAAAAATTACATCGAAAAAAATGTCGGTGCAACTAAAATAATAATGAGTTATATTTCAAAAAAATAATCTCATTCCCTTGAGAAAGGAAACAAAAATCGTAACTTGTATGCCCGAAATAAAGACTAAAGAAATGATTCGAGAAAAACTATCAGAATTTTACAATGTTGTATTCGAAAAAGAACTTATTGATGAAATTATTGAAGTAGGTACTTATAAAAAAATTAAAGAAAATGAGCTTCTCTTAGATATTGGTGATAATTTTAATCGGATTCCACTTATGCTTACCGGAGCCATTAAAATTAGTAGAGAAAATGCAAAAGGTGAAGAGATTGTATTGTATTTTTTAGAACGTGGAGATACTTGTACGGTTTCTTTTGTAAGTGGCTTAAACAGTTCTAAAAGTAAAATTCGAGGCATTGCAGAAAAACCTTCGGAAGTAATTTTTATTCCTGTTGAAAAATTGGAAGAATGGATGGTGAAATACAAATCTTGGAGAGGTTTTATCATTGATAGTTACAACATTCGTTTGAACGAAATGATTGACGCTATTGATACACTAGCCTTTATGAAAATGGACCAGCGATTGTACAAATATCTTACCGATAAGGTAAAGATAATGCGTAGTCCCGAATTGAACACAACCCACCAAGAAATTGCCATTGATTTGAACACTTCCCGTGTGGTTATTTCGCGACTTTTAAAACAACTTGAAAATGAAGGTAAAATTAAATTATATCGCCATAAAATTGACGTGTTGATTTATTAAAAGTGTAACAATTGTTACTTGTTAATTCGTTTTATCCATTACATTTGAAAGACTAACATCTGAATTTATGGACTTTATTTTACAGCCTTGGCCTTGGTATGTTGCCGGACCACTTATTGCACTTAGCATGTTCTTGATGTTTTATTTCGGAAAAAAATTCGGAGTTTCATCCAATTTAGAAACCTTATGTTCGATTGCAGGTGCAGGAAAATTGGTGGATTTTTTCAAATTTGACTGGCGTAAGAATAAATGGAATTTAGCTTTTGTTTTTGGATTAATTATTGGTGGTTTTATAGCAAATCAATGGTTAACACCTGATCAAAGTATCGCTTTAAACCCGAAAACAGTGGAAAATTTGGCAGAAATTGGATTTGAAAATGCCGGAGCAACCTATTTACCTGATGAAATTTTCAGCATGGATGCCTTATTTTCTGTGAAAGGATTTTTGATTTTAATAGGTGCCGGAGTCCTTGTAGGATTTGGCTCTAGATATGCCGGAGGATGTACTTCCGGACATGGAATTGTTGGTTTAAGTATGATGGCGACTGAATCTTATATTGCAGTTGCAGGATTTTTTATTGGTGGATTAATCATGACTTGGCTTATATTACCTTACTTATTTTAAATAAATTCCGAATGAAATACTTAAAATTCTTATTTGTTGGCGTCTTTTTCGGAATTGTTTTAAGCAAAGCCGAAGTTATTTCCTGGTACCGTATTTATGAAATGTTCAAATTACAATCCTTTCACATGTATGGTGTGATCGGTTCTGCTGTAGTTATTGGCATGGTTATAATGTATTTGTTTAAAAAAGAAAAACTAAAAACTTATACCGGAGAACTTATCCTAGTCGATCCAAAAAAAAAGGGATTTGCCAGAAATATGTTTGGTGGAATCATTTTTGGTTTAGGTTGGGCACTTGGTGGTGCTTGCCCGGGTCCTATGTTTATTCTTGTCGGAAAAGGAGTTACAGCTATATTAGTCGTTTTATTTGGTGCCACATTAGGGACTTTTCTTTATCACGCCGTAAAACACAAACTACCACATTAAATTAACTACCGCTTTGGGAATTCTCTTTCATAAATTCCTTAAATTTGCACACTAATTTCTAGCTATCAAAAAATATGCTAATAGATAAATTCGGACGACAAATTACGTATTTACGACTGGCAGTAACTGATCGTTGTAATTTACGATGCCAATATTGCATGCCAGCACATGGTATAGATATTGTCGATCGAAAAGACTTATTATCCTACAAAGAAATGTATCGCATTATTCGAGTTTTGAGTGAGCTCGGAGTTAACAAAGTGCGTTTAACAGGTGGAGAACCATTTGTTCGAAAAGATTTTGTTTCCTTTTTACAATCCTTATCCCACAATGATTTATTAGAGGAAATTAATATTACCACCAACGGAGCATTGATTTCAAATCATATAGAAACGCTTGAAAATTTGCATATCAACGCCATCAATCTAAGTTTAGATACCTTAAAAAAAGATAACTTTTTTAACATTACCCGTCGTGATGTATTCGACGAAGTGTACGACACTTTTGAAAAATTACTTGCTAGTAAATTACTGGTAAAACTGAATGTAGTCGTGCAATCGGGAGTTAATACGGACGAAATAAATGACTTTGTCGAATTGACCAAAGACAAAGATATTGCAGTTCGATTTATTGAAGAAATGCCGTTTAACGGAAAAGGTCTTAGAAAGACCAGTGAAAACTGGAATTACAATAAAATTCTTTCTGAAGTTGAAAAAAATTACAACAATATTAAGCCTTTACAAAATAAGAAATCATCAACCTCTCGTAATTTTAAAATTGAGAATTATGTTGGAACCTTTGGTATAATTCCAGCTTTTACCAGAACCATTTGTCACGATTGCAATCGGATTCGCCTTACCTCCACCGGAATGTTTAAAAACTGTCTGTTTGATGAAGGTGTGTTTAACTTACGTGATTTTATACGTGCCGGAGCTAGTGATGACGATATAAAAAATATTTTTATCAAGACGGTTTCCAAAAAACCCGAAAACGGATTTATTGCTGAAGCCAATCGAAAAAGCGGCAAAGTTTCCGAGAGCATGTCCACCATTGGTGGATAAAAAATTTCAATGAACCATGAGTACAAGTAAACACCAACCAGATTCTTTAATTACCTTAAAAGAAGCTTTCGATATTGTTTTGGAACAAACAGAAAGTTTTGGGACAGAGCAAATTCGTTTTGATCAATCCTTTGGAAGAATTTTAAAAGAAGATATTTTTGCAGATCGTGATTTCCCACCTTTTGATCGAGTTAGTATGGATGGAATAGCAATAACATGGCAAGCTTTTTCCAAAGGAATTCAAAGCTTTCCCATTGAAGCAATACAAGCAGCCGGAAGTGCACAAATAACCCTCCAAAACAATGAAAATTGCATCGAAGTAATGACAGGCGCAATGTTGCCAAAAAATGCAGATGTGGTAATTCCTTATGAATTAGTAAGTCTTGAAAAAGGAGTTGCACGAGTTTCAGTAACCGATGTTAACTTTTTTCAAAATATTCATAAAAAAGGTCTGGACAAAAAACAGAATGATCTCCTAATTAAAAAAAACACAAGAATTTCGGCTGCAGAGATTGGAGTTTTGGCAACGGTGGGAAAAAACATGGTTTCCGTTGCAACTTTGCCGAAAATAATGGTAATTTCTACAGGGGATGAATTAGTAGAAGTGGATATACAGCCCTTAGATTTTCAAATACGAAGAAGCAATGTGCATACTTTGGTTTCTTTACTAGACTCCGTTAAAATTAAGGCTGACACGGTTCATATTACCGATGATAAACCTTTGTTAAAAGAAAAGATACAACAAATTTTAGAGCAATATGATGTATTGCTTTTCAGTGGAGCAGTGAGTAAAGGAAAATTTGATTTTTTGCCTGAAGTTTTGGAGGAATTGGGCGTAAAAAAATACTTTCACAGGGTACAACAACGACCTGGTAAACCATTTTGGTTTGGAAAAAAAGAAAGTACCACGATTTTTGCCTTTCCAGGTAATCCGGTATCTACCTTTGTGAGTTGTATGAAATACTTTTATCCATGGTTGCAAAAATCAGTTGGATTACCCTGTGAAAATAAGGATTATGCGGTCCTTTCCGAAGACTTTATTTTTAAACCAAATTTGACTTATTTTTTACAAGTTTCTTTGGAAAATAAAAAAGGGATTGTCTTCGCCACACCAATAGCGGGCAATGGTTCTGGAGATTTAGCAAATTTAGTTCAGGCAGATGCGTTTATAGAATTACCAACTGGAAGAGAAACTTTTCACAAAGGAGAAATATTTCCTTTGCTGCAATATCGGAATTAACAAGAGCTTTTATCAATTTTAAAAGTAAATAGGTAAGCTTATTATTCTCAGGGCAATGACAGTCCAGTTCCTTTTCGATAAAATCAAAAAAAATACCGAACTTTGAAAATGTAAAACGTTTTATAGAACAAGAATTTAAACAAATTATTTTGAAGAAATTCACACACTTATCCAACAAAAATCAACCAAAAATGGTAGACGTTGGCGAAAAAAAGATTACCAAACGAAAAGCATCCGCGATAGCGATGATGTTTTTGGGAAAAGAAATAATGTCACATTTTTCGGATAAGGAACTCAACACAAAAAAAGGTCCCGTATTTCAAACTGCGATAATTGCAGGAATTCAGGCGGTAAAGAAAACTTCAGACTTAATTCCGATGTGTCATCCTTTGCTTCTGCAAGGTATCGAAATAGATATTCAAGTAATGGATGAAGAGCATATTGAAATTATGTGTACCGTGAAACTAGAAGGGAAAACGGGCGTAGAAATGGAAGCCTTAACCGGAGCAAGTGTTGCGGCATTAACCATATACGATATGTGTAAAGCAATTTCCCAAGAAATGGTGATTAGAGAAGTAAAATTGTTGGAAAAAACCGGTGGCAAATCAGATATAAAAAACAAATTACATACCTAAAAAAAATAAACCAGCTAAATACCTTTAACTGGTTTATCTGATTAAATTAACACAACCAATAATAAAATTCCGATAACGTCATTTCTCTATAACGGATTCGCAACGATCATAACTCGCATCATCACCTGAATTCTAAAATTCATCTCATTTTGATTGCAAATTGCAGTACCTTGGTAACGCGCTGTTACTTTATGTCCGCTTTTTAAAGAATTTGCAATTTTGGTCAGTTCATCTGGATTAGAAACCGTAAAAATGGTGCCTTTATCAGATTCCGTTTTTACAATAACATCATTGGATTCAAGAAGTTGGTTGTTGATATAAAGGGCTGCATCTACACTTCCTGTAGGATCACCGTTAAATTCTATAAATTTATAAGTTAGACTTTTAACTTCAACACTTTTTATTTTGTTCAAATATTCGTGTGTGTTTTCGGTATCTATGCTTAAATCAACACTGCCTTGAAATTCTCGAGGTGCAAAGGCTGCATTTAGGGTTTTTTCCGCAGCAGTTTGATCAACATGTACCGGAATTTTCTCATCGATATTCACGGTAAAATCTTGGTCTAAAAGATCCTCAGCATTATCACATGACTGAAAGCTGAAAACAACGATTAGAATTAAAATATAATTCAACATATTTTTCATAACGTAAAATTTAAATTAAGGTATAATAGTTTACAAAGAAATACAATCACATTA
>Ga0316188_10001107_pt1 | contig 12607 bp, 10 predicted proteins | sample Phiworburrow1_MG_FD_204933 | JGI IMG/M metagenome (GOLD analysis project Ga0316188, IMG submission 204933) | Coastal sediment microbial communities from Maine, United States - Phippsburg worm burrow 1 | ecosystem: Environmental > Aquatic > Marine > Coastal > Sediment | place: USA: Maine...
CTTCCTTTCCGGCCGGCTGTCGCCGCGCGCCCGCAACTGGATCGACATCGTCGGCATCGTCGTGTTCCTGGTGCCGCTGTGCGTGATGATGATCGACCTAGGGTGGCCGCTGTTCGTCAACGCCTGGGAGTCGGGCGAGATGTCGCAGAACGCCGGCGGACTGATCCGCTGGCCGGTGATGCTGCTGATCCCGCTCGGCATGACGCTGCTGCTGGTCCAGGCGATCTCGGAGCTGATCAAGCGCTTCGCCTTCCTGCGCGGCCACATCCCCGACCCCCTCGCCCATGACGAGCCGGGCCAGAAGCACGGCGAGGAAACGGCTGCGCTGCTGGAGGGCAAGCAATGAGCGCCTTCATCGCCGCGCAGTTCGTCCCCCTGCTGTTCGCGGGCCTGCTGCTGTTCCTGCTGACCGGTTTCCCGGTCGCGTTCTCGCTGGCGGCTACCGGCCTGCTGTTCGGATTCATCGGCATGGAAGCCGGGATCTTCCCGGCGACTCTGTTCCAGGCGCTGCCGCTGCGCGTCTTCGGCATCATGCAGAACGACACGCTGCTCGCGATCCCGTTCTTCACGCTGATGGGGATCATCCTCGAGAAGAGCGGGATGGCCGAAGACCTGCTGGAGACCATCGGCCAGGTGTTCGGGCCCGTGCGCGGCGGCCTGGCGCTCGCGGTCATCTTCGTCGGGGCGCTGCTCGCGGCGACGACCGGCGTCGTGGCGGCCGCGGTCATCTCGATGGGCCTGATCTCGCTGCCCATCATGCTGCGCTACGGCTACAACCGCACGATCGCGACCGGCGTCATCACCGCGTCGGGAACCCTGGCGCAGGCGATCCCCCCGTCGCTGGTGCTGATCGTGCTCGCCGACCAGCTCGGCCGCTCGGTCGGCGACATGTACGAGGGCGCCATCCTGCCCGGGCTGCTGCTGGTGGGCCTGTACGCGACCTTCGTGCTGATCGTGTCGGTGGTCAAGCCGGCGTGGGTTCCGGCGCTGCCGCCCGAGGCGCGCATCTACCGCGAGGCCAACGGCGCCAGCGGTCACATCTCGCTGCTGGTCCTGCTTGGCGTTTCCGCCGCGGCAGGCTTCGGCTGGAGCCGGGTGCACCAGAGCATCATCAATCCCTTCATCGGGCGCGACCTGCCGGCGCCGTCCGACGAAGTGCTCATCATGTCGATGACCGTCGCGTCGCTGACCGCGCTCACGCTTGCGCTCGCTGGCCGCCTGTTCCGGCTCAACCTGCTGTCAAAGCTGACCGAACGCGTCACGTTCGTGCTGATTCCGCCCCTGGTGCTGATCTTCCTCGTGCTGGGCACGATCTTCCTGGGCATTGCCACTCCGACCGAGGGCGGCGCGCTGGGAGCGCTGGGCGCCCTGATCATGGCGTCAGCGCGACGCAAGCTCTCCATCAGCCTCCTGAAGCAGGCGCTCGAGAACACGACCAAGCTGTCCTGTTTCGTGCTGTTCATCCTGATCGGGTCGACGGTGTTCAGCTTCACGTTCAACGCGGCCGAGGGTCACATCTGGGTCGAGCACCTGTTCACCAACATGCCGGGCGGAGCGATGGGCTTCCTCATCGTCGTCAACGTGCTGGTGTTCATCCTCGGAATGTTCATCGACTTCTTCGAGATCGCGTTCATCGTGATCCCGATGCTGGCGCCGGTGGCCGACAAGCTGCTGCCCGCCCTTCTACCGGCCGGAGCGCCTGCCGACTGGGCGCTGATCTGGTTCGGCGTGATCATCGCGATGAACCTGCAGACTTCGTTCCTGACGCCGCCGTTCGGGTTCGCGCTCTTCTACCTGCGCAGCGTCGCCGCGCGCACGGACTACAAGGACCGCATCACCGGCGAAACCATCCCGGCGGTGACCACCGGCCAGATCTACAGCGGCGCGATCGCCTTCATTGTCATCCAGGTCATCATGGTCGCGATGGTCGTGATCTTCCCCGGGCTGGTCATCGACATGGAGACCAAGAAAGCGATCGACCTGGACTCGATCAAGCTGGAGGCACCGACCGGCCGTGGCTACAGCGACCAGCCGGCACTCGATCCAATGCGCGGCTTCCAGCAGCCGGGCACCGGCGCGCCGAGTGACTCCGCTCCGGGCGGCGCGGCGCCGAGCGATGCGGCGCCCAAGGCGGAACCGCCGGCCGCCGAAGACCCGATGGAAGCCCTGAGGCGCTCGCTCGAGCGCGACCAGCAGAAGAAATAGCGGGGATTGCCAAAGAAAAAGGCCTGCGGTCACAGACCGCAGGCCTTTTCTTTTCTTCAGGCGCCGGCGAGGCTCAGCCGGCTGCGCTTCGACTACGGGATGCGCTGCGACTGCATGTAGCTGTCGAAGGTCGACTCGGTGAAGCGGAACCACAGGTTCTGTTCGCGCAGGAAGTTGATGTAGTCGGAGTAGATCCGCTTCCATGCCGGATTCGCGGCGCTCAGCTCGGCGTACACGCCGAAGGCTGCCTTGAACGCCGCGTCCATCACTTCCTTCGGCATGCGGAACGGCTTGGCACCGCCGGCGACGAGCGTCTTCAGCGCCGCCGGGTTCTTGCCGTCGTAGGCAGCCTGCATGTTGACGTGTGCGTGCGACGCCGCCGCTTCCACGACTCCCTTGTAGTCGGCGGGCAGCGCATCCCATGCCTTGCTGTTGACGTACAGCGTGAGCTGCGGGCCGCCCTCCCACCATCCGGGGTAGCCGTACCACGGCGCGACCTTGTAGAAGCCGAGCTTCAGGTCGTCGTACGGGCCGACCCATTCGGCGGCATCGATCGTGCCCTTTTCGAGCGACGTGTAGATCTCGCCTGCCGGGATGTTCTGCGGGACGGCACCGATGCGCTCGAGCACCTTGCCGCCGAACCCGCCGATGCGCATCTTCAGGCCCTTCATGTCCGTGAGCGACTTGATCTCCTTGCGATACCACCCGCCCATCTGGGCGCCGGTATTGCCCATCGGGAAGTTCACGATGTTGAAGGTGCGGTAGAACTCGCGGAACAGCTTCAGGCCGTTGCCTTCGTACATCCACGCCGTCATCTGGCGCGAGTTGAAGCCGAACGGGATCGCGCAGTCCATCGCGAAGGTCGGATCCTTGCCGAAGAAGTAGTACGGCGCCGTGTGCGCGGCCTCGACCGTGCCGTTCTGGATCCCGTCGACGACGCCGAATGCCGGCATCAGTTCGCCGGCGGCGTGCACGCTGATCTGGAACTTTCCGCCGGTGGCGGCCGAAACCTGCTTGGAAAACACCTCGGCCGCCCCGTAGATGGTGTCGAGGGACTTGGGAAAACTGGACGCCAGGCGCCAGCGCACCTGCGCCTGGGCGCGGACGACGGCGGGCGCCGCAACCGCGGCCGCCGCGGCAGCGCCGGCTGAAGCACGAGCCAGGAATGAACGACGTTGCATCAAGAGTCTCCTCAAGATCGAAGATTGGAGTTGTAGGCCAAGCGCAGGCGGGGCGAGGCCTCGCCCCGGCCGCCGATCTGACGCGGGGCCATTGTATCCATTACCCCCTGCACGGCAACGTCCGCCCGCCTGCGGACGCGGGCCGGGTCAGGCGCCGCCGACCGTCATTCCGTCGATCAGGACGGATCCGGCGATCTTGCTGCCCCGGACCACCTGGTCGGTGCCGACCCCTGCGATGTTCCGGAACATGTCGCGCAGGTTGCCGGCGACCGTGATTTCCTCGACCGGGTAGCAGATCTCCCCCTTCTCCACCCAGAAGCCGCTCGCGCCGCGCGAGTAGTCGCCGGTCACGTAGTTGACGCCCTGGCCGATCAGGTCCGTGACCAGCAGGCCGGTGCCGAGCCGGCGCAACATGACTTCGAAGTCGTCCTCGTCGTCGGTCGCGGCCGACCGCAGTTCGAGGTTGTAGGCGCCACCGGCGTTGCCGGTGGACTTCATGCCCAGTTTGCGCGCTGAGTACGTCGACAGGAAGTAGCCGTTGAGCTGCCCCTTTTCGACGATGTCGCGCTGGATGCCGCGCACGCCCTCCTCGTCGAAGGGGCTGGAACCGGGGCCTTGGGGGATGTAGGGATCCTCGTGCAGAGACACGTGGTCGGCAAAGATCTTCTTCCCGAGGGCGTCCACCAGGAACGACGCCTTGCGATAGAGCGAACCACCGCTGGCCGCCTGGACGAAATTGCCGAGCAGCCCGCAGGCAAGCGGAGCCTCGAACAGCACGGGACACTGCCGGGTCCTGATCTTGCGCGCCGACAGCCTGGACAGGGCACGCCTTGCCGCGTACGCACCCACCGCCTGGGGCGACGCGAGGTCCGCATGGACGCGCGAGGACGAATACCAGTCGTCGCGCTGCATCCCGGCCGCGCCACGCGCGATCGGCGACACCGAGATCGAATGGCGCGAATACGGGTAACCACCAACGAAGTCACGAGTATTCGCGAGGACGAAATGCCCGGACGACGTGTAGACGTTGGCACCTTCCGAATTGACGATCTGCGGACTGACCGCAAAGGCAGCGCCCTCGCAGCGCTGTGCAATGCGGATGGCCTCGTCCGTGTCGAGCAGCCACGGATGGAACAGATCCAGGTCGAGCGGCTTGCGCTGGAGCGTGTCCGCCTCCGGCAGGCCGGCAGCGTCGTCCTCGGCCGTGAAACGGGCGATGTTGTAGGCCGCCTCGACCGCTTCGTGGATCGCGGCCCTGGAGAAATCCGAGGTCGACGCGTGCCCGCGACGCCGGCCGATGTACACCGTAATGGCGATTCCCTTGTCGCGCGTCCGTTCGATGGTCTCCACCTTCTTCTTGCGCACCGTGACCGACAGCCCGGTCGACTCGCTCGCCTCGCAGGACGCGTCGCTCGCGCCCAGAGATCGCGCATGCCTGAGCGCATCCTGCGCGAGGTCCGTGAGGCGGTCGTCAGAAATCGAGAATATGGTCATGGGGCCGGGAGAGCGCGGGAAGCCGGGCGCGAAGGGATGATGCAGTATCGCTCGGTATCATAAACAACGATGATCGACGACGATTCGACCGGCGAGCGGCCCGACGGACAGCATGGCGACGAAGGCGAGCGCCCGAGCAAGACGCAGCGCAAGAAGGAGATGCACGCGCTGCAGGCGCTCGGGCAGGAACTGGTGGAGCTGAGCCGGGACCAGCTGGCCGGCATCGACCTGCCGGATGAACTGCGCGCGGCGATCGACTTCGCGCACCGCGTCACCAGCCACGAAGGGCGGCGGCGCCACATGCAGTACATCGGCAAGCTGATGCGGCGGGTCGATGCGGATGAAGTGCGCGCCGCGATCGGCCGCGCCACCGGTGAATCGCGTGCCGCGGTCGCGCTGATGCACCTGGCGGAACGCTGGCGCGATCGCCTGCTGGACGACGACGACGCCCTGACGGCGTTCATCGCCGATCACCCCCTCGCGGACGTGCAGTGGCTGCGGACGACGATCCGCGCGGCGCGACGCGAGCATCAGGCGGGACAGGCGCCGAAGCACGCACGGGTCCTGTATCGCTGGCTGCACGACCATCTCTCACCACAGGTTGCCAACGGTCCCGACCATGAAGGCTGAACGCTCCCATCCCGACCAACTCATCCTCGGCCTCGTATCGATCTCGGACCGCGCCTCCCGTGGCGACTACGCGGACCAGGGCCTGCCGGCACTGACCTCGTGGTTCGACCGCGCGATGAAGAGTCCTTTCCAGGTCCACCAGCGGCTGATCGCCGACGAGCGCGCGGCGATCGAGGCGACGCTGATCGAACTCGTCGACGCAGTGGGCTGCGACCTCGTGCTCACGACCGGAGGCACGGGCCCGGCCCGCCGCGACGTGACGCCGGAGGCGACGCGCGCCATCGCGACCCGTGAAATGCCCGGGTTCGGCGAGCAGATGCGCCGCATCTCGCTCGAGTTCGTGCCGACCGCGATCCTGTCGCGGCAGCTCGGCGTCCTGCGCGAAGGCGACGGCCACGCGGCGCTGATACTCAACCTGCCCGGACAGCCGAAGGCAATCGCGGAGACGCTCGAGGGGCTGAAGGGACCGGACGGGACAACGCTGGTGCATGGCATCTTCGCCGCCGTTCCGTACTGCATCGACCTGATCGGCGGCCCGTACATCGAAACGCACGAGGCCGTGGTCAAGTCGTTCCGTCCCAAGAATGCACAACGAAAGCCGTCGGCATGAGCGCGCTGCTGCAATGCGTTGAAGTCCAGACCGACGCCGCACCCGCAGCGACCGTGATCCTGCTGCATGGCCTGGGCGCCGACGGCTACGATTTCGTGCCGGTCGTCCGCGAGTTCGAGGCGCACGGCGCGCCGAGCGCGCGCTACGTGTTTCCGCACGCCCCGACGATGCCGGTCACGATCAACGGCGGGTACGTGATGCGGGCCTGGTACGACATCCTCGGTACCGACCTGGTGCGCCGCGAGGACGACAAGGGCATACGCGCATCGCAGGCCATGGTTGAAGCCTTGATCCAGCGCGAAGTGGACCGCGGCACGCCGCGGTCGCGCATCGTGCTGGCCGGCTTTTCGCAGGGTGGTGCCATCACCTTGCACACCGGGCTGAGACAGCACGAACCCCTGGCGGGGCTGGTCGCATTGTCGTGCTACCTGCCTCTGGCCGACTCGTTCTCCGGTGAGGCGGCCGGCGGCAGCGCCAGGGTGCCGATCTTCCTCGCGCACGGCACGTCCGATCCGGTGGTGCCCATGGCCCGCGGCGCAGCCTCCCGCGACGTCCTGCGGGCCGCCGGGTACGACGTGCAGTGGCACGAGTACCCGATGCCCCATTCGGTGAGCGCCGAGGAGATCCGCGACATCGCGGAGTTCCTGCAGCGTGTCCTGGCCTGAGAAGGCCGGCGTCGCCTAGCGGCGGTCGACGCTCCAGCCGCCGGCACCAAGCGCAGCCACCATCAGCAGGCCGCCGGTCACCGCCATGTTCTTCATGAACATCAGCTGCTGCACCATTTGCTGAGCCGCCGGCATCGCCCAGTAGTTGTGGAACAGGACGCTCGCCAACACGGTGAAACCGGCCAGCGCAAGCGCCGCCCAGCGCGCCTTCCAGCCGATCAGCAGCAGCGCGCCGCCCACGAGTTCGACCACCACGGCCGCCGCCGCCAGCAGCTGCGGGGCGGGCAGGCCCACCGAGCCGATGTAGCCAACCGTTCCGGCGAATCCGCCGATCTTGCCGTAGCCTGCCAGCAGGAACATGGCGGCCAGCAGGGTGCGTCCGGCCAGGGCGGCTGCATTTGCCATCGTTGAATTCATTTTCCGTCTCTCCAGTTGTCAGGGCAGATCGAACGCCAGCACTTCGGCACCTTCGCCGTCGGACAGCACGACGCTTTCCGCATCCGTGATCATCGCCGCATCGCCTGCGGCGAGGAGCTGATCGCCGACCCGTAGCGTGCCGCGAGCGACGTGGACGTAGGCGCGCCGCCCTGGCGCCAGCCGCAGCGTGTCGCGCTCGCCGCCGTCGAACAGTCCGGCATGCACGCGCGCATCCTGGTGGATCGTGACCGAGCCTCCCGCACCGTCCGGCGAGGCGATCAGGCGCAGGCGACCGCGTTTGTCGACCGCCTCGAAGCGCTTCTCCTCGTACCCGGGGGCAATGCCGCGCACGGCGGGTTCGATCCAGATCTGCAGGAAGTGGGTGGTCTGCGCGGACGCGTGGTTGAACTCGGAATGCCGCACTCCGGTGCCCGCACTCATCCGCTGCACGTCGCCCGGCCTGATCACCGAGCCGTTGCCCATGCTGTCCCTGTGCGCGAGTTCGCCGTCCAGCACGTAGCTGATGATCTCCATGTCGCGGTGACCGTGCGTGCCGAAGCCCATGCCAGGAGCGACCCGGTCTTCGTTGATGACCCGAAGCGGACCAAAGCCCATGTGCTCGGGGTCGTAGTAGTCCGCGAACGAGAAGCTGTGAAAGGACTTGAGCCAGCCATGATCCGCGTAGCCCCGCTCGCTGCCGCGTCGCACCGAAATCATTCGCACACTCCTTGTTCGATTCGTCTTCCGCCTTGCCGGCGGCACGGCCCGAAGCTTGTGACTATTCCCGACTAAACACATCGGGTTTAGACTGACGAACTCGTTCATTCTTGTTCACCATTCGTGCATGAAACTGACGCTCGAGTCCCTCGAACTCGTCGACGCCATCGCCCGCCGGGGCAGTTTTGCCGCCGCGGCCTCCGAACTGGGGCGAGTTCCGTCGGCCGTCACATATGCCGCCCGGCGCCTCGAAGAGGACCTGGATGTCCTGTTGTTCGATCGCCGGGGCTATCGGGCACGCCTGACGGCGGCCGGGGAAGAATTGCTGCGCGAGGGGCGGCACCTGCTGGCGGCCGCGGACGACCTGGCGCGCCGGGTCCAGCGGGTCGCCGCCGGATGGGAGCAGGAGCTGCGGATCGCGCTGGACACGATCATTCCGTTTGATCGTCTTGTGCCGCTACTCGACGATTTCTGTGCGGTAGCACCCACGCAGGTGCGCATCGCGGAAGAGGTGCTGGGCGGAACGTGGGATGCGCTGCTGGCCGGGCGCGCCGACCTCGCGATCGGCGCATCGCAGGAAGGTCCCGCGCCGCATCGGCTCAGCGTCGGTTACCGGTCCGAGCCCCTGGGCACGGTACCGCTCGTGTTCGCGGTCGCCCCCGGCCATCCGCTCGCAGCGCTGCCCTCCCCCGTCACGCTCGCCGAGATCCGCCGGCATCGCCAGATCGTCGTCGGCGACACGTCGCAGCAGCTGGCACCCCGTACGTCCGGACTGCTCGGCGCGGCCGACGTACTGGCGGTCCCCACGATGGCGGCGAAGGTCGAAGCCCAGAAGGCCGGTCTCGGCTGCGGCTACCTGCCGCTGCAACGGATCCGGGACGCTGTCGCGCGCGGCGAACTGGTCGTGAAGGACACGGATCAGGGCGAGCGCAGCAGCCGGCTCAGCATCGCCTGGCGCCAGGACGCACGCGGCCAGGCGCTCGCCTGGTGGATCGAAATGCTCAGGAACTCCGGGACACGCGCGGCACTAGTGGCGTGACCTTGCTCGGGACGCTCGCACCCTGCGCGAAGGCGTAGCGGTTCTTGCCCTTCAGCTTGGCGTCGTACATGGCCAGGTCGGCCAGCTGAAGCAGTCGCTCGAGGTCGCGTCCCTGCTCCGGGGCGAGCGCCACGCCGATGCTGGCCGAGACCGTCAGTTCCTGCGGGCCGCCGGGAAGCGCGGCCGGCTGCGCGACCGCGCCGAGCAGGCGCTCGGCGATCTTCTCGACTTCCATCATGGAGCCGACGTCGGGCACCAGCACGGCGAATTCGTCGCCGCCGCGCCGCGCGACCGTGTCCTGCGGGCGCATCACGCGCGTCAGGCGGACGGCGATCTCCCGCAGCATGAGGTCGCCGACCTCGTGGCCCCAGCGGTCGTTGATTTCCTTGAAGCCATCGAGATCGATCGCCACCACCGCGCAGCTCACCCGACGCAGTTCGGAAGTCGCCAAGGCGGCCGCCGCCCGCTCCGTCAGCAGGCGGCGATTCGGCAATCCCGTCAGGTCGTCGTGCTGCGCCTCGTGCAGCGCATTCGCTTCACGCTGCTTCAGCGTGTCGATATCGGCGATCACCAGCACGTATTCGCCCGACGCGATCGAGCGGGCCGTCACCTGGCACCAGGCCGCGTCCGCGATGCCTCGCGTCGGGTTGCGCCGCACCCGCACTTCGCGCACGACCGCCTGATCGCGCGCCCGTGCCTCGTCGGCCGCCTGCGTCACGTCGTTCCAGTCGTCGGCGTCGAGCAGCGACCCCGCAACCGGCATCTTCGCCAGTTCGTCGGGCGGCAGGCCGGCCAGCCGCAGGAAGGCGTCGTTGCAGCGCTGCACCAGTCCCAGCTTCACGACCGCGATCGCCTGGCCGGCGGAATCAAGGACTGTCCGCTCCACGCGCAGCGCCTCGGACAGGCGACGCTCGCGCGACTTCAGCGCGGTCAGGTCCGCGTTCATGCCGATCGCGCCGGCAAAGCGCCCGTCGTGATGGCGCAACGGCACCGCGCTGATGGAAACGATGATGCGCCGCCCGTCCTGCGTGAGGTGGACCGCCTCCAGGTCGCGGATCGCCCGTCCCTCGCGCAGCGCCTCGAATGCCATCTTCACGGCCGGCTGTTCGACGTCGGTCGGCAGCAGCGTATGCACGGCGCGCCCGCGCAGCTCGCGCGTCTCGTAGCCATAGATCTCGCGGGCCGCGCGACGGCTCGCGAACGTCAGCGTGAAGTTGGCATCGCAGGCCCAGATCAGGCTGGCGGACGCCTCGACGAGGGACTTGTATTGCGCCTTGCTGCGCTTGAGCCGGTCGATCTCGAGCAGTTCTGTCGGCGAGGCGATGGTGTCGAGGACCATCACCGCATTGCTCTTCTGGCCGGAGTACGGGACGAAGTGGCTGCGCAGGTACAAGCGGCCGCCGGACCGGCTGGTGCGGGCGTTGGCGACATCGAACACCGGCTCTCCGCGCATGGCCTTCTGCAGCGCCTGCATGACCGGCAGCCGCGACTCGGACTTGAACTCGAAGGCTTCGTCCCACTGTGGCCGCAGCCGCGGCTCCGTGCGCAGGCCCCAGCGTTTCGGCTCCGAGCCCTGCGCGTGCACGACCCGTCCCTGCGCATCGACCAGCCAGACCAGCACGGGCAGCCGCGCCATCAGGTCCCCGGCGCTATCGACCACGCGCGCAGATGCCGAACCGGCGGCGGCGATCGTGCCGACGACCGGAGCCACGGCCCCGGCGCCCGTCGGGGGGCGGGTCATGCAGACCACGCGCACATTGCGCATCGCGCCCGCGGCATCACGCATCTGCATGAACTCGTCGAACACGGCGCCTGAGCGCAGCGCCGTCCGGTACATGCCGTCGACGCGCGGCCGGTCCGCCTCGGCGACCAGATACGCGAGCGGGAACGACAACGGATCGGACGTCGCCGGCACCTCGGCCGGCGCGGGAAATTCGCGCGGCACGATCAAGCGGCCGCGGTCATCACGGAACCAGGGCCGGCCCTGCAGGCCGCCGATCCACTCCGCGAAGCGTTTCGCATCCTCGAGCAGGCGTGCCGGTCCGAACGGCTCCTGCACTTCCTCGGTCAGCGCGACGACGACCACCGACGTGGCGCGCCCCGGTTCCATAAACCGCACCCGACCGTTCCAGGTCTTTCCGGCCGGCGAACGGTGCGCCGCCCGGACCTCGACCACCACGCTCGATTCCGACGGGTGCTGGGTCGGATCGAGCGCCGTCGCCGGCTCGGCGACGATCGCCTCCTGGGCCGGAGTCCCGACGATCGACCGTTCGGCCCGCCCGATGAACTCGCAGGCCGAGCGATTGACTTCGATGACGCGGCTGTTGCGCAGCACGATCACCGGCGTCGGCATGGCGTGGATCGCCGCCTGCCAGCCGAACTTCGTCGGGTTGCTGATCAGGGTCGACGGCGCCGGGCGCGCCCAGTGGCGCGCGAGCGGCTGCTGCCGGCCGATCCACCAGGCGGCCAGCACCCACAAGGGGAACGCAAGGGCAAACGCGGGAAGCTGGCCCTGCGCCCTCAAGGCACCGATCGCGAACATGCCGATCCATGCCGCGACATAGAACGTCCAGACACGAGGCCAACCGCCGTAGCTGAGCGCGGCGAGCAGGACCGCTCCTGCGGCTGCGTAGGCACCCGAGCCGCCAAGGAAGAAGGTCGCCTTCGGCACGATGGCCAGCAGCGCCGCCCACAGCAGCAGGTCAGCGACGGCCGTCGCGAGATAGGTATGCCCGGCCGTCGACGCGGGGTTCACGGGGTACTTCGAGTCGACGTGGATGGTCGCGACCAGGAAGCGGGCGGCCCCGTTGACGGCGTAGAGGGCGAGCCAGCCGATCGCCAGGCCGTCGGCGCCCGCCACCATCGCCGAAAAGGCGGTCAGGACCCCGAGCAGCAGCAGCGCCGGCAGCAGCCGGCGCTCCACCGCAAACGGGATCCGGAGATCGAACGGTTCAGCCGGGCGTCGGCGGGGTGGCGCACGGCGCGCTGGGACAAATGCTCCGCTCGACTGCATTGGTTGCGTTCTTCTGGGTTCGGTTGCCGCGCGCGGCCGGGCGCCGGCGGACAGCCGGACCCTTTTGCGTCAGCCGGCATCGTAGCCGCCGCCCAAAGTGCGGGGCAATTACCGGCCGTCGGGGGATGGGAGGCTAGTCCGAACGGATGAGTCGCCGGAGGCCAGTTCGCCGGCCATCTGATACCGGTTCTTGCCGGCGGCCTTGGCCGCGTACATGGCCTGGTCCGCCGCCGCCATCAGGCCTTCGAAGTCGTGACCGTCGGCCGGGAACAGGGCAATCCCGACGCTGGCGTGCATGCGGATGCTGCGACCGGGCACGTCGGCGCTCTCGCTTGCCGCCGCGATCAGCTTTTCGGCCACGACCACCGCGATCGAGGGCTGCTCGATCTCCGGCAGCAGGACCACGAATTCGTCGCCGCCGGTGCGCGCCACCACGTCGTAGTCGCGCAGCACGCCGGACAGACGCTGCGCCACCCGGCGCAGCAGCGCGTCGCCGTACGGATGACCGAACAGGTCGTTGATCTCCTTGAACCCGTCGAGGTCGAGCACCATCAGTGCCGCCTGCCGCCTCTGGCGCAGGGCCACCGAGAGCAGGCGACGCGAATGCTCGACCAGCAGCCGCCGGTTCGGCAGCCC
>Ga0316188_10001108_pt1 | contig 12606 bp, 10 predicted proteins | sample Phiworburrow1_MG_FD_204933 | JGI IMG/M metagenome (GOLD analysis project Ga0316188, IMG submission 204933) | Coastal sediment microbial communities from Maine, United States - Phippsburg worm burrow 1 | ecosystem: Environmental > Aquatic > Marine > Coastal > Sediment | place: USA: Maine...
AGGGAGCTTTCGCTGTTCACAATCTCAGTCAGGCTAATCTCAGTCCGGGACACGGCGCGGTAGATATTGATTTGAGGCAGTACAAAAAGCGTGAAGAACAAGGCGGTAATTGCTGTTACAGCCAGGGCGAGTATGAGAAACAGGTCTCTTTCACTAGTTTTTTTCAAAGGGGCAAGCATTACTCCCCCCTCGCCGCAGTGTTGAGTACTATCGCAAGGTCGAAGTCCACTGTGGTCACTCTATTGCGTGTGGCCTGAACTGTTCGGCGTATTCTGACGTCGTCGATTTCGGGCTGTGCGAACAGGCCTCTGACAAATTTCGACAATGCAGAGTGGTCGCGTGCCTGTCCTTTTATAGTCATATTTGTTTGCACGGGGAGATTACCCGGAGCTGATCGTTCGGCGCCGTCGGGGATGACGATGAAGTAGCCGGTGTTTACTGTCCGAAGCTCGTTGCCAACCATGACGCCCGCTCTTTGGAATTGCCACTCCAGAAACCAGACATCATCGCCAGTCAGCGCGCGGTCGATAACGACGAACATTTGTTCGGCTGCTACGCTGCTTCGCAGCCCCAACAGAAGACGTAACTGGTTTTCTAACTCGATTTTTTCTACGCCCAGCCGCTCCAGGTCCGCACGCTGTTGGGCGCTGATTGCCTGTCTCTCCTCAAGCGCCTCGACTCTCGTTCGCATATCAGATGTAGTGGCGAGCAACTGGAGAAGCCCCAGCGCCATGGCGGCTAAAATGCAGCCAAGTATGACCGCTGAGTTTCTCAGGTAGCGGGATTGCCAGCGCCTCCTGCGATAGGCCAGGGGAATGAGATCAATGTCACTCATCAGACAGCATCCCGCGAAGAGCCAGACCAACAGCTGTGGAGATTTCCGCGGCCTGCTGGTCATTTAGCGTGGCGACACTCTCTGCATGCTCTGCAAACGGCATCTGACTGCGACTGAGGCTTTCGATGGGCATTTTCGCAAGATTGCTGAGCAGACTTAGTACACCCGGCCATAGCGCCATGGCGCCCACAATGAACACGGTTTTGCCTGCGCCGCCGTGACTTTCGGAGTCGGCAAACAGGAATGCTCTGTCTATTTCACGCAGAAGTTTTAGAAATTCCGGCTTTACAATCTCTACCAGTGTCGCGGCTGTGCCGCCGTCAAAGCCACTGTCGCCAACCGGGGATTTTTTGCGCACGGGGTCGAGCCCGTGGGTCAGTACCAGTTCTCTTGCTACGTCCTGGGTTAGATTTAGCGCCCCGGCTATCGCCCTGATTATTACTGATTCTCCGAAATTTACTGCCTGGTCTGCAAGGAGCCGTCGGCCCAGTACGGTTGTCAGATGACTTTCCGTCTCGCCAACATTGACGACAACGACATTGTTTTGTCTTTTTATGGTGGGTCCGGACTCGATCAGCCGTTTTATTGCCAGCGGCCCAATCTCGAGGAAGTCGACCTGGAGACCTGCGCAACGCAAGTTTTCCAGGTACCGGGTTACGTGCTCAAGCCTGCTGGCGGCGACCAGCGCAAGTCGCTCTCCGTCGCGGGAACTCAGTCTGATACCCACGTAGTCGATGACGTAATCTGAAACCTGGCCATCAACCCGGTCAGCCATGAGCTTCACAATGCTGGCAGATTCGTTGCCCGCCGCGCTGGCGGGATATGACACTGACATGATCCGTAATTGCTCCGCCGGCATGGCTGATACGGCATGGCGACCGCGAAACCCGCCTGTCCTGAGGGCGCGACGAAGCAGCTTGCGAAACGCCGCCGGGGAGTCCATCAATTCCGCGCGAGAACCCGGGTAGGCCATGGACACGCGGGTATGCAGGCCAATGCCACCGTCGGCCAACCGCTTTAATTGCACCAGATGCACCTGACCTTGCATGAAATAAACGCCTATACGTCCGTAAGTTGCGGGTTTGGCAGCCGCCCTTCGGTCATCTATCCAGTTCCTGAGGGCGCTCATCTGGGGGCACCGACGGAGTCTGTTACGTGGAATGACGTGAGGGTGGGCTCATCATAGAAGGTTGCTTGAGCCCGCTCGGACTTTGACTGGTACAGGCTCTCATCTGCCTGGACGTACAAGGAGGCCAGGTCGGCGACGCTATCCTGACCGCCAGCCGCGTACCCTACGGACACGTAAACCGGCTCGCCATTACTTTTTTCCAGAAGTATCGGGTCGGTTGAGAGATGTCTAAGACAGCGGCGAATCAGCCGTTCGTCTTCTTCGGTGGCATACAGAACGGCGAACTCATCGCCGCCAATCCGGATCAGGTGACTGTTGCCCGGCAGCGCTTCATTAAACACTTTTGCCAGCTGACAAAGAATCAGATCGCCATGGTGATGTCCATAAGTGTCGTTGAATCGTTTGAATCCATCAATATCCATCAATGCCAGGCGTACTTGCCTTTTCGCGTCGAAACTGCATTCGGCATAAGCATCGAATTTCTGCTCAAGGAAGCGACGGTTCCAGGCGCCGGTCAGCGGGTCACGCATGCTCATCGATTCGAGCCTGCGATGGGCCTTCTCAAGATCGAACTTTGAGCGGATCTCATCCTTGCGAAGAAGAGTGTTGCGAACCATCGTCAGCACAGCTGTGGTCGCCGATGCAAGAATAAGAAACTGTGCGGTCCACAGTGTGTCCTGGTCAAAGCGACCCTCGACACTCAGGAATGAAAACGTAATAGTGAGGTAGGACAGTCCGACGACGATGCTTGCCTCGCGTAGTCCCCACGGCATAATCGGCATCACCATAAACAACAAGACTATGCTTGCCATGGGGCCAGCGCTCATCGAGCCGGTGCGATGTGCGATAGACATGATCGCAACGCTGGTGAAGATAAGAAGGACCATACCGAGTAGATTTAGGGCCGCCAAATCGGAGACAAATCTGGCCGATATAATGACGTGGAGGGACAACAGTCCCAACAGAGAGTAGATGTACAGAGAACTGATGTTGACGCCCAGTTTCTGGTACAGGGCAATAGCGGTGAGCTGAACGAGTAGCGACACCACGGCCATCAGAATAATGCCCTTGCGCGTTTCCGCAAGCATCAGGTGCCTGGCGTAATGCGTAACCGACTGGTCTTCAAAGTGGGTTGCGCTCCAGATCCGGCGCAGTATTTTCAGGACACTATGCGAATAGCTTCCGGTGGTCGACCCTGGCTCACCAGTCGGCGCCTGCATGACAGTTTTTTCAACAAGACCGTTCATCGGCGCCCCCTGGATTGCCCGACCGGGTCGAGACGGCAGTACCCGGTGCGAGGGGCGGAAGCGGAATTGTCGATAAGGCCGGCAGCAGTGCCGCAACCATTGACCTGGTAGATTCGAGATTTGTCGCGAACAGTAACGGCCGCCGGCGGCAGGCCGAGGAAGGCCTCTACCGTCTTTCTGGTGAGGCACATTCCCCGGCTGGCCATATCAAGCGCTCCGTCGAAATCATTCGCTAGACTTAGTAGGTTGAGTACGCCACGCCTGACGAATCAAGATTTGTATCGTTAGCGATGAACTTTCCGGAAACGGTATCGTATTTCCAGCCCAAACCTGCACCATCGGCAGCCATGGTCAAATTACCGGTAGCGACGAAGGCCACGACGCCACTATTGGTAATCGGATTGGTCGGCAATGTGTCGTCCTGGATGTAGGGACCGTAACTGAATCCGGTTTCCGGGAGACTACAGGTAGCGCCCGCGGCATTAGAATAACGTGTGAGCTGATCCTGAAGCGCCGTCTGGGATCCCGCCGCTCCTGTACCCAGCGTCCCGGTGCAGGTTCCACCGCTGGATGCCGTGGTGCCCGGATTAACACCATGTTGCTGGCGATAGAGAGTGATCGCCGAGCGCATCGCCGCGGCATTAGCGCGGAGCGCAGATTCCTTGGCGTCATCGGTAGTCGCGGCAAACTGCGGGACAACAATTGCCGCCAGTATGGCAAGGATAATTGCTACGATAAGCAATTCTACCAGTGTAAATCCCGACTGCCGCTTAGCGGACTTTGAAACATTCATGACGTTCTCCAGAGTTTTGAAATGCCTGATTTGGTGCTTCGGCGAGCGATCATCTTTTCTCGCCCAAGGGCCGTAATTATGTCCAAAATAGGTGGCTATTGTAGGAGCCAGGTCACATATTTATTGCCTATTCGCCCTTTTTCGGCTCGCATTATGCAAAGTGAGAACTCGGTCACGGCCCGTGATCTAGCTTACGGCTCTCGAGAGCTTGAAGATCGGCAATATCAGTGAACTAACGATCAAGCCAACGACCACACCCATGATCATGAGCATGATAGGCTCGGCCATCTTCGCCAGCCCGTGGAGTCTTTTTGTTAATTCCCGCTCGTAATAATCTGCGAGCCTGGACATGACCTTCGGCAAATTCCCGCTTTGCTCACCGGTACTGATCATTTGTTGCACCAGCACTGGTATCCGGTCCTCCTCAAGGAATCCAGCGGCAATACCATTTCCTTGCTGCACCTGGTCCTCGACCGCACGAAAGAATCGTTGCAATATGCCGTTTTTGACTACGTCTCGAGTCGCGATCAGGGTATCTGTGATGTTGACGCCATGGGCGAGCGACAAGCTCATCACGCGCAGCGCCTGGGTCAGATAAATTTGCATGAAAATAGTCTTCAGGCCTGGAACGGTCAGCTTCACGCGATCCACGGTCTCTTTACCGCTTTGGCTTGCCGCCCAACGCAGCGCCAGCACAATCAATACGACGATCAAGACCAGGGTATGCGGCCAATAACTCCGCAAAAAGTCACTGGCGTGCATCAGCATGATTGTGGTCACCGGCAGCTGATCGTGTATTTTTGCAAACATTACTGCGAATTTCGGAAACACGGCCATCAGCACGAACACGACAACGGACACTGAGAACACGCTCAGAAAAATAGGATAGGACAGCGCGGATCTTACCGTGCCTTTCAGCTCGTCGGATTTTTCTTCCATGCGAACCAGTTCGGTTAACACCTGGTACAGGAATCCACCATTTTCGCTGGCTGCAACCAGGTTAACGTAGGTTGTTGAGAACACTCGGGGATGTTCAGCCAAAGCCGACGCAAAGGTCCGGCCGCCGGAGACTTTTTCCAGTAATTGCCCCACCACCTCGAGCATCGCCGGAGTCTGGCTTTGATCGCGAATTAATGTGAGCGCCTCGTGCAGATTAGCGCCGGTCTCCAGCATTAGCGCAAGTTGCTCGGTAAAGAAACGGCGATCAGCGGCGGACATTGTCGGAGCTGCCGGCCAGAAGCGCTCGATCAATGACCGTGTGCCTGACCCGGGGGCCAGGCCGCTGGGTACGTCGTCAAGCTCTATCGCCACGTTTCACTCCTAGAGCGTTATTGCCCGGGAAATTTCTTCGAGGGTGGTGCGGCCTTCAAGTACTCTTTCCAGTCCGTCCTGAAACAGACTCACGATGCCGCGCTTCTTCATAAAATCAGTTAATTCCTCACGGCCGGGGTTCGACATGATCAGATTCTGCAAGTCGGTGTCCGTCTTGAGGGTTTCGTGGACCCCCAGTCGGCCCTTGTACCCGGAGTCATAACACTCACGGCAGCCTCTGCCGCGATAAAGACGAACCTTGCCGCGGTCCTGCCAGCCATAGCGCTCAATAACGGCGGATGAGGCAATGGACTCTGTACGGCAGGAGGGACAAATCGTTCGTACCAGGCGCTGCGCTACCACGCCAATCAGTGCCGAGGACAGCAGATAGGGCTCAACACCCATGTCGATCATTCGAGTAACCGCGCCGATGCTGTCGTTGGTGTGCAAGGTCGACAACACCAGGTGGCCAGTGAGCGCAGCCTGCACCGCGATCTCGGCGGTCTCCCGGTCGCGAATCTCGCCGACCATGATGATGTCCGGATCCTGGCGTAAAACGTGCTTGAGAAGCTTCGCAAACCCCAGTCCAATGCCGCTGCGAACCTCATTCTGATTGATGATGTCCATCTGGTACTCAACCGGATCTTCAATCGTTACGATATTTTTTTCGATGCTGTTGAGGAAATTCAATGCACTGTACAGACTTGTTGTCTTGCCGCTACCGGTCGGACCGGTAACAAGAATAAGGCCGTTGTTCGAACCCAGAAGATCATTGAATGTCTGCAAGTTCGTCTCTGACATGCCGAGACTGGTCAAATCAAATAGCGACTGGTCCTTGTCCAGGACACGCAAAACAACCTTTTCCCCGTGCAAGCCCGGCAGCGAACTGAATCTCAAGTCGACCGCTCGGCCCTGGGTAAACACCTGTATGCGACCGTCCTGGGGCAGGCGGCGTTCCGAAATATCCAGGCCCGCCATAACCTTCAGGCGCGAAACCATTGGTGCGTGTAATTCAATTTTTGGCGCCTGGAATTCATACAAAACCCCATCAATTCGATAACGAATTCTCGAATGCTTCCTGAACGCCTCGATGTGAATGTCGCTTGCGCGATCGGTAACCGCGCGCTGAATAAGAGAATTGACCAGATTGATAACAGGGCTGCCAGCAGCCATTTCATCAATCGCTGTATGATCCTCGTAGGATTGGCTCTCGACGACTTCAAAATCGTCATCCGTCATGCTCAGAAGATCAGCAGCATATTCCGCGCCTGGCGCCTGTTCATTGAGCGCCCGGACTATGTCCTCCCTGGCGGCCAGGATGGGTCGCACACTGGAGCCAACCCGCTCCTCGACTTCATCAAGGATAGGTATCGCCTGTGGATTAGTGGTCGCAAGGAACAAGACACCGCGGACCTTGAATAGCGGTATCACCCTCAGGCGCTGAGCGACACCTCGATCCAGCAGCTTCACTGTATCCGGATCGTAGATACGCGAACGCAGGCGGATGTAGGGAACCTGGAGTTGTTCGCCCAGTAATTGCAAGACATCGTGGTCGTTGACCCAGCCTTTTTGAATAACAATGCTGCCCAGCCTGCTTCCGGTCGCCTTCTGAATCTCAAGTGCCTCGGCAACCTGCGCCCCAGTCAACAAGCCCGCTTCGACCAGGAGGTCGCCCAGGCGCTTGCGTTTTTCCGAGCTACCGTGTTCCTCTCGCTTCACCTCCACAGACTGGGCTTCGCCGACTATACTTATGTACTTATCTGTGTCGGTGACGCGAAGTATTTCACGCACCACTGGGCTGGCATGGGAGATTTTGAGCCATCCACCGACCCGGATCAGACGGTCCTGAGAATCCAGCAATTCCTCGATGGCTGCACTATTTAATAAGGGGACGCCGACAAGATCCAGGATGATATTGTGCTCACCCGATTGCACAGCGTCTTCAATTGACTGTCGCAGCTCCTGGACCACTGGCTCGTTGGTCAACGAGTCGGTGGGCCGCAAAGTGGTTATCAGCCCGCTGTGGGTGCGGATCACGACGGGTGAGGAGGTTACGACCGAAAGACTCATGATGCCACCAGGGCAGGTCGGCTCATGAGATGTTGCAGACGTCCCAAAAATGGCTCCGGACGACCAATGGCATAACCTTGCACGTAGTCGACGCCTAGCTTTTCGAGGTGCGTCCTGATGGCATCATTTTCGACGTATTCGGCTATGGTCAAAAGGTTCATTGAATGACCGACATTATTTATGGCCGCCACCATCGAAGAGGCAACATGGTCAGTCGTAACGTCTTTTACGATGAAACCATCGATCTTCAGGTAGTCCACCGGAAGACGCTTCAGGTAGCCAAAGGAGCTTGCGCCAGAGCCGAAATCATCAAGCGAGAATTTGCACCCAAGCTTTTTCAGCTGGGCGATGAATTTTACCGCTCTTTCCAGATTAGCAACCGCCGCGGTCTCGGTGATTTCGAAACATATACACTCCGGCGGCACCCCGAATTCCTCGAAATTGGCGTCAACATAGTCAAAAAAACCTGGGTCCGTGAAGGACTGGCCTGACAGGTTTATTGCGTAAACCCCCTCCAGAAGTCTCGCGCCGTCGAAGCTGGAAAGCATACTTAAGGTATTGCGAACTACCCACCGGTCAACAGCCGGCATAAGGTGATAGCGTTCGGCAGCCGGAATAAATGTGTTTGGCGTTGTAACTTCGCCCTTGTCATTAATGAGACGTATCAACACTTCGGTGTGATGAGATCGGTCTGCCGGATTCAGCGACTGAATCGGCTGGCAGTAAAGAGTAAATCTGTTTTCGACCAGGGCTGACTGAATCTCAGCCACCATGTGCATCTGCTCACCACGACTGACTATTTCAGCATCGTCAATGTGATAGGTCCTGACCTGGTTCTGCCCCTCTTCTTTGGCCAGCGCACATGCAAGCTCCGCATAGCCCATAATTTGTGTGGCGCTGGGCGTATGGGGACCTAGCGCTGCAACGCCAATGCTGACGGATACGTTGTAGCTATTTTCCTCGTGTTCGAGTGTGGAAGCTGCAACCGCGCGGCAAATTCTCGCTCCCAGCTCTGCCGCATCCCCGGCAGAGCAATCACAAAGTAGCAGCCCGAACTCGTCGCCGCCTATGCGACTTAACGTGTCGTAGTCCCGCTTCCGACGGCCAACAATTTCTGCAACCCTGCGTATCGCCTTGTCGCCGGCGGCATGGCCCAGGGTATCGTTAACAACATGCAACTGATCAATATTGATATGCAGCATGCATTTTTCGCTATTGATATTATTCATGTCAGCTAAGGCCGTCTCGAGAAAATACTCGTAACCATTTCGGTTAATGAGGCCCGTAAGAGAGTCGTAGTTCGCGGCAATGATCTTCGCAGCCTTGCGCGACATTACCTGGAGCAGATTTCTGTCACTATTTGAGAAATTGTTGCTGGCGTAGTCATTGACGGTAGCCAGTAGGCCAATCCCCTCATTGTTGTTGCTTAGAATCGGGCAGGCCAATACTTTAAACGGGAAGCCGGGCAACAGGGTAATTGCCATTGGATCAGTCATTTCGTTAATGACAATGGAAAGTCGCTGGTCTGTCACCTGCGTATAGAAGGCATCTGACAAAACTGTTTTCACAATCTGTTGATCGGTGATAGGCTCCTGTGAATTGCTGCAAAATATTGCAACATCTTTTGATTTTAGAATGAGCATCGACATGCCCACGTCGAGGTAATCAAGACAATTCTGGGTCAGGGTCGTGAGGGCGTCCCGACCTTCCCTGAAATAATTAACCTGATCCTCGGTATGGTAAACAAGGTTAAGCTCTTCATAGCGCTCTGACAGTTCATGTGTCATCGCGTCGAGTTCCTGGTTTAAAGAAATTTCCGTGCCTATACACTCTGCCGCGTGGCCCAGAGAAGTAGACTCTAACCCTGGCCCGGGATTCCTGGGGAACAGGACACCCAGGGTGCCAATCGCGTCGCCCGCACTATTAAGGATCGGTGCCGGGACAAGATAGAGATCTGACCCGCCAGGCAAGGCAATCTTTCGGGCCACACCAATGGGTGCAGGGCTCTTTAGATCAAACAACTTGGTCGGGAGCGACCGAATGTCGGTCCCTGTGGCAAAACCGAAAGACTGTACCGAATGGGCCTTCGCATCATACAGTACGACTCCAGATGCGCCCGGAATCAAACGGTGTATGAGTTCGGCGTATCTTTGGAAGCTTTTTTCGCATAGAAAACTATTCATGGTGCCAGATCCTCCGAAGGAGAATTTGCGCCAGTATACTGATCTATCAGGCGGGTCAGTTGCCGAATGCTTATGGGCTTTTCAAGAAAGTGCAGATTGCCAATTGCCTTGGACCAATCCCGATGATGCAGGGCCGCCAATGAAGTCGATATGAATATCGGAAACTTTCGATTGGGCATGTTTTCCTGAAGATGCAGACACAACTCCCTGCCCGTCATATTGGGCATGTCAATGTCTGTAACCATCACATCAGGGCATGCCGCTTCTATTTGCGCCAGCGCTTGAACACCGTCTGCGGCAAGATCAATCTGGTGACCCTCCTTGGCAAGGGCGACGCGCATAATACGAAGTACCATCGGCTCGTCGTCCACCAGCAATATGCGCTTTTTCATCTATATCACCTGTTTCAACAGTCCGGACTCCTTCCAGATCTCGATGGTAAACTCGGATCCTTCGCCTGGAGCGCTGCTAACGCTCAGGGTGCCCTGATGCAACTCGATAATGTCGCGCGCCAGTGACAGCCCAAGTCCATGACCGGATTTGGCCCTGACTTCCGGGTTACTAGAACGGTAAAATCGATCAAATATCAACTTTTGCTCTTCGGGTTTGATGCCCATGCCGCTGTCCTTGACCAATATACGTATGGTTTGTTCGGTTTCTTCGCAGCTCACGCTCACGACACCACCGGGATGACTGTACTTGACTGCGTTGGTCAACAAGTTGTTAACGGCAATGCGTAAGAGCTCTTTGTCCGCCATGATCGAGCTGACGTCCGGCGGGATATCCAGTTCAAATGTAAGGCCCTCAGCGTTCTTGTAGCGCTTGGCGACGCTGAACGTATCCTCAAGAAAATCTCGCAGTCTCAGGCGCTGTCGCTCGACCGATATGTCGCCTGATTCAATCTTGGTGACATTCAACAGGTTGTCGATCAGGCCCGCCAGACGCTCAACTTCATCTCGAATGATATTGGCCGATTCATTTATGGTCTGAGAATCATCCGAGTCATTGTCCAGCAAAGTTTGTGAGCACAGCGCCAGGGTATTTAACGGGGTTTTCAGTTCATGGGCGACGTGGGCAATAAATTCCCCTTGTTGACGCTGCGCAATTGATTCTTTGGTTACATCGCGAAAAATAATCAATGTGCCGTATATCGTCGCTGCCTCCGTCGGAGAAAATAGCGGGTATGCCTTTATCGCCAAGTTCCTTCTGGTATCTTTATTCACTGATCTTAGCGAGCTCACGTCCATATGAATGGTGTCCGCCAAATAACTCGCCGAGTTCTGTCCCGAGTACTGGGCAATAAGATTCACTATTTCAGGGTTATCACACCATTCTGAGGGGTTACTCTCGGCAATTTTTTCATGTGGAACACCGATCAGGGTGCTAAGGCGTCGATTTCCGTAGCTGACGGCACCCGTCTGATCGAGTATCAATACCGCTTCGGGAATCGCCTCCAGGACATTTTCTATACGTGCCTTCGAGTAGGTGATCAGTCGTTGAGACGTAATCAGTTCTTTTTGCTCCGCTTCGAGGCTGTCAATCCTGCGTTTCGCAAAATCCACAAACTCGCTGAATCGATCAAAGAAATTGTTAAGCTCACCGTCCGCCCGCAACTCGGAGCTGCTGAATTGAGAACTTTCGAGCACACCTCCTATCTTTTCATGTGCATCACGCAGAGGCGCCACTTCCTTGCGCATCAAGAAATAGAAGATCGGTGTAAGCAAGAATATGATCAGCGCCATGGTCGCAAGAAATGGCAATTGACTGAGACTGACGCTCTGGCCTGGAAGAAAGTAGCCCACGCGGAGGTAGGCGATGACAGAACCGTCGCTATACAGGGGGCTATAGAACTCGACCACGTTTTTACCGGTACTTGTCTTGAGCATGCGGTCAGACAGCCATCCCACCGGGTGCGCGGGCCATTCTATCGACGGTACGGTCACCCCAGGCGCCGACGCCAGAGACAAAGCCTTGTTGTTAATATCGACGATTACAGCGTAGGCGAAATTCGGATCATGCTGACCCTGGAGGGCATTGCTGATCAGACCGGGCTGGCCCTCGGGCGGTACAAGCTGCGTATAGGGCAAGGCCGAAATAGTGCGGGTTAGACTTAGACCCTGGGATCGAATCAAGTCCTCCTGTATCTCATTTTGATGCCACAGCAAGGCGAACACGATCAGCATTATGGCAAGCAGCGATGCCAGGATCATGGCCAGGCCGAGACGTTCGCTGCCACCAAACCCGAGATGTTTTAGTCTTCCCATTTCAATAGCCACTCCGTTCGATGCGACGGATTATGTCATGGGCCATTTTGGACATTCCGTGATGCCTGTCTAAAAAGTTGACATGCAGCGAAATCCGTGTAGGTGGTTGGATCTACCCACGGCAGCATAAATGATTATTGAATAAATGTTATTATAAACAAGTGGTTAAACGAACAATAGAGCGTTCTCACAGGAGAGGACCGGGGCACTAGAGGCCTGATGACTGGTAATTCATTGCCTTTGAGTGTCTCAAGCACCCATATGCCAGTCACGAATTCGATCGAGCGACTGGTAACCGAAACCCGGTAACGCGGTTAACGGGGATATGGAATTCCGGGGCTGGTCCATGTCCGTATCGGTGCCACGTGCACAGGATAGTAGTAGGGTGCACTTCGTGCACCATTTCTAGCTTTCAACTCACATGGATAGTAGGGTGCACTTCGTGCACCATTTCCAGCTGGCCCAATAAGGCAATTAGCTAACACCGGCACCCTGCGAGGCACGATTTCGATCGAACGTCCGCAGTCTTTCAACTCACATGGATAGTAGGGTGCACTTCGTGCACCATTTCTAGCTGGCCCAATAAGGCAATTAGCTAACACCGGCACCCTGCGAAGGTGGACGGAGTGCATCCTACGAAGCTTACCTGGAAAAGGCGTAGATCAGGCTCAGTGAAGCATTCCTGCCTGGTGCGGTGAAAAAGTCGGCCGCTGGATCGGTAGCGGCCAGGCCGTGCAGGTTCCCCCACTCCCAGTATTTCTTGTCACCGATATT
>Ga0316188_10001110_pt1 | contig 12602 bp, 9 predicted proteins | sample Phiworburrow1_MG_FD_204933 | JGI IMG/M metagenome (GOLD analysis project Ga0316188, IMG submission 204933) | Coastal sediment microbial communities from Maine, United States - Phippsburg worm burrow 1 | ecosystem: Environmental > Aquatic > Marine > Coastal > Sediment | place: USA: Maine...
AAGTGAATTTGGCGGTTAAGGAAGAAGCTTTTAGAGGTAGAATGGTCAATCAGATCCACTACTCAATTGAAAATGATCTTGTTTCGAATGATATCGTTGGAGATACTTCACCCGCTGTATTTGACAGTCCTGCAACCATCGTTCATAAAGATGGAAAAAGCGTAGTATTATACACCTGGTATGATAATGAGTATGGATATACTAAACAAGTAATCCGACTCGCTAAATATGTTGCCAGTGTAAGAAGAGCGATCTATTATTAAAAAATAATTCTTAGTAAATATCAAAGCCGTTTTTCGAAAGAAGGACGGCTTTTTTGTTACAATAATTTCAGGATCTGACTTGCCAGCAGGTCCGCTGCCGGATGGTGACGTCGAAACCAGAGTTCGGGCTCGATCAATTCTATTTCAGCAAGTGCCAGTCGATCATCATTATCTCTAAATACATCCACTCTTCCATAGACAGGAACCGGATCGATCTGTCGGATCGCATGTTGCGAAAAAAGAATCTCTTCTTCGCTTGCCTGATGATCGTATACCCTGCCACCCCAATTATCCTGTACCCGAAAATCTCCTTCTTTCGCTCTTTTTAAAACTGCATGAGAATATACACCTCCAAAAAACATCAGTGATAGTTCGCCCTCTTTAGGGACATTGTATTGGAACTCCTGAAGCATCATCGCTTCTGCTGCAATGATATCTTTAAAAAGTTGTTCATGCGATTCAATGTCCTTCTCAGCTAAGCGATAGGTATGTCTTCCACCGGCAGATATCAATGGTTTTAAGACGATGTCTTTTACCCCAAATTCTTCATAGATCGCTTGAAGTGATCGCTTATCATTTTTTTCAATAAGCATAGTATTTACGACATTTACCTCTTTTTCTTTAAGCTCGAGTAAATATCTTTTATCAAGATTCCAGCGAATGGTAGGAATCGGATTAATAAATTCACAGATCTTTTCGGTAGCATTCAACCAGGTAAAAAACGCATCCCAATAGTGGTGATAATTCCAGGTAGAACGAAAGAGCAGGTATTTCCCCTCACTCCAGTCCACATCTTTTCTTGCCCAGTCCCATCTTGCTACGGACAGTCCTTTTTTAAGCAATGCCTTTGTTAAAAGTTCATCTTCTAAAATGACATTATTGATATAATCATTTTTTAGGACCGGATTATCGAATCTTGATTCAGTAAGTAGAATCACATCATATTTAGCCATAATTAAAAAGTCGATCAGCTGCTTTCATTTCGCCTTTCTATTCCTCTAAATATTTTAATTGAGAAGAATAAAGTGCAAAGAATATCATTGTGAAGAAAGCATAAAAAATTGTAATACTTACTGTTAACATACTATACGATCCGAAATAAATAGGGCTTCCAAGCATTAAAAGCTGAACAATCATATACACCGTAAATCCTATCCTTTTATTTTTATACATCAGATAAACACCAATAAGACTGATCGCATTGAGCATAAACTCTACGGCTCCAAAATTTACGATGTTTTGATTTATATTTGAGATATAGACCGAGAGTTGTTCGCGCATGATCTCCATTTCAGGACTGCCATCATCAATTTGATCTACATTCGCCATAAAAGTTTCGTAGCGTTCGATACTTGGCTCGGAAAGCGCATTGCTTAAGCCCACAAACATATTCCAGAAACTTCCGATAAAACTTAAATAAATTAATATTCTAAGCAGTTTGGGTCTGACCATTTTAGCTTGTTCCATAGTCAGAAAGATTCAAGTTTTTAATGAATTGAATAGAATTTTCGATCATTGGATAAAGCACTTTATCTTCTTCAATGAAAGGAACTACCTTTCTATATTTTGCATAAAGGTCTTCCAGAATTTTAGATGATCTCATTGGTCTTCTAAATTCAAGGGCCTGAGCAGAATTCATTAATTCGATCGCCAGAATTCGTTCAACATTTTCGAGAACGGTCATTGTTTTCACTACTCCATTTGCGCCCATACTTACATGGTCTTCCTGTCCGTTTGAAGATGTAATACTATCCACAGAACAGGGAGTACATAATTGTTTATTCATACTAACGATCGATGCGGCGGTATATTGAGGGATCATAAATCCGGAATTTAAACCCGGGTTTTTAACCAGAAAAGGAGGCAGATCTCTTAATCCACCAAGCATTTTATACGTTCTTCTCTCCGAAATATTTCCTATTTCAGCCATGGCGATCGCTAATTGATCGGTGGCTAAAGCGAGGGGTTGCCCATGGAAATTTCCTGCTGAGATGATAAGATCTTCATCCGGAAAAATGGTTGGATTATCGGTTACCGAATTGATCTCCCGTTCAAATACGCCATAAACAAAATTAAAAGCATCTCTGCTTGCTCCATGAACTTGCGGCATGCATCTAAATGAATAAGGATCCTGCACATGTAATTTTGGCTGACGAATGATCTCACTATCTTCGATATAATAACGAATATTTCGTGCGGTGCTTATTTGCCCCGGATGCATTCTCACCAAATGAACCTGATCATAAAAAGGTTCAATTCGTCCATCATAAGCTTCCAGAGATAAGGCTCCGATCAAGTCGGCAAGAACAAGTAAACGTTCGGCTAATAAAATATTATTTACGCCTAAGGCACTCATAAACTGAGTTCCATTTAGTAAGGCTAGTCCTTCTTTCGATTTTAAACGGATCACTTCGATGCCTGCGAGCGCAAAACCTTCTTTCGAAGGCATCACTCTGCCTTTATACCAAACTTCTCCTTCACCAATAAGGGCTAAAGATAAATGTGCTAAAGGAGCAAGATCACCTGAAGCACCTAAAGATCCTTGTTCATGAATTACCGGAAAAACCTCCTTATTATACATCTCGATCAAGCGCTCAACGGTTGTTAGCTGAACACCGGAAAACCCAAAGGATAAACCGTTTATTTTTAAAAGTAACATGGTTTTAACCAGGCGATTCGAAATGACCTTACCCGTTCCGCAAGCATGGCTTTTCACCAGATTTTCCTGAAGTTTTTCAAGATCTTTTCCATCAATTGTCTTGTTATAAAGGGAGCCAAATCCGGTATTGATCCCATAAACAGGTCCATCGATATTCTCAATTTTATGATCTAAATAATTCCGACATTTAATAATTCTATTTTTCGATTCTTCGGAAAGGGCTAATTGAATTGACGGATCAGAAATAAGCTCTCCTACTCTTTCGATACTTAGATGATCAGGAGTAATATAATGGATTTCCATGTGTGATTTATTAAATGGTAAAGGTAGTAAAGGAAAAAACAAAAATAATTAAAAAGCCAAGCGAAATAAGTCTTTAAAAAGAACCTGTTATGAAGACCTTTGTTCAAGTTTTAATATTCTTTCTGAACTTATTGAGGATAATTTACCGTAATTACATACTTTTCGTATCCTAAACTAATTAATGAGTCCCAAGGCTAGTCAACATGTAAAAACAATGGGAACCCTTCCGGTTTTCATGACGGCGATATCCACCATTCTTGGTGCGGTACTTTTCCTTCAATTCGGAAAAGCCATTGCTAATGTGGGCTTATTAGGCACCTTAGGAATTATATTGCTAGGGCATCTTGTAACGATTCCCACTGCTATGGCAGTATCAGAAATTGCTACTAATCAAAAAGTAGAAGGTGGAGGTGCTTATTATATCATTTCGAGGTCTTTCGGGTTAAATATTGGAGGTTCGATAGGTATTGCTCTATTTTTATCTCAGGCGATCAGTATTGCATTTTACGTTATCGCATTTACAGAGGCTTTAGAACCGGTTCGTCAATGGATGATCCATGATAAAGGCTGGGAAATATCGCGGCTAATGATCACGCTTACTACCATGAGTTTATTGTCGATCCTAATTTTGGCAAAAGGAGCCAATTTGGGAATAAAGGCGCTCTATTTTGTAGTAGCACTTATTTTTGTAAGTCTTGGAATGTTCTTATTCGGAGACTCCACTTATTCGGCGGATTCCAGCACAATATTTACAAGGGTCAACTCGGTGATTATTAATGGACAGCCAAGTGAGCCGATGGAATTCTTTAAGGTCTTCGCCATTATCTTTCCTGCTTTCACAGGTATTGCTGCAGGTCTTGGTTTATCAGGAGACCTAAAGGATCCTAAACACAGTATTCCAAGAGGAACTTTATGGGCCACCGTTTTGGGAAGTATTGTTTATCTGGCGGTAGTGTTAAAACTTTTTTATTCTGCTTCACCCGAAGATCTGGCTTCAGATCCACTTGTAATGTCGAAAATTGCGTTTTGGGGTCCGATCATTCCAATTGGACTTGCATGTGCGGCTATTTCATCTGCATTAGGTTCCATTTTGGTTGCACCAAGAACCTTACAGGCGATAGGAAATGATAAAATTTTTCCGGGAAATTCCAATGCATGGTTATCAAAGGGAAAGGTAAAAACCAATGAACCTTTTAACGCTTCTCTTATCACGATCGGGATTGCCTTTTTATTCGTGATCATTAATGACATTAATGTAGTTGGAGAAATTATCTCAATGTTTTTCATGCTCACCTATGGCGCGATAAACATGGTTTCTTTTCTTGAGCATTTCGCAGCGGATCCGGCCTACAGACCTACATTCAGATCACATTGGAGCATCTCCTTACTAGGTGGGGTTCTTTCATTTTTCTTTATGTTTAAGATGAACCCGGTATATGCCTGGATCGCCATGTTTATGATGGTGGGTATTTTTACATGGATCACGCGTTCGAATAAGGATAAAATGATGATGTCGAAAGTTTTTCAGGGCGTGATCTTTCAAGCTACACGCTGGATGCAGATCTTCCTTCAAAAAAGAGACGATGATGCATTAGAAACCCACTGGCGTCCTTTTTTACTTTGCCTTACCTCCTCTTCTTTCGATCGAAATAGTGTTTTTGATATGACCCGCTGGATCTCCCATACCTATGGTTTTGGCACTTATATTCATTTTATAGAAGGGTTTCTGGATAAGGAAACCAATAAGCGATCGGAACTGGTAAAAAAGAAACTTCTTAAACAAGCCCATGGCTCCAAGAACCGGGTTTATATCGATACTATTATTTCTCCAAGTTTTACTTCTGCTCTTGCACAGGGGATCCAGTTACCCGGGATCAGTGGAAAAGGGAATAATATGATACTTTTTGAATATGTGAAATCGGATATTGCGGAACTTGAAAATATTCTATCCAATTATAAAATTTTAAAAGCAAAGCAATTAGATATTTGTCTGCTAAGAAGTTCGATCAAAGGTTATGGATTTAAAAAAGAAATCCACTTATGGCTAACGACGAATGACTTCAGAAATGCCACATTGATCGTACTATTAGGCTATATTTTATTGGGTCATCCCGACTGGGAAGATGCTCAAATAAAAGTCTTTTCCATTTATAATTCTCATAAGTTCAAGCAAAAACAAGAGCGAATTCAAGAGATGATCAAAAGTGGAAGACTGCCTATAGCGCCTCAAAATATCGAGTTAGTAGAAAATCTGGATGACCGTCCTTTTAAAGACATCATTAATGAAAGATCAGCAGAATCGGATCTTGCGATCATTGGCTTTACAGATGCGGATGTAGAGGAACAAAAATCAGATGCTTTTGATGTTTACGATAAATTAGGAACAGTTCTTTTTGTGAATGCTTCCAATACGAAGACGATCAATTAATATTAACCACAATTACAGAGTCTTTATTAATCCTCACTTTTAACCAATTTGCTAATTTGTCGCTTATTTCCTTCTTCTTCGCCTTATTGTTTTTAATCTTATCATCCCATTTAATAAGCATCGAATAAACTGTATCCACATGATTAGAATCGGCCATAAAATAATTCTCTCCTAATGCAATACTAAGCACATAAGGTTCAAGGCTTTTCACTTCTCCATCAATTCGAATATAAGGAACCTGACTGCTTTTATATTTCGCCAATTCAGTTTCCAGGAGATTGATCCGCTCATCTTTATTTACCAGAACCTGCTGATTGCGTTGATATAACTCTTCAATAATCCCTGTTTTTACATTTCGTTCCAGATCATCAATGGCAATATTTTGTTGTTGGATCTCAGTATTTTGATAAATACGCAGTTGGGTATTATCTAACTTGTAATTCTGCATATCCGCTTTCCAGGTATTAATTGTAAGCGTATCTACCTGACTACCTATCATATACAGGTCGATATAATTAACCGTATCTTTTTTAAAACTGAATTCCGTTTTAATAATTTTCGAATTTGGAGCAACACATACTTCTTTGATAAAAGCATTTGCCTGGGATTGAAAATTGAATTTTTTGATGGCCCCCCAGAAGGTATATGCACTTGGGATCATGACAAGAATACTGAAGATGATCATCACTCTTTTTACTTTTATCGCTCTTTTTTGGTCAACATGCTTTCGGAAAGGAAATTTCAAATAACGGATGATCGCGAAGGAGGCAAGGGAAATAAACACAGAATTGATCAAGAACAGATAAGAAGCTCCGATGAAGAAGGAAAGATTTCCTGTAGCAATACCATAACCAGAGGTGCAAAGTGGAGGAATTAAAGCAGTAGCGATCGCAACTCCCGGAATTACATTTGTTCGTTCTGATTTTGATATGCTTACAATTCCTGCAATACCCCCAAAGATGGCAACAAACATATCGAGCAATGTAGGTTGGGTCCTTCCGATCAATTCGGCCGATGGGGCATTTAAAGGTGAAGCCCAGAAATATAAAGTAGAAGTAATGATAGACAGGATCACCATCACTGCAAAATTCTTAATCGCTTTGATCAACAGACTAAGATCATTGATAGCGATCGAATATCCAATCCCTATTATGGGCCCCATCAGCGGAGAAATAAGCATGGCACCGATCACCACTGCGGTAGAATTCATGTTCAGACCGATGGATGCGATGATAATGGAAGCGATAAGTGACCAGACATTAGCCCCTCTGAATTCGATATCATGAATAATAGCTTCGCGGGTCTTTTCAGGATCGGAACCTTCCCGGATATCGAGGATGTATTTAAACCATTTCCTGATATTTTTCCAAAAGGAAAGGAAGGAAACATTGAGGCTTCTTCTTAGTTTTTTAGTTTCCTTATCAATTTCTTCCGGGCTTTTTTGAGTTTTTTCATCCTTTTTAGATCCAACATTTTTGTTGGCTTTAGAAGAATCGGATGCTAATTTATCACTCATCAGTAAAAGTTACTTACTATAAATATAATTCAATCTTTACTTATTTTTAGTAAAAATGGCTTCCAATCGGTCAAATGATTTTTTATTATCTCTTCGTTCAAGTGCCGATAAAATAAATTTCTTTTCTAATTCGGAGAGGTGAAAATTTAATGAGATCGGGTCGTCTTCTCTGCTATTCAATTCGAAATTCACCCATTCAACATCTGCTTTTAAATTGGCTTCCATTTCATTTAAAAGGTCATCCATTCCATATTCCTGAACGTTTTCAAAGTTATCATAGATCACCCCTACCGGAGTGCTTAAACGGCTCAATATCGATTGATCTATTGCTTCCGTTTCGGCTAAGCGATCTCTGTAACGGATCTGGATCACTACAATTTTATTGATGTTCTTATTGATCCAATCTTTTGTTGCAGTCAAGAATTCATAGGTTGTTTCTTTTCCGAAATTATCTCTGATCCCTGCATCCATCACTTCAATTTCGGGATTCGATGGCAAGGTCACAGCCGGTAAAATATAGGGGAAAGTGGCATTCATCCTCAAAAGACTTAAATAACGCAGATTTGAAGCATCCTGATTTTTAAAAAAGGATTGAAAGTCGATGTTTTCCGTTTTTATTTGTCTGTCGGGGTGCAAATCCTGGTTTTTATAAGTTAAAAAAGACAGGTTTAAGGGACTGATCAATAATCTTCTTCCATCATTTAAAATGGTAGGCGTAAAGATCATCATTGGCATCTCTGCGTTTAACTCCTTGTATTTATAATTTTTTAATGGAACGTCAAACCAATGATGGGTATTTTCATTTAATTGATTCTCGAAGGCAAAAGCCCTGTCGTGTGTATATTTTACGCCATTTAGACTCGATTTTCTAAACCTCAAACTAAAATCATTACTTACCAGGGTAAAGATGATAGGATTAAGAAGATCGCTGGCTAAAGCTTCAAAATGTTCATTAAAAAAATAAGGGTCGCGATCGAGGTTCTTCCTCCATTCTACCTCTCTCCAGTAAGAAGCTCCGATCATTCCGCCCGACGCACCGGAGATCATATAAGAATGCCTATAAAGTTCTCCATTAAGAAGGCTATCCGCCTTAAAAAGGGTCGCGAAAGTCCAGGCTGAAGAACGATGACCGCCACCAGAAACATTAATGACCACCATTATGGAATCGTGGGTAAAATGACTCTTACGAAGATCCATTAATTCTTCCATTTCCTTCAGATCTCTTTCCCTTTTTAGGTTATCATTAAGCGACCAGATCGTCTCATTTGAATAACTTGTTCTTTCGACTTTATAATCCAGGCCATAGGCCAGCGATTTAATATTTAACCAATCTACTTTATCAGAAAATACATTTATAAGAGTGATGATAATTACGATCACCGTCATCGTCCAACCCTTCATCCAGCTAAAGAAGGCGGAAATGATCATCAATAAGATCGTAAAAGCCAGAAATACACTTGCTGCAGCAGGAATTAAAAAAGCGGCATTTGCGCTAAAGATCCCTATTACAAAAAAAGAGATCACTGCTACGATCTCAAAAATACTTGCATTTACATGGTTCTGATTAATGATCTCATCGATCCATTCGTTTTGATAATGCTTTACATTTCTGGCGATCCTCATTTTAAACACAGGAACAAAGTAATTGGTCACTTTCCATGCCTGAACCTTATTTTGCATACTCGACCATGCTTCCCCTCTGTGAATTGAAGATTGGAAAGCACCCATTTTTTCCTTTTTCTTAATGCTCAGGAAATTTTTATTTGTAACGACAAAATAAACATAGGAAACAAAGGTAAAAACAGCTAGTCCTCCGATAAATGCGCTTAGATTGTAAAAAGAATCACTTCGGGAGACCAACTCATTATCTAATTGATACGCATAACTTTTGCTTAAATAAGAAAAGATAAAGAGCAAAGGAATGATCATATTATTATAAGAAAAGACCAAGAATGGCTTTCTGACAGTAGCGATAAAACGGAAACGAGAACCATGTAATATATAGGAGTACAGATGAAAAGCCACCATAAATCCTCCAAAAGAGACTCCTAAAATAAAAAAGGATAATGCATCTGAATGGTTAAAGTATTCGGGATATAAGAAGAGGGCTTGAACGCCAAAGTTACTTGCTATCCATCCATTGCTAAATGCAAAAAGAAAGAACCAAAAAACCAGGAGTAAATGATTCCTTTTAAAATGAAGAACCACAAGCTGTATTGGAAAGGAAAAATAAAATTGAAATATAAAGTTCTTTATTTTTTTAAACATAGATAAAAGGTACATAGAAATCGATTCAATATACTCAACAAAAGTAGCCAAAATTGATCCTTATTTCATCTTAAGAAAATCGATCATTTTATGAATATCCGTTTTTTGAGGAAGCATTGATCTAAGCTTTGCCCCGGGTTCTTTTAATATCATATACATTAAATAAATACTTGAAGAAATGAAGGATAAACTTGCGGTAATAGCAACCCCGTTTTTCTCATACAATGGAATTAACAAAAACCCGAATAATACTGTAAAAATAAGGCCTACCAAACTGGAATAAGAAGATATTCTGGGTCGCGCAGTACCTGAAAAATAATGTGCATAGACCGTACTAAGGGAAAAAACAGCCACGCCGGGACTTAATAAAATGAGTAAGCCTTTTATTTCTGCGAATTCCGCACCGAAAATGGAAACATAAAATGCGCTTGGAATAAGCAAAAGAAATAGTATAAAAAGCAAACTAAAGTATAAACTGATACGTGCATATTGAAATGCAAGGATCAAGGCCTCTTCTCTTGACTTCATATTAGATATACGTGTGAAGACGACCATAGCAAAACTTTTTGAAATCAGCCATACTCCTTCTGCGATAGCTACGGCCGATGAATAAATTCCCAAGGCGGTTTTTCCTGCAAAATATTCCAATAAATAATAACCGAGTCGATAATTAAATAACTGGGCAATATTTGCTAGTTGCGCCCATTTACCATAGTGAATAAGGTCGATCAGATCCTGTTTAAAGATTTTAATTTCCTTTCCTTTTGAAATAGCGATCACATACACTTTAGTAATAATAAAAGCGGCTGCCAAAGAGAGTACATAAGCGTAAAGCCAGGCCTCGAATTTTATTATGTCTTTTGAAAAAATAAAAAACACTAAAAGACCGATCAAGAAAAGCATTTGAATGGTAGAAATGAGGTTAAAGCTCTTGATTTTTTCGAAACCGAGAAGAATATGCATTCCAATATAAAACCAAGAGAGTAACAAGCAGGCAAGGATCATCCAGGGGATAGTTTCCAAAAGAACAAAACCCATTAAATAGAGGATCAGGGTTGAGATCAGGGTAGCAAAAACAGACCAGATAAATGAAGAAAAAACGAGTGAAAATAGATTTCTTCTTGGAGTAAAATATACTAATCCCCCTCCTGAAACCACAGATATTAACTGAAAGATCAAAGTAACATTTAAAACAAATAAGCTTATTTCTCCTCGGATCTCGGCACCTAGATACCGGGAAGTGATAATAACAATTAAAAATGCTAAAATGGCATTGATCGACCGGTAGAAGAAGGTATTAATAATGTTTTTAATCATGAAGGATCGATTCGTATACTTCTGTTAATCTGATTCCGACAGATCGGGCTGAAAATTTTCCTTTTGCGTATTCTGACAAGGTTTTGGGATCAAAATCAGCATAGCTCATTCGCATTGTTTTTAATGCATCCAGTAATTTCTCTTCATTATTTACGGGAATAAGGATTCCCTGATCTTTAGTAATAAACTCTTGAACTCCACCACTGCGGGTAGAAATAACCGGCTTACCGGCCATCAGACTTTCGGCGGCCACCACTGAAAAAGTTTCAACTCTACTATTGATCACAGTAAAGTCGATCTCGTGGTATAATTTGAGTACCTGATCATTAGCAAGTCGCCCATAAAAATAAACCTGATCTTGAATTCCAAGGTCCTGAACAAATGTTTTTAAATTTTCGAGGTCTTCCCCTCCTCCTACCAGGTATAATTTAGTTGATGGAAATTCTTTGACAAGGATAGAAAAAGCGAGTAATAATCCCGAAATATTTTTAACCTCATCGACCATATCCGAAACATTCAGAATACGAATTTCGTCATCATTTCTTTTTATTTCGATAAAATCGCCTTCAACCACATTTGGAATAACAAGGTGTTCGGTTCCGATCCCATTTTTCTTAAGGGCATCGAGTAAAAATTCGGAAACAGCAATGGTGACAGCGGCTTTTTCGCTATACCACTTCCACAATTTTTTTTCCCATTTCATTTTCGCTCTAAAAACACCGGAACGGGGAGTATAGCCCGACCAATGTTCACTAAGGATCCATGGGATCATTCTTTTTTTCGAGTATTTATTTGCCCAGATGGCGGGAGTGACCAAATTGTGAACATGAAGAAGATCGGGAGGGCCAATGGTATTTTTAATCTTTTTAAAACCTAGAGAATACAATTTTTTTAAGATGATAAATTGTTTGGTTCTTGACTCGGGTTTTTGATAATAAATAGTGATCTCCAGTAAATTCTTGGCTTTTACTTCTTCTACAATAAAGGGTTTGGGTAATTTCTTTACGCTTCTAATATAGAGAACAGATTGCATATGAAACTCGGAGGCGGCAAGTATTTGTTTTTTGATAAAAATACCGAGTTGAGGATCTTCGTTATGAGGATACCATTTAGGCAGGTGTAGAATGTGAAGCATTTCCTTCATGGTGTGAAAAATAGCAAAAGTCTGCTTAAGAAGCTACTCACGGCCATAATAAAAGCGTTAATAGACTATAAATAAATCGAGTCGAAAGGGGCAGATATAAATTACTATTTCTTTGCAATTAATAAAGTTAAATAATTAAATTTGCAGCCGTCTAAATGACACGGTGGATGTAGCTCAGTTGGTTAGAGCATCGGTTTGTGGTACCGAGGGTCGTGGGTTCAAGCCCCATCTTCCACCCGAAAAAGCTTTACCTGAAAGGGTAAAGCTTTTTTATTTCAATATGAAATTCTTCGTATACATATTATATTCTGAACATCTTGAGGTCTTCTATAAAGGTCACACAAACAATATACCTGCTCGAATAGAAAGACACAATGCCGGCTTAGAGAATTATACTAAAAAAGGTATTCCATGGAAGCTCCTATGGATTGTCGAAAAAGAAACTAAATCGGAAGCATATCGATTAGAATTAAAGCTGAAAAACCTGTCTAAAAAAAGAACAATTGAATTAATGCTAAATTATTCTGATGGGGTCGTGGGCCCTGATGAATTGCTTTTTTTAAAGCAATTATCAGGATGCTGACCTTGCGTCAGCATTCAAGCCCCATCTTCCACCCGAAAAAGCTTTACCTGAAAGGGTAAAGCTTTTTTATTTCAATATGAAATTCTTCGTATACATATTATATTCTGAACATCTTGAGGTC
>Ga0316188_10001111_pt1 | contig 12599 bp, 14 predicted proteins | sample Phiworburrow1_MG_FD_204933 | JGI IMG/M metagenome (GOLD analysis project Ga0316188, IMG submission 204933) | Coastal sediment microbial communities from Maine, United States - Phippsburg worm burrow 1 | ecosystem: Environmental > Aquatic > Marine > Coastal > Sediment | place: USA: Maine...
TAGTCAGGACGCACCACATGCCATGGGGCGCACACCCACACGGCTATACTCCCGCAATGAGCGCAGTCCTCAACCCGGCGGCCGCGCAGTTACGCCCGCTGCCCTACAGACACTGAGCGCGCCATGGACCAGCCAAGACGCCCCCGGTTTCGCAGAATCAGAGCGCTGCGCGAAGCAGCGCGAAACGGATCGGCGGACGGGCCGCGCCGCAGGGGCATCTACATCCTGCCCAACGCGTTCACCACGGCGGCGCTCTTCTGCGGCTTCTACGCAGTCGTGCAGTCGATGAACGGCCGATTCGAGCACGCGGCGGTCGCGATCTTCATCGCGATGGTGCTCGACAGCCTCGATGGCCGCGTGGCGCGCCTGACCAACACCCAGAGCGCGTTCGGCGAACAGTTCGACAGCCTGTCCGACATGGTCTCGTTCGGTGCCGCGCCCGCGCTGGTCATGTACGAATGGACGCTGCGCGGACTCGGCAAGTGGGGCTGGCTCGCCGCGTTCGTCTACTGCGCCGGTGCTGCGCTGCGGCTGGCGCGCTTCAACGCGAACATCAGCGTGGTCGACAAGCGTTACTTCCAGGGACTGCCGAGTCCGGCGGCTGCGGCGCTGGTCGCCGGTCTGGTCTGGGTCATCACCGACCTGCGCGAAACCAAGTGGATCACCGCCTCACCCACTGACCTGGCGTGGGTCGCGTGGGCGCTGACCCTGTACGCCGGGATCACCATGGTCTCGAGCGCGCCGTTCTACAGCTTCAAGGACATCAACCTGAAGAAGAGCGTCCCGTTCTTCGCGGTGCTGGCGATGGTGATGCTGTTCGTTCTGGTGTCCTCCGACCCGCCGATGGTGCTGTTCTCGCTGTTCGTGGTCTACGGGGTGTCGGGCTATGTCATATGGCTCTGGCGCTGGAAGCACGGTCGGCCATTGCCCTGGAAGGAAGCGGCCGAGCGCGAGGCAGCCGAGTTCCCCGGCAAGGCGTTGTCGTCGAAACCCGTGAATCCGCGGGGCCGGGGGCCCGGTTCGCCGAAGTGAGCCTCGCCCGCGGTGTGGGGCGACGCGCTCGCATCGCGATCGCCACGTGCGGCGGCGCGCACGTCGAATTGACCCGTTGTTGCTGCGCAACGTAAAATCACGGGTTTCCCCGATATCCGAACCTGTCCCGAACGCTGAGTGCTGATGAGATCCCGCAAGCCCCTCGTAGTCGGCAACTGGAAAATGCACGGCGACCGCACGTCCGACGCGCGGCTGCTGTCCGCGCTCGTCGTCGGCGTCGATGCCGCGCTGGGGGCCGGGGTGGGGGTCGCGGTCTGTCCTCCCTATCCGTATCTGGAGCAGGCGCGCGCGGCGCTCGCGGGCGCGCCGATCGAACTCGGCGCGCAGGACGTGTCGTCTTTCGACAACGGGGCATACACCGGCGAAGTGTCGGCGACGATGCTGCTGGACTTCGGCTGCCGCTGGGCGATCGTGGGTCACTCCGAGCGGCGCGCGCTGTTCGGTGACGACGACGAGGCGGTGGTGGCCAAGGCGGGCCGAGCGCTCGAGCACGGGCTCGGCGTGATCGTCTGCGTCGGCGAGACGCTCGACGAACGCGAGCGCGAACTCACCGAGACGGTGCTCGCGCGCCAGGTCGGGGCGCTGAAGGCCATCGCGCCGAAGGCCGATGCGCAGCGTTTCGTGGTTGCCTACGAGCCCGTGTGGGCGATCGGCACCGGGCGAACCGCCTCGCCCGAGCAGGCGCAGTCCGCGCACGCTTTCATTCGCGCGCGGCTGGCCGACGCGGGCTTCGCGGCCGCGACGAACACCAGGATCCTGTACGGGGGCAGCGTCAAGCCTGCCAACGCGGAGAGCCTGTTTGCAATGCCCGACATCGACGGCGGCCTGATCGGCGGCGCGGCGTTGTCGGCCGATGATTTCGTCGCGATCGCACGTGCGGCCGCGAATGCGCAAGGATGAAGGAATGAACGCACTGCTTACTCTCGTCGTCGTGATCCAGGTGCTCAGCGCACTGGGCGTGATCGTCCTCGTACTGCTGCAGCATGGAAAGGGCGCCGACATGGGCGCCGCTTTCGGCTCGGGGGCTTCGGGCAGCCTGTTCGGTGCGACCGGCTCGGCCAACTTCCTGAGTCGCACGACCGCTGCGCTCGCCACGGTGTTCCTCGTGAGCACGCTCGGTCTGTCGATGCTGACCCACAAGGGTTCCGTCGCGCCCAAGAGCGTGATGGATCAGCCGGCCGCACAGGGCTCGTCGGTGCCCGCTGCGGCGCCTGCTGCCGCGACACCTGGCGCGGAAACGAAACCTGCGGATGGCGCAGTGCAAAAAAATGGGCAATCGACCGAAATTCCGAAGTAAAATGCCGCCTGGACTCGAGTTCGATTTGAAAGGTAGTAGATAGCGAGATTTGCAGTGCCGACGTGGTGAAATTGGTAGACACGCTATCTTGAGGGGGTAGTGGCGAAAGCTGTGCGAGTTCGAGTCTCGCCGTCGGCACCAATAAGAAAAGTCGGCTCGTTGCGTGAACTGGGGTTTTTGCCCCCGGCGGGCCCCAAACAGATCAGGATTCGTCTTGAACCTCGAACAATATCTGCCGGTCCTACTGTTCATTCTGGTGGGCATCGGCGTCGGTGGCGGCGCAATGGCCGCCGGCGCGGTCCTCGGCCCCTCCCGTCCCGATCCAGCCAAGCTCTCCCCGTACGAATGCGGCTTCGAAGCCTTCGAAGACGCGCGGATGAAGTTCGACGTGCGCTACTACCTGGTGGCGATCCTCTTCATTCTGTTCGACCTCGAAATCGCGTTCCTGTTCCCGTGGGCCGTGTCGCTCGACGCGATCGGTTTCTTCGGTTTCATGGCGATGATGATCTTCCTGGCCATTCTCGTGGTCGGGTTCGTTTTCGAATGGATGAAGGGGGCGCTCGATTGGGAGTGATCCAGTCGTCAGCGCGCGCGGCAACGCCCGGAGCGGTTTGAATGAGCATTGAAGGCGTATTGAGCGAGGGCTTCGTCACCACGCAGCTGGACAAGCTGGTGAACTGGGGGCGGACCGGCTCGCTGTGGCCGCTGACCTTCGGGCTGGCCTGCTGTGCGGTCGAGATGATGCAGGCGGGCGCTTCGCGCTACGACCTCGACCGGTTCGGGGTCGTGTTCCGGCCCAGTCCCCGACAGGCGGACGTGATGATCGTCGCGGGCACGCTGTGCAACAAGATGGGCCCGGCGATGCGCAAGGTCTACGACCAGATGGCCGAGCCGCGCTGGGTGATCTCGATGGGTTCCTGCGCCAACGGCGGCGGCTATTACCACTATTCGTATTCGGTGGTCCGCGGCTGCGACCGGATCGTTCCGGTGGACGTCTACGTCCCCGGCTGTCCGCCCACCGCCGAGGCCCTGATCTACGCGATTCTTCAGCTGCAGCAGAAGATCCGGCGCGAAAGCACGATCGCCCGTTAGCCGCCAACCGCCCGAACGCAAGATGACTCGACTCGAAACCCTCAAAGCGGCGCTCTCCCGGGCGCTCGGTGAGCGTGCGGTGCTGAGCGAAGCCTTCGGAGAATTGACGATCGTCGTCTCCGCGGCCGACCTTCCCGACATTGCGCAGATGCTGCGCGACGACGCGGCGCTGCAGTTCGACACGGCGGTGGATCTGTGCGGCGTCGACTACTCGCAGTACGGCGACGTCGAGCGGACCGGGCCGCGGTTCGCCAGCGTCGTCCATCTGCTGTCGGTGGAGAAGAACTGGCGCCTGCGCGTGCGGACCTTCGCGCAGGACGACGAGTTCCCGGTGGTGCCGACGCTCTTCGACATCTGGCCGTCGCTCGGCTGGTTCGAGCGCGAGTCCTTCGACCTGTTCGGCATCGTCTACGAGGGGCACCCGGACCTGCGCAGGATCCTGACCGACTACGGCTTCGTCGGCCATCCGTTCCGCAAGGACTTCCCGATCTACGGGAACGTGGAGATGCGCTACGACCCGGAGCAGCGGCGGGTGGTGTACCAGCCGGTCTCCATCGAGCCGCGCGAGAACATTCCGCGCGTGATCCGCGAAGAAGGCTACGGGGCAGGGCGTTAGGTCATGGCCGACATCAAGAACTACACCCTGAACTTCGGACCGCAGCACCCGGCGGCGCACGGCGTGCTGCGCCTGGTGCTGGAGCTCGACGGCGAGGTGGTGCAGCGTGCCGACCCGCACATCGGGCTGCTCCACCGGGCCACCGAAAAGCTGATCGAGACCCGGACCTACCTGCAGTCGGTCCCGTACATGGATCGCCTCGACTACATGTCGATGTTGAGCAACGAACACGCCTATGTCCTGGCGATCGAACGTCTGCTCGGCATCGAGGTGCCGTTGCGCGCCCAGTACATCCGCGTGCTGTTCGACGAGATCACCCGCCTGCTGAACCACCTGCTGTGGATCGGCGCGCACGGGCTGGACGTGGGCGCGATGGCGGTGTTCCTGTACGCGTTTCGCGAGCGCGAGGATCTGCTCGACTGCTACGAAGCGGTCTCGGGCGCACGGATGCACGCCGCCTACTACCGGCCGGGCGGCGTCTATCGCGACCTTCCCGACCAGATGCCCAAGCATCGCCCGAACAAGGCCAAGAGCGACAAGGCCATCAGCGAACTCAACCGCGACCGCGAGGGCTCGCTGCTCGACTTCATCCAGGCGTTCACCGATCGGTTCCCCGGGTACGTCGACGAATACGAGACGCTGCTCACCGACAACCGGATCTGGAAGCAGCGGCTCGTCGACGTCGGCATCGTGGACCCCGATCGCGCGAAGGCGCTGGGCTTCACCGGTCCGATGCTGCGCGGCTCGGGCGTCGCCTGGGACCTGCGCAAGACGCAGCCCTACGAGGTCTACGACCGGATCGACTTCGACATTCCGGTGGGCAAGAAGGGCGACTCCTACGACCGTTACCTCGTGCGCGTCGCCGAGATGCGCGAGAGCAACCGGATCATGCGGCAGTGCGTCGACTGGCTGCGCAAGAACCCCGGCCCCGTCATGACGGACAACCACAAGATCGCGCCGCCGTCGCGGGTCGAGATGAAGTCGAACATGGAAGAGCTGATCCATCACTTCAAGCTCTTCACCGAGGGGTTTCACGTGCCCGAGGGCGAGTGCTACGCGGCGGTCGAGCACCCGAAGGGCGAGTTCGGCATCTACCTGGTCTCCGACGGGGCGAACAAGCCCTATCGGCTCAAGATCCGGCCGCCGGGCTTCGTGCACCTGCAGGCGCTCGACGAAATGGCGCGCGGACACATGCTTGCCGACGTGGTAGCGATCATCGGCACGCTGGACATCGTTTTCGGAGAGATCGACCGGTGAGCGCCGTTCCAAATCCACGCGGCCTGCTGAGTGAGGCCGCCTATGCGCGGATCGACCGCGAAGTGGCGAAGTTCCCGGCCGATCAGAAGCAGTCGGCGGTCATGGCCGCGCTCGCGATCGCGCAGGACGAAAAGGGCTGGGTGTCCAACGAAGTGATCGAAGACGTGGCCGCCTATCTCGGCATGGCCCCGATCGCGGTCTACGAGGTGGCCAGCTTCTACAACATGTACGACACCAGCCAGCCGGGGCGCTTCAAGCTCTCGGTGTGCACCTGTCTGCCCTGCGCATTGCGCGACGGCGGAAAGGCCGGCGAATACCTGAAGGCGAAGCTGGGGATCGATTACAACGAGACGACCGCCGACGGTCTTTTCACGCTCAAGGAGAGCGAGTGCCAGGGCGCCTGCGGCGACGCGCCGGTGCTGCTGGTGAACAACAAACGCATGTGCAGCTTCATGAGCGCCGACAAGCTCGACGCGCTCGTCGAAGAACTCAAGTCGAAGGCTCGGAGCAACTGATGGGTGCCGCCGATTTCCGCGCGCAACTGGCCGACGTGAAGGCGATGGAGACCTGTTTCCACGGCCGGCACATCGCGCCGCAGATTCTTGCCGGCGTGAATTCGCCCGACGCCTGGCGGCTGAAGGACTACGAGGCGCGCGACGGCTACAAGGCCCTGCGCCGGATCCTCAGCGAGGGCATGACCCCCGAGCAGGTGGTCGCGGAGGTGAAGGCTTCGGCACTGCGCGGGCGCGGCGGCGCCGGCTTCCCGACGGGACTGAAGTGGAGCTTCATGCCCGGCAAGTACCAGGGGCAGAAGTACCTGGTCTGCAACTCCGACGAGGGCGAGCCGGGCACGTTCAAGGACCGCGACATTCTTCGCTACAACCCGCACATCGTGATCGAGGGCATGGCGATCGCCGCGTTCGCGATGGGCACCACCGTGGGCTACAACTACATCCACGGCGAGGTCTGGGACGTCTACGAGCGCTTCGAGGAGGCCCTCGAGGAGGCGCGCGCGGCGGGCTATCTCGGCGACAACATTCTCGGCTCCGGGTTCTCGTTCCAGCTGCACGCGTTCCACGGGTTCGGCGCCTACATCTGCGGCGAGGAAACCGCGCTGCTCGAATCGATCGAGGGCAAGAAGGGGCAGCCGCGCTTCAAGCCGCCGTTTCCGGCCAGCTACGGGCTCTACGGCAAGCCCACCACGATCAACAACACCGAGACCTTCGCGTCGGTGCCGTGGATCCTGCGCAACAGCGGTCCCAAGTACCTCGAAATCGGCAAGCCGAACAACGGCGGCACCAAGATCTTCTCGATGTCGGGCGACGTCGCACTGCCCGGCAACTACGAGGTGCCGATGGGCACGCCGTTCGCCAAGCTGCTCGAGCTCGCCGGCGGCATGCGCGGCGGGCGCAAGCTGAAGATGGTGATCCCGGGCGGCTCGTCGATGCCTGTGCTGCCCGGCGACATCATGATGCAGACCGACATGGACTACGACTCGATCGCGAAAGCGGGGTCGATGCTCGGGTCGGGCGCGGTCATCGTGATGGACGAGACGCGCTGCGCGGTGAAGTCGCTGCTGCGCCTGTCGTACTTCTACTACGAAGAGAGTTGCGGCCAGTGCACGCCCTGTCGCGAGGGCACGGGCTGGCTGTACCGGATGGTGAATCGGATCGAGCACGGCGAAGGTCGCATGGAGGACCTGGACAAGCTCGACCAGGTGGCCGACAGCATCCAGGGGCGCACGATCTGCGCGCTTGGCGATGCGGCCGCGATGCCGGTGCGCGCGTTCCTGAAGCACTACCGGGACGAGTTCGCGTACCACATCGAGCACAAGACCTGCATGGTTCCGGCTTACGTCTGAACGACCGAACCATGAACGCCGCGCCAGCACGCACATAACGAACACGGATCGACCGAGCCCGCAGATGGTTGAACTCGAAATCGACGGCAGAAAAGTGGAGATGCCCGAGGGCAGCATGGTGATGCATGCCGCCAACAAGCTCGACATCTACATTCCGCACTTCTGCTATCACAAGAAGCTCTCGATCGCCGCCAACTGCCGGATGTGCCTGGTCGACGTCGAAAAGGCGCCCAAGCCGCTGCCGGCCTGCGCGACGCCGGTCAGCAACGGGATGAAGGTCTGGACCGCGTCCGAAAGGGCGGTCAACGCGCAAAAGAGCGTGATGGAGTTTCTGCTGATCAACCATCCGCTCGACTGCCCGATCTGCGACCAGGGCGGCGAGTGCCAGTTGCAGGATCTCGCGGTCGGCTACGGCGGATCGGCCTCGCGCTACGACCAGGCCAAGCGCGTGGTGTTCCACAAGTCGGTGGGACCGCTGATCTCCGCCGAGGAGATGACCCGCTGCATCCACTGCACCCGCTGCGTGCGCTTCGGGCAGGAGATCGCGGGCCAGATGGAGCTCGGGATGGCCGGGCGCGGCGAGCATTCCGAAATCATGAGCTTCGTCGGCAAGTCCGTGGACTCGGAACTGTCGGGCAACATGATCGACATCTGCCCGGTCGGGGCGCTGACCTCCAAGCCCTTCCGCTACAGCGCGCGCACCTGGGAACTGGTGCGTCGCAGGTCGGTGGCGCCGCACGACGCGCTCGGATCGAACATCGTCGTGCAGGTCAAGGGCGACCGCGTCATGCGGGTCGTGCCGTACGAGAACGAGGCGGTCAACGATTGCTGGCTCTCGGACAAGGACCGCTTCTCGTACGAGGGGCTGAATTCGCCCGACAGGCTCACGTCGCCGATGCTCAAGCAGGACGGACGCTGGCACCAGGTCGACTGGCAGACCGCGCTGGCCTATGCGGCGCACGCGCTGTCCAGGGTGAAGGCGGAGAAGGGCGCGCAGGCGCTCGGAGCGCTCGGCTCTCCACACGCCACGCTCGAGGAACTGCACCTGCTGGGCCGCCTGATGCGCGGTCTTGGCAGCGAGAACGTCGACTACCGGCTTCGCCAGCGCGACTTTTCGCTGGACGCATCCGATGCGGGTGCGCCATGGCTCGGCATGAAGGTGGCCGACATCGACAGCACCGATCGCCTGTTCGTGATCGGCGCGTTCCTGCGCAAGGACCATCCGCTGGTCGCGGCGCGCGTGCGGCAGGCGGTGCGTCGCGGCGCGCAGGTTTCGGTGCTCCATGCGGCCGAAGACGACCTGCTGATGCCGGTGGCCGGGAAGGCCATCGTCGCCCCCAGCCGTTGGCCCGAGTACCTCGCGGCGATTCTGGTGGCGCTGTTGCAGGCCAAGGGCGAGACGGTGCCCGCGTCGCTGTCCGAGTTCGTGCCCGGCGAGGAGGCCAAAGGCATCGCGGCGATGCTCTCCTCGGGCACCAGCAAGGCGGTGCTGCTGGGCAACGCCGCGGTTCAGTGTGATCGCTACGCGATCGTGGCGCAGCTCGCGCAGAAGATCGCCGAAGTCGCCGGTGCGCGCTTCGGTCACCTCGGCGAAGCCGCGAACAGCGTCGGTGGCGCGCTCGCCGGCGCCGTGCCGGGCGCGGGCGGACGCAACGCGCGCGAGATGGTCGTCGAGCCGCTTGCCGCCTATCTGCTGCTCGGTGTCGAGCCTTCGCTGGACCACGGCATGTCCCAGATCGCCAGCGCCGCGCTGTCGCGCGCCGACACCGTGATCGCGCTGACGAGCTTCAGTTCGCCGGAACTGCTCGACGTCGCGGACTGTCTGCTGCCGATCGCGCCGTTCACCGAGACCGCCGGGACCTTCGTGAACTGCGAGGGGTTGGCACAGTCCTTCAACGGCGTCGTGCGTCCGCTCGGCGAGACGCGACCGGCATGGAAGGTGCTGCGCGTGCTCGGCAATCTGCTCGAGCTGCCGGGGTTCGACTTCGACACGTCGGAAGCGGTCCGGGACGCGGCGCTCCAGGACGGGATCGAACCCCGCCTGAGCGCTCGCATCGATTGCGACCCGTCGGCCTGGCGATTCGCGCCGCCGCCGGCGCTTGCGCCCGGCGAACTCGAGCGGCTGGCAGACGTGCCGATCCACTTCGCCGATCCGCTCGTGCGCCGGGCGTCCAGCCTCCAGGAGACCCGCGATGCGCGGGTGCCATGTGCGCGGATGAACGCCGCCACGCTCGCTGCGGTCGGCGTGTCCGCCGGGGACAAATTGCAGGTTTCGCAAGGCGACGCGCAGGCGATCGTCGACGCCGAACTCGACCCGCGGGTTGCCGACGGAGTGATACGCCTGGCAGCCGCGCATCCCACCACCGCCGGGCTCGCGACGATGTTCGGCGCGGCCAGGGTCGCCAGGGCTTCGGGCGGGTAGGGGAGCCAAGCACAATGGATCAACTGCTGCTGCAGATCAACGAGACCGGTGCTTCCCTGCTGGGTGGCTTCTGGCCGGTGGTCTGGAACATGATGAAGATCGTGGCGGTCACGCTGCCCTTGCTCGGGTGCGTCGCGTACCTGACGCTGTGGGAACGCAAGATGATCGGCTACATGCACATCCGGATCGGCCCGAACCGGGTCGGCCCCCTCGGGTTGCTGCAGCCGATCGCCGACGCGCTGAAGCTGATGTTCAAGGAGATCATCGCGCCGAGCCAGGCGAGCAAGGTGCTCTACTTCGCGGCGCCGGTGCTGACCATCATGCCGGCGCTCGCCGCCTGGGTGGTGATTCCCTTCGGACCGGAAATCGCGCTGGCCAACGTCAACGCAGGACTGCTGCTGCTGATGGCGCTGACCTCGCTCGAGGTCTACGGGGTGATCATCGCGGGCTGGGCGTCGAACTCCAAGTACGCGTTCCTCGGCGCGATGCGCGCGTCGGCGCAGATGGTGTCCTACGAGCTGGCGATCGGCTTCGCGTTCGTGGTCGTGCTGATGGTCTCGGGAAGCCTGAACATCACCGACATCGTGCTCAAGCAGGGCCGGGGAATGTTCGCCGACATGGGGCTGAACTTCCTGTCCTGGAACTGGCTGCCGCTGCTGCCGATATTCGTCGTCTACTTCGTCTCGGGCGTCGCCGAGACCAACCGTCAGCCGTTCGACGTGGTCGAGGGCGAGTCGGAAATCGTCGCGGGGCACATGGTCGAGTACTCCGGCATGACCTTCTCGGTGTTCATGCTGACCGAGTACGCGAACATGATCCTGGTGTCGGCGGTGGCGTCGATCCTGTTCCTGGGCGGCTGGTATCCGCCGATCGACTCCGCGCTGTTCAACTGGATCCCGGGCTGGATCTGGCTGGGCATGAAGACATTCGTGATGGTCTCGATGTTCATCTGGTTCCGGGCGTCCTTCCCGCGCTATCGCTACGACCAGATCATGCGGCTGGGCTGGAAGATCTTCATCCCGGTCACGCTGGTCTGGCTGGTGCTGGTCGCGATCTGGATGCAGACCCCCTGGAACATCTGGAACTGAGGCACGCCGGAAACGCCATGCAAGCAGTCAAGGACTTCTTCTCCACCTTCATGCTCCTGGAGCTGCTCAGGGGCATGCGCCTGACCGGGCGCTATTTCTTCGCTCGCAAGATCACGATCCAGTACCCGGAAGAGAAAACGCCGATCTCGCCGCGCTTTCGCGGACTGCACGCGCTGCGCCGCTATCCCAACGGCGAGGAGCGCTGCATCGCCTGCAAGCTGTGCGAGGCGGTGTGCCCGGCCATGGCGATCACGATCGAATCCGCCGTGCGCGAGGACGGCACGCGCCGCACGACGCGCTACGACATCGACCTGACCAAGTGCATCTTCTGCGGCTTCTGCGAGGAGTCGTGCCCGGTCGACTCGATCGTCGAGACCCAGATCCTCGAGTACCACGGCGAAAAGCGGGGCGACCTGCTGTTCACCAAGGAAATGCTGCTCGCGGTCGGGGATCGCTACGAATCCGAGATCGCCGCTGCCAGGGAGGCCGACGCGAAGTATCGCTGACCCGGCTTCTGCGGCCGCGCGAACCTCGAACTCATCTGCCATGGACCCCAAAACCATACTCTTCTACCTCTTCGCAACAGTCACCGTGCTGGCGGCGTTGCGCGTGGTCACCGCGCGCAACCCGGTGCATTCGGCGCTGTTCCTGGTGCTCACATTCTTCAGCGCGGCCTGCATCTGGATGCTGCTGGAGGCGGAGTTCCTGGCGATCACGCTCGTGCTCGTCTATGTGGGGGCGGTGATGGTGCTGTTCCTGTTCGTGGTGATGATGCTCGACATCAACCTCGACGAGATGCGCCAGGGCTTCTGGCGCAACCTGCCGGTGGCCGCGCTGGTCGGCGTGGTGATCGTGCTGGAGCTCTCCGCGGTGATCATCCACGCGTTCTCGGGCGTGCGCGACGTCGATGCGCCGATGGCGCCCGCCGGCTACAGCAACACCAAGGCGCTGGGCGCGTTGCTGTACTCGGACTACGTCTATCCGTTCGAGGTCGCGGGCATCATCCTGCTCGTGGCGATGATCGCGGCGATCGCTCTGACGCTGCGCAAGCGCAAGGACTCCCGCACCAACAATCCGACGGTTGCGGTGCGCACCCGCGCGAAGGACCGGCTCCGCATGGTCAAGATGCCGGGGCAGCCCAAGGACTCGGCGTAATGACGTTGACACTCGCCCACTACCTGACCCTGAGCGCGATCCTGTTCGCGATCAGCATGGTCGGCATCTTCATGAACCGGCGCAACATCATCGTGATCCTGATGTCGCTCGAGCTGATGCTGCTGGCGGTGAACCTGAACTTCATCGCCTTCTCGCATTACCTGGGGGATCTCGCGGGACAGATCTTCGTCTTCTTCATCCTCACCGTGGCGGCGGCCGAGGCGGCGATCGGCCTGGCGATCCTGGTGGTGCTGTTCCGCAACCTCGAAACGATCAACGTCGAGGATCTCGACGAGCTCAAGGGCTAGAGGCCGCGAATGAAGACTGCCTATCTGCTAGCAGCATTCGCACCACTGGTCGGTGCGATCATCGCCGGACTGTTCGGGCGCAAGGTCGGCCGCGCCGGTGCGCACTGGGTCACCATCATCGGGGTGGCGGTCTCCTTCCTCGCGTCGATGTGGACGCTGAAGGACGTACTGGACGGCAACACGTTCAACGGGGCGCTCTACACCTGGTCGGTGGTCCGCGACCTCGGCTTCCAGGTCGGCTTCCTGGTCGACTCGCTGACCGCGACAATGATGTGCGTGGTGACCTTCGTCTCCCTGATGGTCCACATCTACACGATCGGCTACATGGCCGACGATCCCGGTTACCAGCGCTTCTTCGCGTACATCTCGCTGTTCACCTTCTCGATGATGATGCTGGTGATGTCCAACAACTTCCTGCAGCTGTTCTTCGGCTGGGAAGCGGTGGGCCTC
>Ga0316188_10001112_pt1 | contig 12591 bp, 9 predicted proteins | sample Phiworburrow1_MG_FD_204933 | JGI IMG/M metagenome (GOLD analysis project Ga0316188, IMG submission 204933) | Coastal sediment microbial communities from Maine, United States - Phippsburg worm burrow 1 | ecosystem: Environmental > Aquatic > Marine > Coastal > Sediment | place: USA: Maine...
ACAAAGGCTTCAATTAAATCAGGTGGGGTATCATACCTTACTCCCAGCTCCGTGGTGTACCTTCTGTAAACCCGTAAACCCTTATTATTGATATCAGCCTCTGAAATTTTACTGTTTGGAATTTGATAAATCGTAGTGTCAGCGGCCCTGATGATCGTAGATCTGAAACCTACGCTTTCCACAGTCCCCTCAACTCCGCTAAAAGCCACCCAATCACCTAATTGAAAAGGCTTGTCCAAAAAAATTACAATTGTGCCAATAAGGTTCTTTACTGAATCCTGAGCTGCAAAAGCTACGGCAATCCCTCCGATAGAAGCTCCTGCCAGCACCGTTGCCGGATCAACTCCAAAAACGGTTAAAATGTGCAAAAACCCTATAAGAATAATAAAACCCTGGACCACTTTATTAAGAATTGGCGCCAGCTGCCGGTCCAATTTGGATTTGTCGTCTTCATTATATCCATGGTAAATACTTAAAATTACCTTGGCTATTTTCAAAAGTACCACAATCCAAAAAACCGTTTCGGCAATTTTAATTCCAGTAATCAACAAAGCGTTCCATTCAACCAACTGAATAGAGGGCAGAATCATTTTTATAAATTTAAGAATGATCACAAAAACTAAGGGTCTGGCCAATTCGTGCAGTATTAAACTTACTTCTTCATTGGAACTCTTCTTTGCAAAAACTTTCTGTACGTATCTCAGTATAAAAAATATAATGGGCTCCAGGATATAATACAGAATAACCGAGAACAAAAGAATGATCAAAATCGCAAGAGGTTTCCAAATCAATATTCCAAAAGATCTGGTTTGAAAAAATTCAGGAAACCTATCCTGGAACCATGTTAATTCCAGTGAAAACGTCTCTTTATATAATTTATCCACCTCGGCCATTGTCTCCTTTGAAAAGTACCAGTTACTACCGTTTTTTTCAAGGTATATGGTTGGTAATCTCAAGGGAAATGGAGCATATCTGTTTTTGTTATGGATCAAGGTTCGGGTTGCATAACCAAGAGAATCAGAATAATTAGGATCATTAGGAATCTTTGCAAAATCCAGTCTTAACCCCTTACCTTCTAAAATTTCCTTGATTTTCTTTGCTTTCAGCTGAGCCTCTTCATCCGGTAGCCCTTGAATAGTGGATGCTGATTTTTGAAGATCATAACTATCTGTTCTCAAAAAATAGAAATGTGTATATAAGGCTGATCTGGGATTGCTGAGATCAACATTTACGTCGTTCTGGCCAAAAACGAAACTGCTCACGAATAGTATGAGATATAAAATTCTCTTCATTGAATAGGGCTTTATAAGGTTGCTAAATTAAGGGGTTTCATGATTAATATCAACCAAAAACAAGTTGTTTTTATGCGAATTAATGGAGTAAAATGAAGTTTTCGGCTCAATAATTACAGACTAAATCATTTTTTTGCACTGTTGCCCCTTTTGTTTTTTAAAATACTCGTATACCCATCCTTACCAGCGCCAATATTTCCTTTTTTAGGCTCAGTTTTGTACTTTCCTTTGATTTCGGGAGGCAGTAACCTCTCGATCAGGTCACTTCTACCCACCTTTTGAAGCGTATTTCTGATCCAGCTCTGGTTCTCTTTTTTGTACCAGAAGAAAAAACGGTGTTGTTCGTCCTTTTCTTTTTTTGATTTCGGAACATAGGCCTTTTTCAAGGTATAGGGATGGTAACCGCTGTAATAAATCACCGTGGCAACGGTCATCGGAGTTGGCGTAAAGCCTTGAACCTGTTCCAGTTTAAAACCCATGTCTTTGGTTTCTGCCGCCAAATTGGCCATGTCTTCCAACTGACTTTCCGGATGATTGGAAATAAAATACGGAATGAGCTGCAAATTGAGTTTCTTCCTTAAATTGATCTTGTCAAAGGTTTTTTTGAATTCATGAAAATAAGTGAACGAAGGTTTTCTCATCAATTTCAGCACCGGGTCAGAAGTATGCTCAGGAGCTACTTTTAAGCGCCCCGAAACGTGCTTGGTCAACACCTCTTCAGTATAGTCGTCCAATTCTTTAGGGTCTGCATTTTTATTGAATTCAGGAACCAGCATATCATATCGGATCCCACTGCCGATAAAGGATTTTTTTATTTTAGGATTCTGATCAATGGCCTGATACAATTCTGTCATGGGCTTATGCGATGTATCAAGGTTATGGCATATGACAGGGGATATACACGAAGGTGCCACGCAGTTGTCACATATGCTTTGCACCTTGCCTTTCATCTGATACATATTGGCAGATGGCCCGCCCACGTCTGATAAATAGCCCTTAAAATCAGGCATTTCAGTTACCGCCTGTACCTCTTTCAGGATGGACTCCTGACTGCGACTCGCGATAAATTTACCCTGATGCGCCGAGATGGTGCAAAAACTGCAGCCTCCAAAACAACCTCTGTGGGTATTAATGGAAAACTTGATCATCTCATAGGCCGGTATCGGCCCTCTTTTCTCATATTTTGGATGAGGCAACCTGGTATAGGGCAAATCATAGGAGGCATCAATTTCTTTTTCGGTCATGGTTGGAAATACCGGGTTGATCACCAACATGTTTTTTCCAACCCTCTGAAGAATTCTTCTGCCGTGAATCTTGTTTGATTCCTGCTCAATGGTCTTAAAATTGGACGCAAAGGTTTTTTTATTGCTCAAACAGGCCTCATGAGAACTGATCTCCTTGTCTTCCCATTGCTTATTTTTGGGAAGCGCTTCATCGGGGCCAAGCAAATAGGCCGTCTGTTTGATGGTTTTTATGGAAGAAAAGGGAACCCCTTTTTTTAACAAGGTCACCAATTCTCTTAAGGGCTGCTCTCCCATGCCATATACCAGAAGGTCGGCCCTGGAATCGGTTAAAATATTGGGTTTAAGGGAATCACTCCAATAATCGTAATGCGTCACTCTTCTTAAAGAGGCTTCTATTCCACCGATGACCACCGGAACATCAGGAAATTTTTCCTTGAGAATATTGCTGTACACCGTAGTGGCATAATCAGGTCTGAAGCCCCATTCCCCATTGGGAGTATAGGCATCTTTCTCTCTTCTTCTTTTATTGGCCGTATAATTGCTTACCATGGAATCCATGGCCCCGGAGGTAACGGCAAAAAATAAATTAGGGGTTCCGAGCTTTTCAAAATCCTGCAGATTATCCTTTACATTTGGCTGTGGAACAATGGCCACTCTGAGGCCATAACTTTCTAAGATCCTGCCGAGAGCCGCAGGCCCAAAGGCTGCATGATCAACATAGGCATCACCGCTAAAAATGATCACGTCAAGGTCTTCCCAACCACGAATTTTCATTTCTCGTCGAGTAGTAGGCAACCAATCCGATAATTGAGGCGTTTTTTGCATTTTGCAAAGATAAGACTAAAAATAACACCCGCTGCATCATAAAAATATGCTCAAAATTCAACTGAATTACATTGAGATATTGCCCGTCATAAAACTCCCAAAGCTATTCCAGACCGCTGTTTTTGAGCAATTGAACGTAAAATCGTATGGTGTTTTCAAACTCAGTGACGGCGATCCTCTCATTCAAACCATGAAAAGATTTCACATTGGATCTGTTAATTCTCGTTGGTAAAAAACGGTAAATATGATCTGAAATGTCATTAAAATGCCGGGCATCGGTGGCACCAACAACCAAATATGGGCTGACCAGTGCATCAGGATATATCTGGGCTATGGTTTTGTGTATCGCTTTAAATCCAAATGACTCCGTATCAGATACCCTGGACGGCCCTGTGTTCCAGTTTCCTTCTTTGATGGTGATCCTGTCATCGTCTATAACGTTCTTTACATGAGTCAATACCTCGTGTATTGAAGAACCCGAAATCACCCTGAAATTAAGAGTGGCCTTTGCCGATAAGGGGATAATATTGTCTTTCACACCACTATTAAAGATCGTAGGTGCCGTAGTTGTTCTTACCAAGGCATTTCCTGAAGCAGAAGACTCATACACGCTGATAATCATCGATTGGAAGAGGTCTTTATTGGCAAAGGCCATTTTATTCACAAAAGGCATTTCAGGGCCAAGATAGGTCAAAAAACCATCCAAAGGAGGGCTGATCACTGCCGGAAATGGATTTGACTTTAACCTATAGATAGCCCCTGACAGCACATCAATGGCCGTTTCTTTACCAGGCATGGAAGAATGCCCTCCTTCGAGTTCAACCGAAAGTTCCAAGGAAACAGAACCTTTTTCAGCAATACCGACCAATGCCACGTCTTTTTCAATTCCAGGCACCATTCCACTGGTCAGGCTCCCTCCTTCATCCATGATATATTCAGCCCGAATACCTTGATCGATGAGATATTGAGCAATGGATTTTGCTCCTTTGTCACCTCCAATTTCTTCATCGTGCCCCAGGGATATATAGATATCCCGTTTGGGATGAAACCCTTCTTTCAACAGTCGTTCAACAGATTCCATGATCCCTATCACGCCAATTTTGTCATCAATACTACCCCTTCCCCAGATGGTATCCTGTTTGATCTCGCCACCAAAGGGGTCTTCTCTCCAGAAAGGCCTGTTTACATCAATTACGGGTACTACGTCTAAATGGCCCATTAAGATCACGGGGTTCAATTCAGGGTTTGTACCCTTCCAGTAATATATATGGCTGTAATTATTGACTATTTTATGATCCAGCAAGGAATCAGTCAATGGATAAGCAGTGTTGAGAAACCTGTTAAACAAATCAAACTGAAGAGAATCAAAATCCGCACTGTTCTCGGGCGAAACCGTGCGAATCCGAATGGCCCTTGAGAAATTATCTATTGAATAGCTGTTGATGTCAATTTTCTCCACGGAAGCCATGCTGAGTTGCCTCGATTTCATCATAAACGTGTTAAAAAGAACATAAGCGATAATGATGATCAAAAGGACCAACAAAAAGAGAACTGTTTTTTTTACCAATTTCATTGATTCATATTGTTCAGGTTAAACTTTAGGTGAATAGAATGCTTAAGGTGACAAACATACTATTTTTCAGCTTCTTCTTTTAGTTTTTGATTCATCAGCTCAAAGCCTTTTCTGGTATTGCGATCTAGCTGTTTCCAGAGGAATGGAACCAATAAACCGCTGAATTCCTCCCTTTGAACCAATTTCGTTTGAGAAGGACCCATAGTGCTTAATTCAAAGATGTGTTTGCCGTCAAATATGCCCGGTAAAAGCAATTTCCCCAACCAGATCAATTCCTTATTTTTCTCCAAACGCAAACACTTGGGTTTAAAGGCCATCTGACTGGATTCGGGTGGCTGAAGTACCACTTTAAACGTTGATCCCACCTTGACATTTCCTTCAATGGAAACTATAAATGGATTCCAGTTGGGATAGGATCCAAAATCGGTTAGTATTTTCCAAACTTTTTCGGATGGGGCGTCTATGTTTATTTCAGTTCTGATTTCTTTCATTATATGCTTCGGCCAGTCATTTTTTCATGCCTTTTAACTGTTGGGTTTACATTGATTACACATAATTCACGCAAATTAAAAAGACCATTTAAATCTTGCATAGATAGCCGTACCTTCATTGACCAGTACTATCCCCTGAGGGTCCGTAACTTCATCCATGCTAAAATACTGTCCAAAACCAGACAATTCCATGGTATTAGAGATGGAATAAGTAAGCGTGGGACCAAGGTACCAAAAATTTCCTTCAGGCCCGTACATTCCTGCCAGCATCACCCAAAAAAGCGGACTCACTTCATAAGACCCGCTCCCAAAAAAAGACAGTTTGGTCGGAAAAAGATGCTTTGGGCTCAGGTCCTGAAAAAGAAGGTCACCAATACCGCTTGAAAAATCATCTTCACCGAAACCATTGAATAAGGTCTCAAATTGAAGGTTAAGAGAATTTTTAAACGTATAATCATAATGAAGGGCAGCGGTTGCCTTACCTCCCTCATCAATTTTATCCATGGGATAAAAATAGGTGAATTCACCGCTAAATCCACCACCCGCTATACTACCTGAAAATCCCCCGCCTACTACATAGTCTGTCTGGGTGTATAGCCCACCTAAAAATTGAAAATCATAGCCTTTGGTATTAAATCGGTACAGTAATACCGAAGTCACTTCGCTTTCTGAATTCAAGGAGGTGGACAGTTCCAGTTTGCTTGATTCATTGAGATAATACTGTAAACGCAAGGCATCGCTGCCTGGCTTTTCTTCATAATCAAAGTCAAAGTAAGAATAAGTATTGAACAAATCGTTTGGATTCCATACAAAGGTTTGCCCCCAGTTGATCCGTTGTCTTCCTAGGGTGACCTGAAGATTTCCTATAGTATAATCGATCATAAAACGATCAAGCTGAGATAGCCCGATCCAGGAAGTGTTCTCTGCCCAAACCCATGAGAGGTCTAAAAATCCGTTGTCTCGGGATACATAGTCGCTGTAATTGGGTATCAGGCTGACATTATTACCGATAATCACCCTGTTTCTCAATCCAAGGGTGAAGGTGAATTTTTCACTTATGAACCAATTGACGTCAAATCTGTTATGAATGGTATTCTCAAGTGACATTTCTCCATTATCTCCAACAGTTTGCATGGCCGTGAGTCCTTTAACATAGCCCTTGACCATCCAATTATCCTGGGCATGGATCACTGGACCACTGAAGATCAAAACCATAAAAATTAATTTTCTTAGCATCTTCTATGCTTATATCACTCAAAAAACGAAACCTATGATCAATCCTTCATCACATCAGAAATGACTTTTCCATCATCGAGGGTAATTACCCTTTTTGCTTTATCCATAACTCTCTGATCATGGGTAGAGAAAATAAAAGTCATGTGTTCTTCTCTATTCAACTTCTCCATAATTTCAAGTAACTGTTTGGTTGCTACAGAATCTAAATTGGCCGTGGGCTCGTCTGCCAAAATGAACTTTGGCTTGGAAGCAAGCGCTCTTGCCACTGCAATACGCTGTTGCTGGCCTCCTGAAAGCTGATTGGGCTTGCTATTGATCTTATCGCCCAACCCTACTGATTTCAATAAGCCTAAAGTTCTTTCCTCCATTTCTTTTTTATCCCAGTTTTGAAGCTGCATGATAAACTCCACATTTTCCTTGGCAGTAAGCACGGGAATAAGATTGAAAGCCTGAAATACAAATCCGATATTCTTCAATCTGAAATCGATCAGTTGGTTTGAAGAAAGTTCTGACAGTATGCTTTCGTCAACAACAACATTTCCGGAAGTAGGCTGTTCCAGACCACCGATCATGTTCATCAGGGTGGTTTTACCACAACCTGAAGGTCCCACAATGGCAGCAAACTCGCCTTTTTCGAAGGTAAGGTTGATTCCATTTACGGCATGTACCGGCACCTCTGTATCGTGATAGGTCTTTGTAATATTATTGATATGTATGATACTCATAAGATTTATGTTTCTTAATTCCTTTGCCTTAATTTGATCTGATTGCTTCGGCAGGATGTAATTTTAATGCTTTCAATGCCGGATAAACCGATGCGAGAATCCCGGTAATGACTACCAGCAAAGTAATCTGAACATACCTGTATCCTTCAAGCATGGGATACGTATTGGCACTGTAACCCACGGCTTCCATTCCTTCAGCCACAGACGAAAGATCTATACCCGTCCTGCCAAAATGAGCAATGCACAGCACACTGAGTATTTCCCCAATAATGCCCCCTACAAGCGCAAGAAAAATAGTTTCTAACATGATCATGATAAAAATTCTTTTCTTGGTCATTCCGATAGCCATAAGCATGCCTAATTCTCTCGTTCTTTCCAGAACTACCATTAACATGGTATTCACTATGCCAAATCCAAGGGCGCCAAGGATGATTGCCATAAACAGGCCCATCATAGTGTCCATATACCCCGACATCAGGCTCAAATAGGGTGAAATCTCTGCCCAGCCTTCCACCTTTGTCCCAGGATTTCTGGTTTGTAACAGAACTGCCAGAGCTCCAGCCTGCTCATAGTCATCAAGCAACATGACAATTTCATGAGACTGATCATCAGGGACCTCAAGAACGCTTCTCAGATCATCATTTTTCACAAAAACGTGCATTTTATCCCAAGGGTTATTATCGGTCTTGTACAGGCCAACCACTTTAAAAGCAGCACCCGTAATTTCTCCGTTAAAATCCTGAAAGGTCAACACAATCTTGGATTTAAGTTTGGCATTGAGCTCGTTGGCCAATGCCTTGGAAATGACTATCTGATTTTTCGCGTTGCTTTCAAAAAAATTACCTGATGCCGAATCAATTCTTTGGTATAATTCGAATACTGCCTTTTCGGTAACCGGGTCCACTCCTATGATATTCACTCCAGTGTTTTTGTTGGCAGTAGCAGCCATCCCGGTTATTCTGAGCCGCTGAGTCACCGATTTTACACCTTCCGTTGATGAAAGTGCTGATATTTTTTTTCGGGTGTCGACTATTGTTTTTTTAACATCCATATTTTCTGAATAATCCGGATGATGCATCTGAACATGGCCAATTTCAAAAGCAAAAGTATTCTTAACGCGTTGCATCGCCATTCCATTCATCCATGCGCTGGAAAAAAGACCTCCAAGCAAACCTGATGCAATGGCAAAGATCACTACGGAACTTCTTAATTTGCTCCTCCAGATACTTCTCCAGGCTATTTTAGTTAATATTATCATGCTAAGACCTTAAACCTTTAACTACATCTAGCTTTAATATTTTGATGGTTGGATAAGACATCGCGATCAGGCTTAAAATACTGATGGCAATGCCCTGAAACACAAAAATATTCCCTTCCATACTCATGGGCATGACAGGTTCAAAATTAAAATCCTGCATCACCTCAACCGCATCACCTGAAAATTCTATGGGATTGTAATAAAAATAAAACATTGCCGGGAGACTGATCGAGATGCCGGCCAATACCGCCATGGCTGTTAAAAAGAACAGCTCCGTTATCACTACCCAGGCTAATTGGGTTTTTTGCATTCCCACAGAAACCATCACAGAAAATTCTCTGACCCTCTCATTGGTCATCATCAACACGGTTCCAAAGATTCCAAAGGCAATGACCATATAGAGGATGGCAATCATGATAACCCCTCCTGCATTGTCCGTCTCTATCATTTGCAGCAATTCTTTGTTCATCGCTTCCCAGTTCATCACGTCATAATCACTTCCGTCAAGCCTGTTTCTCAAATCTTGTTCCACCTGAGGCAAATCCTTTAAATCATACAGGTCAAAAACCAAAGAAGTCAATCTGTCTTCGGCCGAAAATAAGATTTGTGCCTCCTCTAAGGGTAAATAAACGGTGCTTCTGTTCATTTCAGGAGTAGGAAGTTTTAAAATCCCTTTTACAGGAAAAAGGCCAGCGGCTGTAGCTCCGTGATATCCTGATGAAAAAAGAACTAAAGTATCATTGACATTTATTTGAAGAAAGCTTGCCAGCCCTTCAGCCACCATGATACTTTTATCTTTTAGACCAACAAATTCACCCGCTTTCAGATAAGATTTTATCTTGGTCATTTTGTCCTCCTTATCAGGATCAATACCCATAACAACCACCCCTTTAGTAGACTCTCCTGATGATGCCAGTGCAAAGGATTCCAAACGGGGAATGATCACTTTTACGCTTTCATAGGCTTCAAATTCTTTTATAATTTGACCATCGATCTCCAGACTATTGTTGATGTTCTTATCATCCCAATAGCCTTTCTTCTGAATTTGAAGATATCCTGAATAGGCCTCAATTGCATTTTCTTTCATCTTTGCATAAGAGCCCGTTTGAAAGCCTCTCATGATAATGGCAAAAAACAGGGCGAACATAATGGAAGCGACGGTAATCAATGTCCTGCGCTTATTACGCCATATATTTCTCCAGGCTATCTTTAGAATGATGTTCATCTTAAGTTTTTTTAACGGCTATCTCACGCGTTTCATGTTCTGTTGCGAAAAATAGGATTCCGGAAGGTCTATGTCAAACTGAATTTCTTTAATGTACAAGACGGTTTTTTTACTCACTTCATCGGCCGGTACTATTTCAATTCTCGAAGGGATCAGCCTGCCGTCCATTATTTTAAAATCATAGGCAAAATCACTTTTAACCAACTCATCATCTTCATCATAATATTCAGATTTAATTTGAATGAACTCGTCTTTGGTGATCCATTTATATACTTTTGACCAGATGACCGCCGCCTCCGCTTTGGGTATCATTTCAATTTTATAACAGTCGAATCCCTCTATGACTTCCTCTTTGTCCAACCTGTGCTCATAATCCACCACCATGGAGCTTTCCTTTAAAATGTCATCATTGGTATAGTCTGAACCCATCCAGCCCTGTGACATCATTGAGGCAGGAATCTTGATCATCCTGCCGATGGAAGGCATCCAGTTCCACATTTCAGTTTTCCTTTTCATAAAAACCTGCCCTACGTCCTTGGCCGGGGCCGTGATATAGGTCATAGAATAATCAAGTCCTCTTCCCCACCCCTTCATGGATATACTGCGTTTCCAGGTGGGCCTGATAATTTCCATTTCCATAACCGTATGATTGGTTTTACCTCTCACCTTTTCATCGGCCTTCTGCACAATTTGCATGGCGGTAAGTTGTTCCTGAGAAATAACAGATTGGTGAATAAAAAAAATTAAGAAGATCAAAGTAACAGAAAGTGTGTTAAACCTCATAACATTTTCCTTAATAGAATGAAGTATAAAAATAAGGCTTTAAGTCAATAATGCCAAGAGAATCGAGGGATTATAATCAGACCAAATAACCCATGTGAGGTGTTTGCAGGTGAACGCCTCATCTCTCACCCCCTCGGAGGTGAGGCCCTCACGGTTAATTTTGATGAAAAGCCTGTGAAACGAATTCTAGCACTTCCGGAAGTGATTGCCTCCAATAGGTCCAGCTATGAACTCCGTCACGTACCCTGTATTCATGTGGAATCTTTTTTTTCCTCATGGCAATATGAACGAGGCTGTTACTTTCAAAGAGAAAATCATCATCACCACAGTCAATATACCACCTGACCGACGAAATTTTTTCGGCTTCTGTGCTGTTGATCAGCGAAAGCGTATTATGCTGTTCGAAATAGGTCTTTAACCGTTCGTTTGAATAGTTGGTATCATCACCGTTTCGTTTTAGACCCTCTGCAAATTCTTCAACCGTTAAAGACCCGTTATAAGGACTTAAAGGGGCAGAAGAAGAAAATAGTTCAGGTTGATGCAAAGCATACATAAAGGACGCCCCGCCACCCATGGAAAGGCCCGAAACGGCTCTGTACCGTTTCTCCCCCTTGATGCGATAGGCCTTTTCCACATAAGGCAAAAACTCTGTGAAAAAGAAATCTTCATAGTTCCAGTTGCCACTGATATCATTAAAGAATCCTCTTTTACCGGCACTGGCATCAGGCATGACAATGATCATCGGGGTTGCTTTTCCTTCCTTTATGGCTTTATCAGCTATGTGCAAGACCTCACCAAACTGAATCCAACCGGTCTGATCATCACCACCTCCATGCAGCAAATAAAGCACGGGATAACTTCTTGTTGAACTATCATAATCAGGAGGAAGATAAATGGCAAATTTTCTTTCACTTTTAAGGATCTTACTCTGCATTGACAGGTCGTCTAAAACTCTGCCACTTTGTGACAACACTTTATTTGCAAATAAAAATAAGACGGTAAGTATTAGCAGATAATTTTTCATGATCAGATAATTTCTGTTTTATAGTGAACGACGATCAGCATCCTTGTCAACAATGATCAGCTTAAAAATTTGTATTACTGACAAAAGCTATTTTTTTACTGTCAGGAGACCAGCTCGGCACATTGATGGTGCCCTGCCCCCCATAAACGTAAGTTAGTATTTTTGGTTTCCCTCCTTCAACGGGCATCATTCTGAGGTAGACGTGTTTATAGAAAGGGTGATCACCAGAATCCACATCGGTTCCAAAAGACAAAAAGACCATCCATTTTCCATCAGGAGATATATGGGGAAACCAGTCATTTAACTCATCAAAGGTGAGTTGTTCCTGATTACTCCCGTCGGGTTTCATTCTCCAGATTTGCATGGTTCCTGTTCGATTGGAATTAAAATAAATATATTTCCCGTCCGGTGAATATTCAGGCCCATCATCCAAACCGCTTGTATTGGTGAGTTGGGTTTCAATTCCATTTTCAATTCCTATACTGTAAATATCGTATTGACCCTTTCTGTTGCCCGTGAACACAAGTTCTTTGGCATCCGCTGACCAGCCGTGCAGATAGGAAGCTCCCAATCCATTTTTGGTCACTTTCTTTGGAGATGTACTGCCTTCCACGGGCATGACATAAATGCCAGAATCGCCCTTGTCATTTTCATCATGATGGCTTATCGCGATTTGCTTGCCGTCAAAGGAGAGCACATGGTCATTGTTATTTCTAATGGCAAATCCCGTGTTGAGGGTCGAAATTTTTTGATCATTAAGTCCGTAATTGTAAAGGTACCCGTTTGAATTGTAAATGAGTGATTGACCATCAGGAGTCCAGTTGGGCGCCTGAATGGAATGGCTGGAGGTAAACAACACTTTTCTGTGTCCGCTTTCAACATCCATGACTTCCATATTGCTCCCTAAATATTCCT
>Ga0316188_10001113_pt1 | contig 12590 bp, 8 predicted proteins | sample Phiworburrow1_MG_FD_204933 | JGI IMG/M metagenome (GOLD analysis project Ga0316188, IMG submission 204933) | Coastal sediment microbial communities from Maine, United States - Phippsburg worm burrow 1 | ecosystem: Environmental > Aquatic > Marine > Coastal > Sediment | place: USA: Maine...
GCAGGCGCTCCCGTCTCGATGGCGGTGGCCATCAGCGGGGCCAGGAAGAAGATGAGAAAGAGCAACAAAGTGAACAGGTGTTTGTAAAATTTCATATATCTCTCTGACGTCCGGGCTAAAGTTGCGGCCAAAAGCATATGTGGCCACAACTTCGACGGCACCCAACGTCTTTACTCCGTCTCCGGTAAAACAATTGCCCGTAGTATAGAAACGCTGTTTTTTATTTGTCAAGGACAAAAGTTATTCGGGCAATCATTCGCCGTTTTTGTTAGAAAAAAATCACTATCGACGACATTAAAACATTGTTATAAACGGTCCATTTTCCCTTAATTAAAAATAACCTCGATACCGATAACCCGGCGACATCACAGGCAAGGCGCTCACGGCTTCCCCGGTTGGCAAAGTTCGGTCAGCACGCCACCACTGGCCTTGGGATGCATAAAGGCGATCCGGGTGTGATGGGCGCCCGTGCGCGGGCACTCGTCGATCAGGCGCACGCCTTCGGCCTTGAGCTGCGCCAAGCGCTGCTCGAGATCGGCGACTTCGTAGGCGACATGGTGAACCCCGGGGCCGTTTTTCTCGAGGAATTTTGCCACGGGCGAATCGGCAGTAGTCGCTTCGAGCAACTCGATCCGACTTTCACCAACCGCGAAGAAGGCCACCTTGACCTTCTGCTCGGCAACGACTTCCGTACCTTCGAACTCCATGCCGAGGACATCCCGATAGAAAGGCGCTGCCTCCTCGATGCTGGCGACTGCGATGCCGATGTGGCTGATTTTTTGTGGCATGATTATTGACCTCGCATGTTAGTAATTTGTGATTATACGACTTGAATACGATTAAGGCTAGAGCTTAACGCAAAGCATCTTTGCGTTAAAAATCAATTTCTCTTGAATACTTCGAGCAGCCGGCGCGCCGCCGCGCTCGGCGTGGTCACACCGCTCGCCACGGCATCCTGCACCTGGCCCAGCAGCGCCTCGACGCTGGGGTCGCGCAGGAACATCTCCTTGAGGTCGTCCATCAGCAGCGTCCACATCCAGTCGCTGGCCTGCAACCTGCGTTTGCCTTCCAGTTCACCGCTCTGCTGCATCTTGGAACGGAAGTCCTCAATCATGGTCCAGACCTCGACGATCCCATCACTCTGCAGGGCGCTGCAGAGCAGGGCCGGAACTTGCCAGTTGAGGCTTTTCGGCTTGAGCATGTGCAGGGCGTTGGCATACTGCTGGCGGGCGAGTTCGGCGCGGGGACGGTTGTCCCCTTCCGACTTGTTGATGACGATAGCGTCGGCGATCTCCATGACGCCGCGCTTGATCCCCTGCAGTTCGTCGCCGGCATTGGGCAGCTGCAGCAGCAGGAAGAAGTCGACCATCGAGGCGACGGTGATCTCCGACTGGCCGACACCCACCGTCTCGACGATCAGCACGTCGAAACCGGCGGCTTCGCAGACCAGCATAGTTTCACGGGTCTTGCGGGCAACGCCGCCGAGGGTTTGTCCCGCCGGCGACGGCCGGATGAAGGCGTTGTCCTGCCGCGCCAGCTCCTCCATGCGCGTCTTGTCGCCCAGGATGCTGCCACCCGAGATCTGCGAAGACGGATCGACCGCCAGCACGGCCACCTTGTGTCCCTGGCCGAGCAGGTGCATGCCGAAGGCCTCGATGAAAGTGCTCTTGCCGACCCCCGGAACACCGGAAATGCCGATGCGAATCGAGTGCCCGGTGGAAGGGAGAAGTTCGTCGAGCAGGGTGGTCGCCGCCAGGGAATGGTCGAGGTTGCGGCTCTCGATCAGGGTGATGGCCTTGGCCAGGGCGCGGACATTGCCGGCGCGCACGCCGTCAGCGATGTTTTGGAGTTTGATCATTGACAAGCCTTGAATTTAACGCCCGTTCGCTACGCTCACGTAAGACACAGAAGCGCAATACAAACACATAACAAAAAATAACTGTTTAACAACAGAAGAATGTTGAGCTTATCTCAGCGCCTTTGCGCCTTTGCGTAAAAAGCAAAGAGGGCAGACTCACGCCTGCCCTCCACACTGCTCTAAGTAAAGATTACTTCTGTTTCTCTTCGATCGCATCCAGAGTCTGGGTGGCCGAGGTGACAATCGGCGTTCCGGGGCCGAAGATCCTGGCCGCGCCGGCGGCATACAGCTCGCCGTAATCCTGGCGCGGGATAACGCCGCCGCAGACGATGGCGATATCCTCGGCGCCGAGCTTGTGCAGCTCGGCGGCCAGCTGCGGCACCAGCGTCTTGTGCCCGGCGGCCAGACTGGAGACGCCGACCACGTGCACATCATTTTCAACCGCCATCTTGGCGGCCTCCTCGGGGGTCTGGAAGAGCGGGCCGACATCGACATCGAAGCCGGCGTCAGCGTAGGCCGTCGCGACCACCTTGGCGCCGCGGTCGTGACCGTCCTGGCCCATCTTGGCGACCAGGATGCGCGGCCGGCGCCCCTCTTTAGCGGCAAAGGCATCAATGCGCTTTTTGAGCGCGGCAAAATTGGCATCGTTGTCGACCACGGATCCGTAGGCTCCTGAAACCAGTTTGATCTCCGCCTTGTGGCGGCCGAAGACCTTCTCCATGGCATCGGAAATCTCGCCGACGCTGGCCCGCAGGCGGGCGGCCTCGACACAGAGTCCGAGCAGGTTCTGCTGGTCATCTTCGCACGCGGCGGTAATCGCGGCAAGGGCCTTCTGGCAGGCCTGCTCGTCGCGCCCGGCACGCATCTTTTCGAGGCGGGTGATCTGCGATTTGCGCACCGCCGTGTTGTCGACGTCGAGCACCTCGATCTGGTCTTCCTCGGCGAGTTGATACTTGTTGACGCCGACGATGACATCGCGGCCGCTGTCGATCGCCGCCTGCTTCTTGGCCGCCGACTCCTCGATGCGCAGCTTCGGCATGCCGGACTCGATCGCCTTGGTCATGCCACCCAGCCCCTCGATTTCATCGAGGATCTTCTGCGCCTCTTCGATCAGCGAGGCGGTCAGCGACTCGACATAGTAGGAACCGGCCAGCGGATCGACCACGTTGGTGACACCGGATTCTTCCTGGATGATCAGCTGGGTGTTGCGGGCGATACGCGCCGAATGATCGGTCGGCAGGGCGATCGCCTCGTCGAGGGCATTGGTGTGCAGCGACTGGGTGCCGCCGAGCACGGCAGCGAGCGCTTCCAGGGTGGTGCGCACGACGTTGTTGTAAGGGTCCTGCTCGGTCAGGCTCCAGCCGGAGGTCTGGCAGTGGGTACGCAGCATCAGTGACTTGGGGTTCTTCGGCTTGAAGCGCTTCATCAGGTGCGACCACAGGTAGCGTGCGGCACGGAGTTTGGCGGCCTCCATGAAAAAGTTCATGCCGATGGCGAAGAAGAACGACAGGCGCGGCGCGAAGGAATCGACATCGAGCCCCTTGTCGATGGCGGTCTTGACGTATTCGATGCCGTCAGCCAAGGTGAAGGCCAGCTCCAGGGCGTTGTTGGCGCCTGCCTCCTGGATGTGGTAGCCGGAGATTGAGATCGAGTTGAAGCGCGGCATGTACTTGCTGGTGTACTCGATGATATCGGCGATGATGCGCATCGACGGCGCCGGCGGATAGATGTAAGTGTTGCGGACCATGAACTCCTTGAGAATGTCGTTCTGGATCGTCCCGGCCAGCTGCTCCTGGGACACGCCCTGCTCTTCGGCGGCGACGATGTAGTTAGCCATGATCGGCAGGACCGCACCGTTCATGGTCATTGACACCGACACTTTGTCGAGGGGGATGTCGCCGAACAGGATCTTCATGTCCTCGACCGAGTCGATGGCCACGCCAGCCTTGCCGACGTCACCGACCACGCGCGGGTGGTCGGAGTCGTAACCGCGGTGGGTGGCCAGATCGAAGGCCACCGAAAGCCCCTGCTGGCCGGCCGCCAGGTTGCGCTTGTAGAAGGCGTTCGATTCCTCGGCCGTGGAGAAACCGGCGTACTGGCGAACCGTCCAGGGACGGCCGGCGTACATGGTCGCCATCGGCCCACGCGTGAAGGGTGCCAGACCGGGGAGGGAATCCACGGTGGTCAGCTTTTCGACGTCTGCGGCGGTATACAGCGGTTTGACCGTAATACCTTCAGGAGTCTCCCACTTGAAACTGGCAAGGTCCTCGGCTTTTTTCTCTTTCTTCGCCAGGGCTTCCCAATCGGCGAGACTCTTCTTTTCGAAACAGCTCATATTGCTCGATCCTTTCGAAACCTTTGCGTTTCCAGGAAGACAGAATACAGCAGAGACTCTTTGGGGGGCGCGTCGCATCAGCACGCCATTCTGTCTTCTACATTCTGTCTTCTATATTCTGTCTTCTTAACTCTATCTCGTGACAATCGCCAGCACCTGGGTTTCCCCTTCGCCGCAGGAGAGCAGGCGATGCTTGAGGGTCGCATCAAAATAAACGGCGTCCCCTTCTTCCAGAAGGATGCGCTCCTCTTCGAGGAGGATCTCGGCCTTCCCTTTGAGAATCAGCAGGAACTCCTCGCCGTCGTGGTTGTACAGCGTCTCTTCTTCGGGGCGCCGCGCCACCGTCACCACGAAAGGCTCCATTTTTTTGTTGCGCTTGCGAAATGACAGGGCTTCATAAGTATAGCCATGGCCGGTGCCGGCCACCGAAATCACCCGGCTGACTTCGCGGCGATCGGCCTTTCTGACCACTTCGTATTTGCAATCGACTTCCTCTTCTTCGAAAAACAAACCAATTTTGACGTCGAAGAAACGCGCAATCTTCGACAGGGTTGCAATCGGCGGGGACACGTTATTGTTCTCAATCTGGGAGATCAATGCGGGCGAGAAACCTGTTTCACGGGCCACATCCTGCAAGGTCAGCTTGCGAGCCTTGCGCAGTTCCTTGATTTTTGAGCCAATATTGTATTCCACGACAAGCCTTTCCGACGAAAATAAAATGAGGTTTTAGAGCCTGTAGGATATAACCGATGCAGGGCACAAAAGTCAACTAATATTTAATCATGATAAAAAGCATTTACCTATATTAAACACCGGGATAGACCATCCCTGCAGAGGAAGCAAGCAGCCAAGTCCAGCCCAACCGCCAGCACCGTTAAAAAACCACGGCCAATCAAATACCTTGGCGCCGAGCCCTCTGATTGCGGCCTGAATCTATTGTCAATCAGGCCAGGCCATGGTGTCAACGACGCCACGACCTGGAGCCATGCCGCGCCAACGCAATCGACCTGCCTGTTGCCCGGGTTATGAGGTTGGCTTCAGCGCCGTCCGGTCCAGCTTTAAACTGGTGGTCTGCACAATAGAACGGCACAGAGACAAGCTACTGATTTTCTTGATGTTTTCTCTTGATTTTTTTGCTTTGCGCGATACTCTTTTAAATATTTACAAACTTTAATAACGCCAGCAAAGGAGGAGAGCCATGAAATGTCCCGTTTGCAAAAGCCATCAGGCGCGGACACAAATCGAGGTCCATATGAATGGATTCGACGAAGACCTTTTCCAGTGTGACATCTGCGGTTCGAGCTGGTCTGTGAACCACGGCCTGGTGGATATCGTCAAAGACACGCAACGGCGCTCTTTTTTGCAGGCCAACTCTGAATTGGTGGAAGGCAATGACAACGGCTGACGCTTGAGTCCTTTTTACACCACCTGCGCAGCATAAAAAGTGGCAACACGCTAAGCGCCGCGAGCCTTTAGACTGGCCACAAAGCCAACCCGTTCCCTCCGCAAACAGCGAGCCCCGCCTGACTTCAGGCGGGGCTCGTGTGTGCTGACAGGCCGTCAAACAGGAGGGCGAGGGTCAAAGGACGAGTTCAAGATAAGCCATGGTCGTTTCGCGCTTCTCGCGCTCGATGACCTTCGGGTCGACTTCAACGAACTTCTCATCCGGCGTCACCTTGAAGATCGGTTGGCCCTTCTGGACAATCACGCCGTCGCCGCCTTCGATCAGGATCTTGTCAACGGTCCCTGAGAACGGTGCCGGGATCTTGTTGAACATCTTCATGACTTCGAGGATAAAGAGCGGCTGACCTTTTTCAAAGTGGTCTCCCTCTTTAGCGAAAGCGGGCATACCCGGAGCTTCCTGGGCATAGTACATGCCGCCGCCCGGGGTGACAATCTCGTCGGCCTTGGTCGTCGGCGGTGGTACCAGGACTTTCTTCATGGCAGCCTGCAGGTCCGGATCATTGAGATAATCCGGGATAGTCACTTCGAGGTTGTCTTCCACCTTGAAATCGAAGAAGCCGGTCTTGTCGGCAATCAGGAAGAGCATGCCGAACAGCTCGTTACCGACTTCGAAGCCGAGATGAGCCGCCTGGATCTTTTCCCAGGTCTCTTTGTCAAACCCGCCCTGGGGCTTCTCCTTGCCGAGGATGTCGTTCAACTTGATGAAATCATCTTTTGCGAGGCCGAAGGTCTCACGCAGCTGCGCGTAGAAGGCCAGGGCATTCTGCAGCAGGTCGCGGTCGTGGGTCCAGATCACCTCGGCGGCCGGCGCAGCTTCCCGCCAGGTCATGTTCAGATACTCGTAGGTATCTTCGAGGATCACCAACGGGTTGCGCAGCCAGACCAGCTTGCCACCCTTGTGCGTAAAGTTTTTGCGGTTGAGGCTCAACCAGCCGGAGAGCAGGTGCGGATCGGCCAGCAGTTTTTCCATCGGCCGGGTCAGCAGTGTGCCTTTGCGGTCGAGGGTCTCGGAGACCGCCTTCATGATTTCCGGGCTGTCGCTGTAAAGCTTGGAAAAATGCTTCTTCATGGCCAGGAAGGCGACCACGACATCCAGCTTGTTGGCTTCTTCCTTGAGCTTGCCGACCAGCGTCAGATAAGGCACGACGAAGCGGGTGGTCGGTTTGGCCATGACATTCTGACCGAGGAACCAGTTGACCAGGCCATAGTGGAACTCGAGGTTGGTGGCCAGGTCGGTCCCGCGCAAGACGGTGCTGCGCAACACCTTGGAAAGGTGATTGTAGCTGTCGAGGCGGTCCTCCCCCTTGGTCAGCAGCAGGGCGATATTGGAATCGTAAGCACCGGCCACCGTATAGCGCATGAACAGGCCGGTATCCGGGTTGACCATGCAGATCCCCTGGTCGTCGCGGATTTCACCTTCGATCGGCTTCGACCAGTAGCGGATCACGCCACCGGCACTCGGAGACAGCGAGCAGTCGGTCGCATTGAGACGGGCTTCAGCCCCGGCGCCGAAACGCTGCTGGCGTTCCGGGCGCGGCAGGCGCTGCTTGTGCATCGCCAGCAGGGCCATGGCCTCGACCAGCGATTCGACCACAAAGAACTCTGTCTTGTTCTTCGGATTGGTGAACTTGAGATTGTAAACCAGCTCGGTGACACGGTGTTCGACCTGGATGCGGGTATTGACCTCCATGAAATAATGGCGACCACCATCGACGATGCATTCGAAGGTCGAGGCCGAATCGAGCCCGACGGCGATACCGAACCGCTCCGACTCCTCCTCCATCCGCTGCAGCACCTTGAGATCGCTTTCCAGAGCAGCCGTCTGGGCTTTCAGCCCGGCCTTCCTGGCTTTTTTGATCTCTGCCGCCAGCGCTTCCTGAGTCACAGAGATCTCGAGCAGTTTCTGCTCGTGCATCTGCAGCGAACAGTCACGGCCACCGAGGGCGATACACCACTCACCGTTGCCGAGCAGCTGGATCTCGTTGTGGCGCGTCTGCTCGATGTTCAGCTCGACGAGCACGTTCTTGTTGTCGCCGACGCCGTTGGCCTTGACCTCGAGCAGCACCTCGCGCACCAGTTCCGGCGCCACCGCTGCTGCCTTCTTGATATCGGCATCGCTCGGGTTCTTCTTGGTCAGCAGCGAAGCGCCGAGGATCCGCTGGCCCTTGCCACCGCCGCCGCCGATCGCCTTGAGGCGGATACGGGCGCCGGGGTAGCCCTTGAACATCTCGATGCACTGGAGTTCGACCTGGGCACCGAGTTCATCCATGGTGAAGAGATCAATCCCCTTCTCGTAGGAAGCCATCAGCACATGATCGGCAAGAGTCGTCAACTCGATCTTACTGTTATCAAGAAACTTCTTGTCGCATTTCAATCCTTTGGCCTTGACCATCGCCAGGATGGCTTCGCGGTTCGGGTACTTGGCAATCAGGGTGCGGGCCGTGACATTGTCGATCCCCGGAGTAACCGAGACGTTGACGCTCAGGGCAGTCCGCTTTGCTTCGTCCTTCTTGCCAGCACCACGCTGGGTCGCGGCACAGGGGCCGATGAACTTCAGCCCGGCGTCCTCGATGGCGGCAACGAACTCATCGTCTTCAGCCATGAAGCCGTAGCCGGCGAAGATCGAATCGTAGCCGTTGTCTTTGGCAATCTGGATGATCTGGCCGATCCGCTCGACACGCTCTTCCTTGGAAGCGCCGGTGTAGTCAGGCACCCGGTGGACGCGGCTGTTGTCGGTCAGCAGGCGCAGCTCGGGGGAGAGGGCGTTGGGATAGACGATCGAATCCTTCTCGGAGAGCAGGATGCCATAGTGGCTGATCCCCATTTCCTCGTAGACGGTCATCGCCTCCAGGCGGATCGGGCCACGGCAGACGATCAGCGGCTTAAGATCTTCGCAGGAGAAGGAGCGGACCCATGCGGAGTCTGACTTGCTCAAACGGCGATCACTGTGGATGAGTGGATTGTTGGTGTAGAAATCATTCTGTGCCATTGGTTTTATCTCCAAATCGAAACCTTGATTCGCTTATATCAAAGGAAATCCGCAGTTTTTAATGGAACTCACGCTGGACATCCTGCCATGTCGTCGGCTTGTAGTGCCGCAACAGGAAGTTCAGGTTCTCGCCGAGGACCTTACGCAGGTCGGTCGGCATGACCAGCGATGAGATGGAACCAAGGGCCAGACCCTCTTTCGGGTTCATCAGCTCTTTTTCGTAGCGCAGGTTGAGCGCTGCTTCCTGAGCCTTGAGCCACTCGGCGGCTTCGGCCTCGGCATCCTTCTTGGCTTCGCCTCCGTCCATGCCAGCCTTGGTGCGGGCCAGGGTCCCTTCGACAATCATCTGTTTGATGGCACCGCGAATCTTGCGCAGTTCGCTCTTGTAGACAAACTCCTTGCCGGCCGGACCCATGACCGCTAGGCGGGTGGTCGGCAGGGCCAGAACCAGGTCGGCGCCGGTCGGGTAGTTGTTGTAGGATGCGTAGGCACCGCCATAGGCATTGCGCAGGATCAGCAGGATGCGCGGGGTGCGCACATCAATGATCGAGTCGAGCATGGATCGGCCGGCCTGGACGATGCCGCGGGCTTCCTGCTCACGTCCCGGGAGGAAACCGGTTGTGTCCTCCATGAAGATCAGCGGAATGTTGTAGATGTTGCAGAAGCGCACGAAGCGGGCGATCTTGACCGCCGAGTCGCAGTCGATCTGGCCAGACGACACGGCGCTGTTGTTGGCGACGAAACCGACCACGTTGCCGCCGAGACGGCCGAAGGCGGTGATCGCCTCGCGGGAACGCTCGGGCTGGATTTCGAAGTAGTCGCCGTGGTCGCAGATCTGCTGGATGATGATCGAGACGTCGAACGGGGTATTGAAGCCTGTCGGAGAATTGAAAGCCTTTTTCAGCAGAGTGTTGATCTCCCAGGTCTTGCGATCGAGGGGATCGCTGGTCTCCTGGAAAGGCGCCGTGCTGAAGTTATTGTCGGGAAGGTAGCTGACCAAGCGCACGGCGGTACGCAGTGCCGCGGTCTCATCAGCCACGGTCAGGTCAGCGACACCGGACGCACCATGGACCTTGGGGCCGCCGAGTTCTTCGGGGGTGATGTCTTCACCGAGCACCGACTTGACAACGCCCGGACCGGTCAGGCCGAAGAAGGTGTCGTTGGGCTGAATGACGAAGCTGCCCTGGCGCGGCAAGTAGGAGCCGCCGCCGGCGTTGTAACCGAACATGCACATGATGGTCGGCACCACGCCACTGATCTTGCGCAGCGCAGTAAAGGCCTCGGCATAGCCGTCGAGACCACCGACACCAGCCGGGACGAAAGCGCCGGCCGAGTCGTTCATACCGATCAGGGGCAGCCCCTTGTCACCACACATATAGAACATGCGGGCCAGCTTATTGCCGTTGGTGGCATCAATTGATCCGGCACGCACTGTGAAATCGTGGCCATAGACACCGACGTCACGGCCATTGATATTGAGGATGCCGGTAACCAGCGAGGCGCCGTCGAGATTCTTGCCCCAGTTCTGGAACAGAATGTTCGGCTCATTCTGGGTCAGGACGTTGATCCGCTCCCAGACGGTCATCCGTTTCTTGAAGTGCTGCTTCTCGATCTGCCCGACCGCAACGGATTTGATCGGCCGCTGGATCAGGTCATAACCTTCCTGCATGACCTCCTCGTAGCCGCCACGCACGCCGGCGACTTCGCCAGGAATGGTAAACTCAACTTTTTCCGGTGGATCGAACGGATTCTTAAGTGACGGTATAATCGCTTTTTTGGCCATCTTTGGATTCCTCTGTTGGCTGGAGTTGCCAACCGGCAGAGCAGCTTCTCTGCCGGCTGATAGTTGTCAAAAATTATCTGCAAATCTTTGTCGTTAACGCAGAGGTGGAAATGTCTTGCCATGTGCTAGAGTAAAATAGGGTTTTATCCACCGCATGGATATAGCTTATGTGCTTCTTGATGTCAACGGATAATTTATTATAGATAAAACCTGTTTACTTATATTAAACACCGATTTAGCGGGTCATTCCAGTTTTCCATAACTCCTTTCTGCAGTGCAACCACAACCAATACCGGTGTAAAAATATGCTGTAATTCCAGCGACAAAAGGCTTTACACAGAGTTACAGTTGACTTCACAAAGATGATTGCCGCATCATAGACAATGTAATTCAAACAGCGCTGGCCGCAAACCGGCACACGAGGTTGTCCTTGCCCAAAATTTTTTCAAATTTCCCGGTCGGATTGCAACTTTGGCCCCAGGCCCGGCGCCGGGCCCGCAACCTGAAGGAAGGCTACAATTTCTCCCTGCTGGAAAACTCCAGCGACACCTTCCACTTTTCCATCCTCGCCGATGCCTCACGCATACGCTCAGCCTTCACGGAGTTTGCCGCCAGCATGCCGGAAGAAGCGTTCTTCATTCTTGAATACTACACCACGGAGCCGAACGCCAACGATCAGGAGCCGCCCACGCCGACCATCCACTACTCCCCTTACATGCCAGTCCCCGAGATCATGGCCGCCATCGAACCTTACTGGAACCGCCTAATGCATGACGGCTTCGTCGGTTTCGGCCTGGCCAACAACCGCTCCAGCCAGGAGATGTTCTACTCGGAGGAAAAGGTCCTGACCTTCTTCACCGACAACCACCTGCGCCTCACCAACCAGCTCTCCAAGATCGGCATCCCACACCGCGCCGAACTGCTGCTGCACACCGAGCTTGGCCATGACCATCTGTCTCTGCTCTGTCTGGAACGCGAGAATTTGCCGTCGTGCCTGCAGGGCTACAGCGACCGGGAACTCGACTATGCCTGTTTCTGCCGCGAGCTGGTCGATACTCTCGGCATGTACCCGGTGGAAGAGAGCCTGTCATTTTTCTTCTCCCGCAAGGAACAGAAGCAGATCGAGGAGATCCTTTGCCGCCATCAGGGCTTCGAGGAATTTGCCGACGACGATTTTGGTGCCCTGCTCCTCGACTGGAATGATTTTGTGCATGAATGCTGCACCAACTTTGAAGGGGATCTGTGGGAATACCGAATGGGCCTGCAGTTGCGAGACATGCTGCACCACGTCCTCTCTGCCTGCGAAGAACCTCTCAAAAGCCGCATCCTCGAAGTCCTCAAGGACCCTGACGACAAATTCCGCCAGTCCCTGATCGACCACCGCAAGCGCCTCGACAACCCGGGAATCGTCAGCACGGATGAACACTTCTGGTACAACGGCGTGATCCGCAATGCCGGGCACGAACTACGTCGCGACCTGATCCGCCATGGTTGGTATAAACCTTAACATCGACGTGGCGAGGAGCGAGAGGCGCGCAGACCAGAACCGCGCCGTACGCCACGCGCCACGCGCCGCCTTCTCATGATCTGCTTGCAAGCTGCCGTCCCCGGCGAAACCGCCCTGATAAGAACCTCCATGGAGGATTGTGCGCAACAGTCCGTCAATGGCATCCCGGTGACCGCCGGCAGACTCTTTGGTCACGAGGTCCGGCTGGCGCATAGCGGCATCGGCAAGGCAGCGGCGGCGGCAACCGCCATCACCCTGTTGATCAACTACCGTCCGGAGGCACTCTGGCTGTTCGGCTGCGGCGGCGCTTATCCGGGGAGCGGCTTAAAGGTTGGTGACCTGGCGCTTGCCGACCGGGAGATATTCGGCGATGAAGGCCTTGCTACTGCAGAGGGTTTTCATGACCTGGCCACGATGGGGCTCGCCATGCGCGAGACCCCCAGGGCACTCTCCAATAGTTGGCCGGTCGACCGGGAGCTTTACGATTGGGCAAGGGCACATCTGGCAGGACATGCAGCATTGACGATGACAAGCTTGTGTAGCGGGCCTTTTGTGACGGTTTCCACTTGCACCGGCACGACCGTAAACGCCGTAAAAATTGTCAGCCGCACCAACGGCATATGTGAAAACATGGAAGGGGCCGCAGTCGCCCTG
>Ga0316188_10001115_pt1 | contig 12586 bp, 8 predicted proteins | sample Phiworburrow1_MG_FD_204933 | JGI IMG/M metagenome (GOLD analysis project Ga0316188, IMG submission 204933) | Coastal sediment microbial communities from Maine, United States - Phippsburg worm burrow 1 | ecosystem: Environmental > Aquatic > Marine > Coastal > Sediment | place: USA: Maine...
CGACGATTCATCTGGCGGATCGCATCGCCATAGAGCAAGCCTGATATGAACGCAGACAGAGCCCAGCAAGTGCACCGTGATGCCGAATTGTTGTTCGACGAAACCAGCGTCGAACAGGCGATTGCCGATCTTGCTGCAAGGGTGGAAGCCGAGTGCGCCAATGATTTCCCACTGGTGTTGTGCGTCATGAACGGCGGGCTCTACCTGACGGGCCAGTTGTTGCGGCACTGGAATTTCCCGCTGACGCTGGATTACGTGCACGCCACCCGTTATCGCCTGGCGACGCTTGGCAAGGACGTGCTCTGGAAAGCCTACCCGCAAAACCAGATCAAGGATCGAAATGTCATCATCGTCGACGACATCTTCGACCAGGGCTACACGCTGGAAGAGGTCAAGTCTTACTGCAACAAGCACGGTGCGCGCAAGTGCACCAGCGTATTCCTGATTCGCAAGAGCCATGCGCGCAAGGTCGCGGATATCAGCCCCGAATTTGTCGGACTGGAATGCGGTGACTGTTATGTGTATGGCGTTGGCATGGATCTGAATGGCCACTTCCGCAATCTGTCCAGCATCTTTGCTCTGCCCGAAAAGGTAACCTGATGCTGGCGATAATCGGTGGTAGCGGGCTGTACACGCTGGGCGACGATTTCCACCTGCGCGACCAGCTATCGCGGCAGACGCCCTACGGCGACACCTCGGCGGATGTACTGCTGGGAAGCTGGCAAGAGGTCGATATCGCATTTCTGCCGCGGCATGGCGCAGAGCATGCCGTGCCGCCGCACGCGGTCAATTATCGCGCCAACCTGTGGGCCCTTGGTCAGGCTGGAGTCGATTGCATCATTGCGGTGAATGCGGTCGGCGGTATCGGTGCCGAGATGGCGCCGGGAACGCTGGTGCTGCCGCGACAGCTGATCGATTACAGTTGCGGGCGCGAGCACAGTTTCCATGATGGCAGCGATGGCAAGGTACGGCACGTCGATTTCAGTCAGCCCTACAGCGCTGACCTGCAGGACGGCTTATTGCAGGCCGCGCGGCAGCTGCAGCTGCTGCTGTTGCATTCGGGTACCTACGGATGCACCAACGGACCGCGTTTCGAGACGGCTGCAGAAATCGAGCGCATGCGCCGCGACGGCTGCAGTATCGTCGGCATGACCGGCATGCCGGAGGCTGCGCTGGCGCGCGAGCTGGACATCGACTACGCCTGTCTGGCCGTGGTGGTTAACTGGGCGGCTGGAATTGGCGATGACGACATCAGCATGGAGGATATTATGGCTGTTCTGGAACACGGCGTCGGCGAGATTCGACCGCTACTGCTGGCCGCGGCGAGGCTGTTGAATCGATGAACTACTGTAGCCAGTGTGGTCAACCGGTCACCCTTAAAATTCCGGTGGATGACAACCGGGAACGTTTTGTTTGCGATCACTGTGGTTATATTCATTATCAGAACCCGAACAACGTCTGTGGCGCCATCCTTACCCGGGGTGACGAGATCCTGTTGTGCAAACGGGCCATCGAGCCCCGCTACGGGCTTTGGACTTTGCCGGCAGGGTTCATGGAAAACAATGAAACCGTGGCCGAGGCCGCGGCGCGCGAAGCCATGGAAGAAGCCAACGCCAGGTCGGGACCGTTAAAGCTGTTCGGCATCTTCAGCATGCCCTACATCTCCCAGGTCTACCTGATGTTTCACGGCGAGCTCGCCAGCGATATATCGGCGGGTCCGGAAAGTCTGGATGTGGGGCTGTTCGCCCGTGACCAGATTCCCTGGCAGGAGCTAGCTTTCCCCGTTATCACCCACAGCCTCGAGCTGTTTTTTGAGCACGGTACCGAGCGCGTACATCACGCCTGGTTCAGTCGTGACGCCGACCGCAATGTGCAACTGCATGAAATCGATTAAGCGGCGATAAACCTGGGCCGCGAGCGCAAGCGGCCGCTAGGCCAGCGATATATCCGTAAACTCCGACACCACAGACTGGTTGCGCCCATTGTTCTTGGCCTCGTACAGCGCCACGTCCGCCCGCTTGATCAGGTCGCCAATGCTTTCACCCTTGACGATTGCGGCACAGCCCAGGCTGGCGGTGATTGTCTGCTTGCGATCGAATTCGGTATTTTCCACCAGCTGGCGAATGGTCTCGGCGATGGGCAGCAAGTCTTCTTCGTCGATGGTGGTACAGCAGATGAGGAATTCCTCGCCACCCCAGCGCGCGACGAAATCGCTGTTACGAATCGCCTTCTCGAATATCGAAGCCAGTTTCTTCAGCACCAGATCGCCGACGTCATGGCCGAACTTGTCGTTTATCGCCTTGAAGTGATCGATGTCCAGCATAATGATGCCAAAGCGCTGGTTATGGCGTTGGAAGCGAGAAAACTCCTTGTGCAGGATCTGGTTCATATGGGTGCGGTTGGACAGCCCGGTGAGGTTGTCGGTCAAGGCCATGCGGGTCAGCTCGTTATTGTCCTCCAGCAATTCCTTCTGCGTGTCCAGCAGGGACTCGGTGCGTTCGTGAATTTTCTGCTCCAGGTAACTGTTCATTTCCTGCAGTTGCCCCGACAATTTACGCCCGTACCAGATCGCAAGCGTAGTGATGGTCAGGCTCACGAGTACCGCGACTATCGAGAACAGGGTAATGCGATTACGACTTTGCTCTGCTTGCTGGTTCGCCATCAGCAACGCCGTCTCCACGTTCGTGCGCTGCAACTGCGTCAGCTCGGCCAGATGCGACAACAGCGGTGCCGTCTTTGGCAATACTTCCTGCAGCAACACCTCGTTCGCCTCATCGCGACTGCCGTTTAGAAACAGCACCGACACCTGCCGGTTGAGGTCGATGATGTCACGGTCGAGGTGATCGATGGCAAGCATGATGTCGCGCTCGCGTGGCGCCAGCATCGGGTCGAGGCGTTCACGGGTGGCCGAGTAGGCGCCGCTCATGCGGCTATAGTCCGGCCATGATTCGCTTTCGACGAAGTTCGTGTCGCGCAACAGCATGGATTGCATGAAGCGTGTCCGGTTCTGGATGATGGTGGACAGTTCGTTGATCAGGTTGATCTTTTGCAGCTGCTCGGTGACCTGTGAACTCACCTGCGCGCCGCTGCCGCCACTGGACTGCACGCCGATATAGGCAAGCATGATCATCATCAGGATGACGATGCTGAAACCGAAAGTGAGTAAACGGGTCGGGTGATGCATTTAGCGTGCAGTCGCCTTGCAACTGCTGATCATGGATGTATTTGGGAAAAGCCGCATTAAACTGATTCTGCTATGGAAGCGCAAATTTTTTGTTGAACCTCGTCAATGTTGCGATAGATAACGCCATGCCTGTCGCTTGCCAGGGTGATCAAGGTTTTGTGCTCGGCAAGCACGATGCGGTCGAGCTCGTCGATGCTTGCAGGATCGACGACCGGATCATTGTCTCCCTGGTAAAGGTATACATTTGCATCGATCTTGAGTTTAACCTCGCGTAAATGGTCGATAAATCTTTGTAGTTGGTAAAGCGCGCGCAGCGGAATGTGCTGATAATTGACTTCCGGATTCTCCGGCTCGTTCGGGGTAAACGGCATGATACCCTCTGAATTGACCCAGCTCACCAGCTTGTTGGCATGATGCACCAGCGGCACGAATACCATGTTCTTGTTTTTGAAGTGCACCGGTGCGCAGACGCTGGTAACCGATTTGAGGCGTAGTTGTGGATTGGTGGCAGCGTGGTGCAGTGCCAGTAGCCCACCGGTGGAAAATCCGACAATGTGCACTGAATGGCTGAAAGCCCTGGCAATGTCGAACCCCCGGGTCACTGATTCTGCCCAGTCATGCCAGTTGCGCTCGCGTAAATCCCAGGGTGACGTGCCGTGACCTTTCAGGCGTACACCAATGGCATGGTATCCTGACGCGTGCAGGCGTTCACCGAGACTTCTCATCTCCGCGGGGCTGGACATAAAGCCGTGAATCAGGATCACCGCCGCCGCGTTCTTCTTTTCTGACTTCAGCAGGAACCAGTTCGCGTCGGCTGTCTGCGTCTGTGCTTCGTTGATTTCCCGGTAGCGCTCGCGCTGGAAGCGTTCTCGATCCCAGCGATAGCTCAGGATCTGATCGTCGAAGCGATAATCGGCCAGCGCCAGCGCCGACAGTTTGTCGGCGTCACGGATGGCGCGGTCAACGATGCCGGTAACCCGCGACAGCGGCCTCACCTCGTTTGCATAGACATTGATCAGGTTTTCGGTACGGACCTCGTCGATCTCGAAATCGGCTATCAGTTTCTGGTCCAGCACGTAGTCGCCGTCCTCGATATGCACCAGGCCCAGCTCGCGCGCCGATTTCAGGAACTGGTCCAGGCGAATGCTGCCCTGGTTGACGATGGCCGCGTATTCGTCCGGGTTGCACAGGCTGCGATGCAGGTGGTGCCGGTCTTGCTGCAGCAGCTTGATACCGAGATACAATATTTTGTGCAGGCGCCCGCATTCGATCCGCACCAGGCCCTGCTCGTACAGTTTCATGATCACCAGCGAGGCAATATGGCTGAGATTGACGGTTACGGCCTCGTACATCGAGCGCATGTAATCGTCGCGCACCTGGTTGGACTTGACCCTCATGCCAAAGCTGTGAACTCGACCACCGAGGTTGCCGGGTCCGGGCTTGAGCTCGAATAACTGCTGCAGCGATTCGAACTGATGCACGACATTGGGTAGCAGGCGCTTTTCCCACCAGCGCCAGTAGTCACCGGCAACGATCGGGCGCGAAAAGCGAATGTCCATGTCGGTTTCCTTGAACAACAGGTTGCCCTCGACGATCAGTTCCTCGGCGAAACGCTTGTTGATGCTGCGGTTAAACAGGCGCGCGGCCTGGTGCAGGATGTTATCGCTGACCCGGATCGGGTAGAAGGTGATGTGACTCGGCACAATAACGGTGGGCTTGATGGCCTTCATCATCAGCTGCTCGACATCGGCAAATTCCAGTTGTTCAGCCCAGCGCTCGATGCGGTGGTACTTGCCGGCGGCATAGTCCCGCAGCAGGGCGGTCTTGAAGGCGTCCAGCGCCAGCGCGATTACGGCCGGTCCACGGTGGTGCTTGCGGCGCTCGTTGGCGGAGCGTGAGAAGATGCTGTATTGACCCTTGTGGTCGACCACGCGCTTGTCCTTGACCATGCCGCCTTCCGGAAACACCACCAGCTTGCGGTCGTGCAGTATCTCGCGCGCCAGGAACGGGAACAGGTTTGGCATGTTGTTGGGAACGACACCGATCGAATACAGGAACTGGCTGAAGCGGTCGTCGCCCTTGAAGAATTCGGCGGCAGCGACCGAACGGCAGTGTGCTCCGCAAGCCTCGTGTATCAGGTACTGTGGAATAAAGGTTTCGAAACGGGCAAAGTGATTGAACAGGAAGATATCGCCCTGCTGCACCGTATCGTCGTCGCCATCCTGGTGCAGCTTGATGTTGAGTTTCAGTAATTTGCGCGTGCTGCGAAATGCACGTATGCAAAAACCGTAGACGCGATCGTTAATTTCCGGAGTGTCCGGGACATCGGCCATTAGCTTTTTCCTGAGCCGGCTGGACATGGACTGTTACCTGTTTCAGGCACAGCGCGACGGCGAAAGTTCCGCCTGCCAGTCGCCGTATGGCGGTCAGGCGGGGAAATAGTCAGGCTCGTTACCGGCACGCCACTTGATATTGCAGCCCACGCTCGGAATCTGAATCGGTTCGATCTGCCGGCCCGCCAGCAGCGCATCGACTGCCGCCTTTAAGTCGGCGCCGCTTGCCGCGATGTCGTTACCGGGCCGAGAGCCGTCATACTGGCCGCGGTAAACCAGTCGATGCGCGGCGTCGAACAGGTACAGGTCTGGGGTACAGGCGGCCTGGTAGGCTTGCGCAACCTGCTGGGTCTCATCGTACAGGTAGGGGAAACTGAAACCGCGCTCGCGGGCAAATTCCGCCATCTTTTCAGGGCCATCCTGGGGATAACCGCTGACGTCGTTGGCGCTGATCATGACAACGCCAACGCCGGCTTGTTGGGCTTCTTTGGCAAAGCGCACAAAGGAATCGATAATCTTTAAAACATAAGGGCAATGATTACAGGAAAACACCAGCAGCAGCGGCTGGTCCGAGAAATCGGACAGGCTGACGCTTGCGCCGGTGGCGGGTTCAGGCAGGGTGAAGTCAGGTGCGCGGGTACCGAGAACCAGCATCGTCGAAGGCGTTTCAGACATGTTCAGTAGTTGCTCATTGCCAAAGGCCGTGATTATAACCTGAACAGGCTGCTGCGGCTAAGAATCTGCGTCGACCTCGGGGCGCATTCGATCGACCCGCAAGCGCTGTGCTCGAGCAGCGGGATCGGCGCTGCAGTCAGCGGCAGGTCGAAGCGGGGCAGCGGCTGCTATTTCGAGTCCGTGTAGACAGCCTGCAATACCACAGGCCGAAATCGTCATTGCCGGGCGGGGTTGCGCGCCTGCGCGGATCGTGCACAGCGGCGATGACGGTACACGAGATTTGCCCGGGAATTCAGCTGAATTCCCGCCTATACTTGGATTTTACGCATTTACGCAGCGCTTCATCTTGACACCGAAAGCAGATACCCCTGACAAGGCAGCCTCTATCGAGCAGCAATTGCGCGATGAGAATGCGATTCTGCGGGCAAGGCTGGTGAAGATGACCAGGAGCATGGAAGCGCAGCGATATCGACGTCACGAGCTGTCGAAAATGCTCAAGGTGGGATTCTGGGAGTGGGATGAAATTGCCGGGAAACCGCTGAACTATTCGCCGGAGATGGCCGATGTGCTCGGGCTCGCCCCGGCCAGGCTGGAAAAGCTGCTGCACAGCCGGGATCTTTTCAAGCCCATCCTGCACCCCGAGGATGCGCAGCTCTACCAGGAGAGCCTTGATGCGCGCTCGCAGCTCAGCCCCGGCCTGCCGCGAATTCACGATTACCGGATTATCGTCAACCAACGCGAGACGCGCTATATCCGCGAGTACGAGCAGGGTGTGTTCGACGATGATGGCCGCCTGGTATCGAGTTTCGGAATGGTACAGGACGTCACCTCCACGCGTACCACCCTCGATGCCCTGAAGGAAAGTGAAAAGCGTTATCACTCGCTGTTCGAGCAAATGCCGCTCGGCGTGCAGGAGGAAGACTACAGCGCTGTCAAAAAGGTCATCGACAAGTTGAGATACAGAGGTGTCGAAGACCTTGAAGCCTATTTTCTCGGTCATCAGCGACTGTTACGCGACATGATCGGACAAACCCGTATCACCAATATCAACGAAACCCTGTTGCACATGTACGGATCGGAGTCGCAGGAAGCATATTTTGCCGCCGAAGCCGATATCGATGACTGGTGGGATGCACACTGGGTCGAGTATTACGCTGCCGAAATTGCCGCGCTGGCGAGCGATGCGAGGTACTACGAAGCAGAGCGAGCGGACTCGAGGGTAGGCGGCGAGATTTTTGAAACCCGCTCCATCGTGACGCTGTTGCGTGGCTCGGAAGACAGCTGGGAGCGGGTAATAACCATCCACGAAGACATTTCCAATCGCCGGCAGACCGAATCGGCGATGAAGGAAGCAATGCTGCACGCCGAGCAGGCAAACCAGGCCAAGTCCGATTTCCTGTCGAGTATGAGTCACGAATTGCGCACGCCATTGAACGCGATTCTCGGCTATTCGCAATTGTTTGCCTACGATCGCGACCTGAGTGAACAGCATCTTGTCAACGCCAACGAAATCAATCGGGCCGGTAAGCACCTGATGTCGCTAATCGACCAGATCCTCGACCTGTCACGCATCGAGGCCGGTGAATCGGATGTTTCGCTGGAGCCGGTGAAACTGATGCGAGTATTGAGTGACAGCGTCAAGTGGGCCATGCCACTGGCGCTGGAGCGCGAAATCGAGATTGAATTCGATGCCGCCGAATTCGACAAGGTCATCGTTGTGGCGGATTCCATTCGGCTGAAACAGGTCTTTCTGAACCTGCTGACCAACGCCGTCAAATACAATCGTCCCGGCGGCAAGGTCAGCGTGATTCGCGACTTCGATCAGAATGGCGTCATGCGTGTGGGCGTTCGTGATACCGGGGTTGGTATCTCGGCCGAGAAATTGAAAGAGTTGTTTCAGCCATTTAATCGCCTGGGCGCCGAGTTCAGCGGCATTGAAGGGTCCGGAATCGGACTCGTCATTTCGCGACAACTGGTCGATCTGATGCAGGGAGAGCTGCACATCGAGAGTGAAGTGGATGTTGGCAGCACCTTCTGGGTGAGCCTGCAACTCGCTCCCGCGCAGGCATCGGTCCTGGATACACAGGTGCTCGAAATTCCCAAGTCCCTGCGCACAGTCGCTGCTGGCGAGGCGTCGCGCATACTGGTCGCCGAGGACAATATCATCAACCGGGAACTCATGGCTGCGCAACTGGATGTACTCGGTTACAGCGCGGACTACGCGACCAGCGGCAAGCAGGCACTGGAGAAGTGGCAGCAGGGCAAATATGAACTGCTGTTGACCGACATTCGTATGCCGGAAATGGATGGTTACGAACTGGTGCGCCAGATACGAAGCCTGGAGCAGTCCAGTGGCAGGCATTCGCCGATCATTGCCATTACCGCAAACGCGCATGAATCCGATGTACAAAAATGTTTTGCAGCCGGGGTAGACGATGTCATTCCGAAACCGGTGGAGCTGGAGGGTCTGCGCAGCGCACTGCAGAAATGGATTTCGGCCGAGCTGTCACAGGCGGCACCCGCAGCGGCAAGCGTGGACAGCGACCAGGCGATGGCCGGGGTGCTCGACCTGCAGGTGTTGACGCAGTCGACCGGCGACAAGCCCGACCTGCACATCAATTTACTGCAGTCTTATCTCGACTTGCTGGAGCACGAGCTCGATCACATTCAGCAGGCCTTCGCCTGGAAAAACAGTGAACAGATCGTCGAATACAGTCATCGGCTGAAGGGTTCGTCGCGTAGCCTCGGCGTCATCAAGATGGCGCGGGTCTGTGAGCGACTCGAACAGGTGGCCAGGCAGGAATCCTGGTCGGGCTTACAGAAGTTGATCCCCGAACTGGAGCAGTGTGCCGCCGAGGCACGGCTTTGCATTGGCGGCTTTATCGCGCAACAGCAGGAGACGATACCCGCGCAGGATGAGTCGTTGGTGACCGGGATTGATTTCCTGCTGGTCGATGATGCGAGCGAGACTGCCCAGTTCAGTATCCAGCTGATGCTGGTCGATGATGATTACATCATGCACCGTGTCACCACGGTGATGCTGAATGATCTCGGCGTATCCAGGGTTATCAGCGCAATGTCCGGTGCGGCGGCGCTCGACATCCTGGATGCGCATGGCAATTCTATCGACGTGATTATCTGTGACCTGAACATGCCCAACATGGACGGCGTCGAATTTATAAGGCACCTGGCACGGCGCGGCTACGAGGGGGCCCTGATTCTGACCAGCGGGGAGGACATGCGAATTCTGAAAACGGTAGAGAAGCTCGCGATCGAACACGATTTGCATATGCTCGGGGTGCTGGAGAAACCGGTGACACCGACCAAAATCATCGAGTTGCTCGATGCGCTGGACCAGGTGCAGGAAGAGGGCACGATGATGCTGTTCGACGCCATTACCGTGCCCGAGCTGGAAGCCGCAATCGGCAACGATGAGCTGGATACCTACTTTCAGCCGAAGGTGGAGATTGCCTCGGGTCGTGTCGTCGGTATCGAAGCCCTGGCGCGCTGGAATCACCCGTTCAAGGGTTTGATCAAGCCTGATGCGTTTATTCCAATGGCGGAAGATCATGGACTGATCGGAGCATTGAGTGATGCGGTATGTATCAAGGCAATGGAATACGCGGCCCAACTCAAGGCCACGGGGCACGATCTCAATATCGCGATCAACCTGTCCGTGGATTCGCTCAGCGATCTTGACTGGCCTGAGAAAATCAGTGCAACCCTGCAAAAATACGGCCTCGAGCCGAGCAGCATCTCTTTTGAAATCACTGAAAGCCGATTGATGGAACATCTTTCGGTGGCGCTCGATATACTCAGCCGCCTGTCGCTGAAACGCTTTAACCTGTCTATCGATGATTTTGGCACCGGTTACTCCTCGATGGAGCAGCTGCAACGCATTCCGTTTTCCGAGTTCAAGATCGATCGCGCATTCGTGCACGGTGCGGCGCGCGAGTCATCGGCGCAGGCCATTCTCGAATCGAGCGTTCTACTCGCCCGGAAACTGAATATGAAAGTAGTCGCCGAGGGTGTTGAGAACCAGGAGGACTGGGACCTGGTTGCCCGGCTTGGTTGCGACCAGGTGCAGGGTTATTTCGTCGCCAAACCGATGCCTTTCGCGCAGTTGCTGAAGTGGCTACAGGACAGTGAAGTACAGAAAAAATTTATTCCGCGCGCTTGAAATTGTTCGACTAACTCCCAACTAAGCAGGACGTTCGGCAGGTCTCAACGAGACTGTCGGCGTTTACATCAATTGCTTCATCAGGAGAATTTGTTATGAATACTATCGATTTAAGCCCGCTGTACCGCAATAGCATCGGTTACGACCGCATGGCGTCGTTGCTGGATAACGCATTGCGCAGTCAGAAAGCCGGTGTTGGCTTTCCACCCTATGATATCGAAACGACCGGCGAAGACCGCTACTCGATTACCCTGGCAGTTGCCGGCTTCGAGGAAAGCGAGCTCGATCTGCAGGTCGAGCATGGTGTGCTCACGGTGCGCGGCAAGAAGGCAGACGAGACCGAAGAGAAGTCCTATCTCTACCGCGGCATTGCCAACCGCAGCTTCGAGCGTAAGTTCAATCTCGCAGACTACATCGAGGTGCAGGGTGCCGAACTGAAAAACGGCCTGCTCAGCATTCAGTTGGTCAAGGAAATCCCCGAGGCGATGAAACCTCGCACGATTGCCATCAGTCCTGCTGGTGCAACCCTCGAGCACAAGGAAAAGGAGCAGCAAGCCGCCTGATTCTGTGCCGACCGGAGCCGAGCAATCGGCTCCGGTTTTCTTTTTAGCCTTCCCAGGCTTCTGCCCGTAACCCCGAATTCATCGGCACACCCTGGCGTAGCCCGACCAGTAACCCACCTGTAGACATTTCTAATCGCGTGATTAGCACGACGTGCTGGCGTAGACTATCGGCAACTTTTTATAGCCTGATAGGGTTTACCTGATGCAACACGGTCTGCTCGTGGCCGGCATGCTCGCCGGCGGACTTGGACTGTTTCTACTGGCCGTTGCGATGATCACCGATGGCCTCAAGGCGGCTGCCGGAGACGCACTGCGCGGCTTGCTGGCAAACTGGACGCGTTCTCCCCTGCACGGTATTTTCACCGGCCTGATCATTACCGCGCTGGTGCAGTCCTCCAGCGCGGTGACGGTTGCCACTATCGGCTTTGTCAATGCCGGCCTGATTGGCATGCGGCGGGCGCTCGGAATTGTCTACGGCTCCAATATCGGCACCACCATGACGGGCTGGCTGGTGGCGATCATCGGTTTCAAGATCAACGTCGAGGCATTCGCACTGCCGCTGATCGGGCTGGGTATGCTGTTGCAACTCAGTGGCGGCGGCAGCAAGCGTGGTCCGTTGGGGTTGGCGCTGGCGGGATTCGGCCTGTTTTTTATCGGCATCGATGTGCTCAGGGAAGCGTTTGAAGGCCTGATGACGGTGGTCGATTTAAGCAGTTTTACCGCAGACGGTGTCTCCGGAATATTGATGTACGTGGGCATCGGGTTCCTGATGACGGTACTCACGCAGTCATCCAGCGCCGCCATTGCTATTACCCTGACCGCTGCCAGCGGTGGTGTGCTGGATCTGTATGCGGCGGCGGCAATGGTTATCGGCGCCAACGTCGGCACCACGTCGACGGCGGCCATCGCGGTAATCGGTGCGACTGCGAATGCCAGGCGGGTGGCATCGGCGCACATCGTCTTCAACCTGGGCACCGGCCTGGTGGCCCTGCTGATGTTGCCGGTATTATTCTGGTTTCTGTCTTATCTCGAGTCGATGCTGGGGCTGCAGTCCATCCCGGCCGTGACGCTAGCGCTGTTCCACACCGTGTTCAACCTGCTGGGCGTCGTCCTGATCTTTCCACTCAACAATCGGCTCGCGGATTTCCTTGAGAAACGCTTCGTTACGCGCGACGAGGTCGAGGGTCGTCCGCGCTACCTCGATAAAACAGTCGCCGTGTCGGCCGACATTGCCATCGATGCATTGCTGCTGGAAATGGGTCGCGTCACTGCACTGGCGCGCACGATGGCGCTGGAATCACTCAGTAGCGAGGCGTCTTCCGGCAAGCGCATGTACCTGGACAACCAGACCGTAAACCACCTGTCGGCGGCGATTGCCGAGTTTATTGCCGAACAGGGGCGCGGTGTCCTCGATCGCGACACCTCGCATCGACTCGGCAAGATCCTGCGCGCGGACCAGTTCCTGCTGATTGCGGCCGAACAGGCCCTCGAGATCGCCCAGCTACAGACCGGCATGGCGGAGCTCGAGGATCCGGAATTGAGGGAAGTCATATCCCGTTTTTATGCCGAGGCTGTCAAGCTGGTGCAGATGACGGACATAACCGACGCGACATTCAGCCAGGTCGACTGCGAGGCGCAGTTACAGCAGATG
>Ga0316188_10001116_pt1 | contig 12583 bp, 14 predicted proteins | sample Phiworburrow1_MG_FD_204933 | JGI IMG/M metagenome (GOLD analysis project Ga0316188, IMG submission 204933) | Coastal sediment microbial communities from Maine, United States - Phippsburg worm burrow 1 | ecosystem: Environmental > Aquatic > Marine > Coastal > Sediment | place: USA: Maine...
CCGTACCCGTGGCTACGGGGACTACTATCACTACCACCGGCTGGCCGCCGGCCAACTCGATGCGGTCATCGAGTCAGACGTCAACATCCTGGATATCGCGGCACTCAGCGTGATCGTCGGCGAGGCGGGCGGCGTGTTCACCGACCTGCATGGCGCGCCGCCCGATCTCTCGACCCGCTCGGTGCTGGCAGCCACCCCGGGATTGCACGGCCAGCTGCTCGAGATGCTCAATGACTGACGTAACCGGATCATGACCGGAAACTCCAAAAAAACTTTGCCCATCATCCATGACCGGCGGGAGCGCGAAGCCGGCAAGATGTTGCGCGTGGAACAGGTCGACCTGGAGTTTTCCAACGGTGAGCGCCGCACTTATCACCGCATGAAGCCAAGCGGTCTCGGGGCCGTCATCATCGTGCCGATGCTGGATGACAAGACGGTACTGCTGGCGCGAGAATACGCGGCCGGCCTCCATCACTACGAAATCGGCCTGCCCAAGGGCAGGCTGGAACCTGATGAATCCATAATCGAGGCCGCTCAGCGCGAGATGAAAGAGGAGATCGGCTACGGTGCACGCAATCTCATCGAACTGACCCGGCTGAGCCTGGCGCCCGGCTACATGACGCACGTGACGTACATCGTGCTGGCGCGGGATCTGTATCCGGAGAAGCTGGAGGGTGACGAACCCGAGGAACTCGAAGTCGTGCCTTGGCCGCTGGCCGATCTGCGTTCGCTGACGGCCCGTGATGACTGTACCGAGGGCCGCACCATCGCCGCCCTTTACATCGCGCGCGATTATCTGCAGGGCGAGACCGTTGATGAATGACGTCCAAGCGACTGATCTTGGGATAGCTGTCGCCGAAATCGCCAAGGCTGCCGGCCGCGCCATTCTCGATGTTTACCGCAAGGATTTCGAGGTGACCCACAAGGCCGACGAGTCGCCCCTGACCCAGGCCGATCTCGCCAGCCACCGCTTGATACGGGATGCGCTGGCAGCGCTGACGCCTCACATACCGCTGCTGTCGGAGGAATCGGCAGATATCGACTACGGCGTCCGAGCTGCCTGGCCGGAGTATTGGCTGGTCGACCCCTTGGACGGGACCAAAGAATTCGTCAATCGCAATGGCGAATTCACGGTGAACATTGCCCTGATTCGCGCTCACGAGCCGATCCTGGGCGTCGTCCACGTGCCGGTGACGGGAGTAACCTACATCGGGCTGGTTGGCACCGGCGCGACCCGGCAAACGACCGGCGGCGAGCATGAACCGATTCGTGTCAGGGTGCCCTGTGCCGATCCGGTACGCGTGGTGGGTAGCCGCTCGCATGCAAATCCCCGGCTGCAGCACTATCTCGAGCCGCTCGGCAACTACGAAATGGTCAGTATGGGCAGTTCACTCAAGTTCTGCCTGCTGGCCGAAGGCAAAGCCGACTTCTATCCACGCCTCGGCCCAACCTCCGAATGGGACACCGCAGCGGCACATGCCGTTGTACTGGCGGCTGGCGGGCAAATCGTAACCCTCGAGAATCGTTCGCTGCAGTACAATCTCAAGCCCTCGCTGCTCAATCCGGAATTCCTCGTTTTTGGCGATTCGGGGCGTGACTGGGCTGCCCTGTTCCGGGCGCGCGATGACTGAACTGGTGACTGTCTTCGTTTTGTCACATTCTGCTTGACGGCGCGCGCCGTGAACCTGTATAACCTTGCTCAGTTCTGGGGTCTTGCCAATAACCATAACGACAAATCGAGAAAAACAAGCAGAACGATTATGGAATAAGCGGCTTCGGCCGCTTTTTTGTCGAATGCGTATGGCGTTTTCCAAGACAGGTTTTGTGGAAGCATTGCTGGTCACCGTGGCCATCGTCCTGGTGCTGTTGTTCGTCACTTGGCAATTGGCTTCCGGTCCGTCCGAACCTGCGGCGGAGGAACTCAAGAGCAACGTGGCATTTCTTTCTCGCGAAGTCGAAGCGCTGAAAGAGCGGCTGGACCGTGCGCAGGCCAGGGAAGCCGTACTCGCGCGCGAAGCCGACGTGCTTCGCCAGGCCAACCGCTTGCTGCGGGAACAGGAAAGCGAGCGCCAGGCAGACCAGAACACACTACAGTCAGAACTGGATTTCTATCGGCGATTGGCCGGCACCGGCGGTGCTCAAACCGGCCTGGACGTTTACCGGGCCGAACTGCTGGCCACGGGTTCCGAGCGCGTATTCCAATTCGTGCTGACACTCACCCAGAATATCCGCCGGGCTTCGATCATTACCGGACGGGTCCGTATCGACGTCGAGGGCACACTGGAAGACCAAGCGGTCACGCTATACTGGTCGCAATTGGGCGGCGATGAACCCGAACCAGCCTTCCGCTTCAAGTATTTTCAGCAGCTCGAAGGCTACCTGTCCCTGCCGGAAGCGTTCAAACCCATCAAGTTGGTGGTCACGCTGGAAGCGAAAGGTTCGCGCAGCCCGGTTCAGCGCAGCTTCGACTGGAGTGTGCTGCTCTCCGAATCAGGCGATTGAATTGCGCGCCGTTTGGCACCATATTAGGCGCCATGGAAAGCACCATGAACACAACCACGCCCGTGGCCCCGGAGCAAGGCATGCAAGGTATCGTCCTGACCGACGCCGCGGCGCGCAAGGTCCAGCAACTGATCCTGGAAGAACGTAATCCGGAGCTCATGCTGCGTGTGTACATCAGCGGCGGGGGTTGTTCGGGCTTCCAATATGGCTTCTCTTTCGACGAAGAGCGTGCCGAGGACGACATCGCGGTCGAAAACGACGGCGTGACGCTGCTGGTCGACCCCCTGAGCTTTCAGTACCTGATGGGCGCCGAAGTGGACTACACGGAAAGTCTGCAGGGTGCGCAATTCGTAATCCGCAATCCGAACGCCGCCACGACCTGCGGTTGCGGTTCTTCCTTTTCGATCTAACGGGTCACAAGGACCGATCCCCGCCTGACGATGTCCCGGCTCGGTCTCAGCATCGACCCGATCACCCGCTCACGACGCAACCTGTTCACCTCGGTCCGGCTCGACCGCTTGGCCGAATACCGGGATGACCCGAAGTGGGTGGCCGATGCGCTGCGCTCCGACTTCGCACGGCTGGTGCCCTTGTGGCGCAATCGCAGCCTGCTGACCCATACCGATGGTGTGCAACAGGCGATATACCTCGAGCCGAGCGAACTCGATCCGGTCGACTCGATCCAGCCACCAACGCTCCTCGGCACCGACGGCAAGCGCTGCTTCTTCGCCGTGTCCATCAACGACCGGCAGCGCGACGCCGTGTTGGCCCGACACCCGGATACGCGCTTCCTCGATTTGCGCCTCGCCTCGATCGACATGGATGCCAAGCACGCGGGCGTGCTGGCCTATGCCAAGGCCCTGCACTACTGGCAGTACCGGCATGCTTTCTGCGGCGCCTGCGGCAGCCCCAATCGCCTGGAGTCCGCCGGGCACAGGCTGGTCTGCAGTAATGAAGAGTGCGGACGCCAGTCCTTTCCGCGCATCGACCCTGCCATCATCGTGCTGGTCACCCACCAAAACGCCTGTCTACTCGGCCACAACGCGAGTTGGCCGCCGCGCCGCTTTTCCACGCTCGCCGGTTTCGTCGAACCGGGCGAAAGCCTCGAGGACGCCGTCGTGCGCGAAGTATTCGAGGAATCCGGTGTTCGTCTGCGCGATCTGCACTACGTGTCTTCCCAGCCCTGGCCATTCCCGGCCTCGGCGATGTGCGGCTTCTACGCGGAAGCCGAGAGCCTCGACTGCCACCCATCGGACGAAATGGAAGAAGTTCGGTGGTTTACAGCCGCCCAGCTGGAATCGTCGATTGCGGCAGACGAAGTCCGGCTGCCCCCGCCGGTTTCCATCGCCTTTCGGCTGATCGCCGACTGGTACCAGCAAGATTGTGGCGGGGACCTTGAGCCGTTGGTCCGCGCCGCGGGAAGCTGGCAGCCACGAAGTCGCTGAGGCGAGGGCCGGGCCCGGTCATGCCAGCCAGCCAGCCGTCTGTTAGAATCGAGCGTATTGCGCAGCCCTTCGCGCATGCCGATTGAGGAAACCGACAGGCCATGACCATTATCGCCATACTGCTCGCGTTCGCCCTGTGCCATTTCATCCGCGAACTGGGGCGCATCCGCAAGAACCAGTGGCTGACGGCTTGGGTCGGGTTCGCCAACGACGCCTTCGGCAAGTTGCCGGGTTGGCGTGATGTGTTGGGCTTCCTGGTGATCATCGCTGTCCCGCTGGTTGTCCTGTTGCTGGTCAACCGGGTTCTGCACACCGCGCTCGGCACGTCTGGCTCTTTTCTGCTGGCTCTGGCGGTACTGATCTACAGTTTCGGTCCGCGCGACCTTGATACCGATGTGGCGGAGGTCCTAGAGGCCGGCGATGAGGAGAAGCGCAAGCAGGCGCTCGAAGAATTGCTCGATGGTCCGGTTCCCGAAACAGACAGCGCCTGCCGGGCGGCCGCTGTGGAGGGGGTGTTCCAACAGGCGCTGCGCCGCTGGTTTGGGGTCATTTTCTGGTTCGCGGTGCTGGGTATCGTCGGGGCGCTGCTGTACCGCATGGTGGACTGGCTGGACAGCGAAGAACCAAAAGTCAGCAGCGAGCAGCGCGGTCGCTTCGTCCGCCTGCAGCAGATCATGGACTGGCCAGCCGCACAATTGATGACCCTGTCCCTTGCCATCGCGACCGATTTCGACTCGGTGTTCAAGGCCTGGAAGCGTTATCACGACGAACAGGGTCATGGCCTGTTTGAAGGCGACAACGGATTTCTGTTGGCCAGCGCGCGAAACGTTGTCCTTTCCGGGCACGCGGCCCGCGACGGATACGCGGATCAGCTCGAAGGACCGATGATCAGCCTGCAGCAGGCGATGGACCTGGTCTGGCGGATGCTGGGCGTGTGGCTGACGGTGTTGGCGCTGCTGCTCCTGGTCGGCGTGCTCGCCTGAGTTTTGCCGAAGCCGGGCTTTTACCTTGCATTGCTGCTGGCCTGGGCCCCGCTTGCCCCGGCCGCGGACATCCGCCTGACGCAGGCGGACGGCACCGACTTGCGCCTGGCGGAACCGGCCCGGCGCATCATCACCCTCGCCCCGCATCTCGCTGAAGATGTCTTCGCAGCCGGCGCCGGCGCACAGTTGGTCGCCACCGTGGAATACAGCGAATACCCGGCCGCGGTGCTCCATGTTCCACGAATTGGCGATGCCTTCCGGCTGGACGTCGAGCGTATCCTGGCATTGCGTCCGGATCTCGTGATTGCCTGGGAATCGGGCAACCCACGGCCCGCGCTGGACCAGCTGCGTAACCTGGGCCTGGCAGTCTGGTTGGTGGAGATTCGCGAGCCAGCGGGAATTCCGGCTTTCGTCGCGTCCATCGGGCGCGCCACCGGTCATCGGGCCGAGGCCGAGGCAGAAGCACTGCGCTTGCGCGAGCGCCTGGCCGATCTCGAGAAGCGCTACTCGGACGCAGACCCCGTAAGCTACTTTTACCAGGTGGATGCCAAGCCACTCTTCACGATCAATGGAGAGCACCTGATCAGCCGCGGGCTGAGCCTGTGCGGTGGCAGCAACATCTTCGCGCGAGAGCCGGGCCTGGCCTTCCAGGTGGCGCGCGAATCCGTGATCGTGGCGAACCCCGAGGCCTTGCTGGCTCCGCGACTGCCGGGCGCTGCCGACCCGCTGGTCGCCTGGCGTGACTGGCCCGGGCTGCGAGCCGTAAAGAACCAGGCGCTGTTTCTGCTGTCGGCGGACGAAATCAGCCGGGCCACCCCGCGCTTCCTGGACTCACTCGACTCAGCCTGCAGGTTGTTGCAGGATTTGCGCGGACGAAAGAACGATGGATAGTCCCCTCATTACCTCGCCGGCAGGCGTCATGACCGTCCTCGTGGCGGTAGTCAGCTTCTGGTTCTGGCTGGAGAAAAAAAGCCGCTGGAAGCTGTTCGAATACCTGCCGCCGCTGATCTTCATCTACGCCACGCCGGTCGTGCTGTCCAACACCGGGCTGATCCCCTACGAGAGCGCAGCGTACGATTTTCTGCGGCACTACGGCCTGCCAATCTTCATCTGCCTGATGCTGATCAAGGTGGACGTGCTGGGCGCCGCACGGATCATGGGCAAGGGCATTTTCGTGATGCTGCTCGGCAGTGTCGGTGTCGTGCTCGGTGGCTTCCTTGCCTTTGCCCTGGGGCAGTGGATCACTACGCCGGAAAGTTGGCCGCTGCACTTCCCGTTGCCGGAGGACAGCTGGAAAGCATTTGGAACGCTGTCCGGCAGCTGGATCGGCGGCACCGGCAACATGACCGCCGCCCATGCCGCGCTGGAGGGCAATGCCGAGCACCTGACGATGGCCGCCGCGGCCGACCAGATGGTTTACCTGTTGTGGTTGCCGTTGCTGCTCGGCTCGCGCGCCTTCGCCGCGAAATTCAACCGCTGGATGCGCGTACCCGCCGACCGGCTGGCACTGATGGACCAGGCGGCGGCCGACCACGACAACAAGGAACGTGCGCCGACCATGACCCAGTTGCTGTACCTGGCGCTGGTTGCCCTCGGTTTCACCTGGGTGTCGCTGGAACTCTCCGAGGTGCTGCCACCGGTAGCCATCGGTGGCGCCACCGTGATCAGCGCCAGCACGTGGCTTATCCTGTTGGTGACCACGCTGGCTCTGCTCGCCTCCGCCACTCCCATACGCAGGCTGCCGGGAGCTCACCCTATCGCGATGGCCATTATTTACGTGTACGTCGCGCGGATCGGCGCGACCATGGACCTGAGCAGCGCCAGCCTGGAAACCATGGGTGCCTTCGTGCTGATGGCCTATGTCTGGATCGCCATTCACGGCCTCTTCATCCTGGCCGGTGCCTGGCTGTTTCGCGTCGACGTGCACACGCTGGCCATCGCCTCGGCCGCGAACATCGGCGGTGCGGCTTCGGCTCCCATCGTCGCCGCCCACCACCGTGAGTCGCTGGTGCCCGCTTCGATCCTGATGGCGATGATCGGCTACGCGCTGGGGAACTACCTGGCCATACTGACCGGCCGCCTGGGCCAACTGCTCGTCACCTGAGTTCGCGCCGGGCCCGGCGGGCATTCTCTTCTGCAGAACCACCCTGCAATGCGCTGGCCCGGCCACTTACCGCCGGCCATCGAATTCGACTAAACTTGAGCCGAGCCCAACTTTGGAACCCTGCCATGAACAAGCTCGCCCTCGGCGTTCTCCTGTGGAGTTTCACGCATCTCATCCCCGCAGCCTTTCCCGGCCTCAAGAAATCGCTGATGGCCCGGATGGGCGAAAATGCTTACAAAGGCATCTTCACGCTGTTGATGGCGCTGGCCATTTACCTGCTGATTTCCGGTTGGAAGGCCTGGGTGCCGGAAAGCCTCTACCTGCCGCCCGTTTGGGGCAGGCACGTCACCGCGCTGCTGATGCTCATCGGCTTTGTCCTGTTTTTCGCGCCCTACCCCGCCAACAACGTCAAGCGCTTGCTGCGGCACCCACAGCTGACCGGCGTGTTGTGCTGGGGCGTCGGACACCTGCTGGCCAACGGCGAGGGACGTTCCATCGTCCTGTTCGGCGGCCTGGCGCTCTGGGCCGTTCTCGAGATGGTACTGATCAACCGCCGCGACGGTGCCTGGGACCGGCCGGCAGCAGTGCCGCGAAAAAACGACTTCGTCCTGGCCGCCGTGGGGCTGCTTGTCTACGTAGTCGTTGCTGCAGCGCACCAGTGGCTGTTCGGCTTTTCACCGTTCATTCGATAAGGGAGATAGCCCATGATTGGATACATTACCCTTGGCACCAATGACCTCGAACGTGCGGTCGCCTTCTACGACAAGTTGTTCGCCGTGCTGGGCGCCGGACGGTTCATGGAAGACCCTGGACGTTTCGTCGCCTGGGCGGTCGCCCCGGACAAACCGGCCATTTCGGTGACGATGCCGTATGACGGCAAGCCCGCCACGCACGGCAACGGCACGATGGTGGCGCTGGTGGTCGATTCGAAAGAAAAAGTGCAGGAAGTGTATGACAAGGCCATGGCGCTCGGCGCCCGGGACGAAGGTCCGCCGGGACCGCGCATGGACGGTTTCTACGCCGCCTATTTCCGCGACCTGGACGGCAACAAACTGAATGTATTTCACGCGGATTTCGCCGCAGGCTGACGGCATTGTCGAGCCTGCGGGACATTGGAGCATCGTTCAGGGGAGGGGTGGTTGACCTCCCCTCCTGCATGCCTTCTCTGCAGCGCATGCCAGCTCGCCTCGCGAGTGATCGTTGCTCAGAGCGACCCAAGCGCGAGATCTAAAGCCTCCAGCAGCAGCGCCGCATGTTCACGATTGAAGACCAGCGGCGGCCGGATCTTGATGACATTGTTGCCGGGCCCGCTGGTGCCCAGCAGAACTCCATTCTCGCGCAGATGCTCACGGACCCGCGCGGCCTGGTCGGCCGCAGGTTCCCGTGTTTCCCGATCGCGGACGATTTCCACCCCGTAAAACAGTCCTTTGCCACGCACGTCGCCGATCAGGGCATGCCTGGCCATCAGGCCCCGCAACCCATCCGCCAGACCGGCGCCGGTGTCGTGGACGTTTTTCAAGAGATCCTCGCGCTCGATCACGTCCAGCACGGCCAGGCCCACCGCCGCTGACACCGGGTTGCCGCCGAACGTATTGAAGTAATGGTGCTTTCGTGCGAACCGCTCGGCGATCGCCGGCGTCGTGACTACGGCGGCCAGTGGGTGTCCGTCACCCAGCGGTTTGCCCATGGTCACGATATCGGGCACGACGCCCGCGTCCTGAAACCCCCAGTAGTGATCTCCCAGACGGCAGAGGCCGGACTGGACCTCGTCGGCAACGGCCAGCCCCCCGGCCGCCCGCACGCGCCGGTACGCTTCGGCCAGGTACTCCGGGGCGGGGGTCAGGACGCCGTTGGAACTGTAGATGTTGTCGGTGAGGAACATCGCAGGTCGGTGGCCGCGGTCTGCCAGGCGCTCGATAGCGGGCCCCAGCAAGCCGGCAAATTCGAGCGCGGATGCCGGACCGGGGTCGCGGAAGCGGCCGCGGTAGCTGCAGGGCGCTTCGACGGCTTCCAGCCATCCCGGACGCTCAGCGGCGGGGTACTCCTCGGTGGACATTTGGTACACGGTGGTCGAATTGCCGTGGTAGGCGTCCTCGGTGACGAGGATGCCGTCGTTGCCGGTGACCGCGCGGGCGATCCGGACGGCCAGGTCGTTCGCCTCGGTGCCGGTGCATACGAACATGCAGACGCTGAGCTCGTCCGGCAAGGTCGCGGACAACCGCTCTGCGTAGGCGATGACGTTTTCATGCAGGTAGCGGGTATGCGTGTTCAGTGTAGCGGCCTGGCGGCTGAGTGCGCCAACCACGTGTGGATGACAATGACCGACGGAGGCCACGTTGTTGTAGCAGTCAAGATAGCGCTTGCCCGCGGCATCGAAAAGCCAGGCCCCTTCCCCGCGCACCAGGTGCACCGGCTGATCGTAAAACAAGCGGTAGGCGGGACCCAGGGCCCGCTCGCGGCGTTGCAGCAAATCCGGTTTCATGGCAAGTGGCCTGCACCAGAGGAAGCGGAAGAAGTATCGCGAAGGGATGGTGACGACTGGCGCCGGTCTGGAGCGAAACCGATAGCTGTAGCTATCGGCTGAGTGAAGACCAAGCCAGGCGCCATCAGACCGAGCGAGACGCTTTCGATTTCTCTGGTACAGGCCACTAGGATACGTTCCTGTCCTGCCCGGCCCAATACGGCGCCCTCAGATCCTTTTTAAGGATCTTGCCGGCGCCGCTGAGGGGCAGTGGCTCGTCCCGGAACTCGACGCTCTTCGGACACTTGTAACCGGCAATCAACGCCTTGCAGTGCTCGATCAGGTCTTGCGGCGTCAGGGCATAACCCTCCTTCAGGCGCACGATCGCGTGCACTTGCTCGCCCCAGGAATCATGCGGTATGCCAATCACGGCGCACTCGGCCACTCCCGGGTGCGCATACACGGCCTGTTCCGTCTCGGCGGAATAGACATTTTCTCCGCCGCTGACGATCATGTCCTTGACCCGGTCGACGATGAACAACATGCCATCCTCGTCCAATTTCCCGCCGTCCCCGGTATGTAGCCAGCCATCGCGCAGGGTCTCGGCTGTCACCTCGGGCAGGTTCCAGTAGCCCAGCATCACGTTGTCGCCGCGGATGCAGACCTCGCCGACCTCACCGACCGGAACCTCGCAACCGTCATCGTCCAGAATGGCCAGGTCGATACCCGCCACGACGTGGCCGGCGCCCTTCAGCTTGCCCGCCTTCGGTCCGCTGACGGTGTGGTATTCGGGCCCCATCACCGTGACCACCGGTGATGCTTCCGTCTGCCCGTAGGCCTGGTAAAAATCGACCCCCGGGATGACCTCCAAAGCCTTGCGGATCACTGCCTCCGGCATCGGCGATGCACCGTATAGCAGGCGGCGCAGGCTCGAAAGGTCGTAACGTGATATCCCGGAATGGTTGACCACCATGTTGATCATGGTCGGCACCAGCAGGGCAGTCTTGATCTTCTCGTCCTGCAGGGTTTTGAGCACCAGCGTGGGTTCAAACCCCGGCACGATCACGTGGGTGCAGCCCATGGTCGTTCCCAGCATGAAGAAGAATCCGTCGGCCAGGTGGAACATGGGGGCGGCGTGCAGGAAGACGTCACCGGCATCGACCGGCATGAAGGGGTGGGCCTGGAGCACGTTGTAGGTCAGGTTGCGATGACTGAGCATGACGCCCTTGGACTTGCCCGTGGTGCCGCCGGTGTAAAACAGGCCGGCCATGTCGTCACCGCTGCGCGTCGAGGCTGTCGCAGGCGCATGCTGATGCACCAGGTCTTCGAACCGGAGGTAGCCGTCTGGCAGGTCGCCCTCGCCCATGTATACATAGTGGCGCACGGATTCCAGGCGACCGCGAATCTCGGCGACCGCGGCCAGGTAGGCATCGTCGACGAACAGCACCTGGCTGCCCGAGTCGTTGAGCCAGTGAACCAACTCCGCCGGCGCCAGCCGGTTATTGAGGGGGACGAAAACAGCCCCTGCCCAGGAGGAGCCGAAGTAGAACTCAAAATAACGGTCGCTGTTCAGGGCCAGGACGGCAACCCGGTCCCCCTCGGCGATACCGAGCCCGTGCAGTCCCGCCGCAAGCCGGGCTACGCGATCCTGCAGTGTACGCCAGGTCTGTTCGCGGCCCTGAAATCGCGTGGCGGCCCTGTCTCCGTGCAGTTGCACGTTTGTACGAATCAATTGTGGCAGTGAAGACATGCTACTCTTCCCTTCCAAAACGCTGGGCGGTCCATCATAAATGCAGCGCATGCAAAAGATAAACCAGATCCTGTTTGACCTCGATGGAACCCTGGTCGACAGCAGCGGGGCCATCCAGGCTGCACTCACGCATGGCTTGCAGCGTCTTGGGCTGGAATATCCGGCCGACTGCGCGATCGAATCGCTGATCGGAATGCCGCTGCTGGACATCTTGCGCGACCGGTTCGGCATCGTGGGCGAACCGGCCGAACGAGTCATCACGCACTACCGGGAGCACTACGATGAGCAGGCGCAGGCCGAATCCCGGGTTTACGAGCGGGTGGCGGAGACGCTGGACACATTGTGCGCATCCGGCATCGAGCTGTTCGTGGCCACGGTCAAACCCTCGCCCATCGCCACAAAGGTACTGCGGGACATGGGGCTGCAGCGCTATTTCAAAGGGGTAGCGGGCAGTTCCATGGACCACGCTCGCCGCGACAAGGCCGACATCATTCGCCATGTGCTGCAACAGTATGGCCTGGAGGCCAGCCACTCGCTGATGGTTGGTGACCGTGCCCAGGACATCAACGGCGCCCGGCAGAACGGCCTCTATGCCGTGGCCGTGACCTATGGCTTCGGCTCCCTCGAGGAATTGACCGCCGCGGGCCCGGATCACCTGGTCGACTGCGCCAGTGAAATACCCGCGTTGTTGCCTAACCGGTGAGATCGCTGACTGACCCTGGTCATTGAACTGGCCTATAAGGCTTATCAGAAAATTCAATTTCAACTATAAAGCTTGAAGGTCTATTCTTTTGGGGCAAGCATTCGCTCACCCTATCCAAACGGAGGTACGAACCATCATGTCACTGAAAGGCACCCAGACCGAACAGAACCTGAAAGACGCATTTGCCGGTGAGTCGCAGGCCAATCGCCGTTATTTGTACTTCGCTCAGCGCGCCGATGTCGAAGGCTACAACGACGTTTCGACCGTTTTCCGCTCGACCGCCGAAGGCGAGACCGGCCACGCGCACGGCCACCTCGAGTACCTCGAAGAGGCCGGCGACCCGGCTACCGGTTTGCCCATCGGCCCCACCGCCGACAACCTGAAGGCCGCGATTGCCGGCGAGACCCACGAGTACACCGACATGTACCCGGGCATGGCGCGGACCGCGCGCGACGAGGGCTTCGACGAGATCGCCGACTGGTTCGAGACGCTGGCCAAGGCCGAGCGCTCGCACGCCAACCGCTTCCAGAAGGCCCTGGACGAACTGGGCTGACGGCAAAATCGGGGTCAGAGTAAAAACTCCGGGGAGTTTTTACTCTGACCCCATTTGGGAGAACCACCATGCGAGAAGGCAG
>Ga0316188_10001119_pt1 | contig 12577 bp, 10 predicted proteins | sample Phiworburrow1_MG_FD_204933 | JGI IMG/M metagenome (GOLD analysis project Ga0316188, IMG submission 204933) | Coastal sediment microbial communities from Maine, United States - Phippsburg worm burrow 1 | ecosystem: Environmental > Aquatic > Marine > Coastal > Sediment | place: USA: Maine...
GGTAAGATGAATCATCTGCATGAATCCAGCTATCACGGGGTGAATAAAATTTCCCTCTGCTGTCACAAATGCTTACTCTTGCCGGTTGCCGGGAACCATTCTCATCAAAGGTAATAATGGTAAGCGGTGACACCGGGTTTTTATATATCAATTTTGGGTTTTTTATCTGCTGCTCATTACCATTGTATGGATCAACGGTCCAAAGTGTCATATTGCCTGTGCGATTTGATATAAAGGCTATCCTGGATCCATCAGGAGACCACCTTGCATTGGTGTTGTCATAATCCCCATAGGTAAGTGCTACAGGATATCCGCCCTTTGCTGGCAATAACCAAAGTTGATGCCAGTTTCTTCCCAGGTAGCTGCTATACACCATTCTTGTACCATCGGGTGAGATATCCGGTTTTGTTTTCCAGGAAGTTTCTTCCTGATGGATTATTTTTGGAATGGAGTCATTATCCGGTGAAAGGGATACAATTGCTCCCGTGCCATGTGCTATCTCGCGATTTGAAATGAAAAATAATTCTTCTCCGTCAGCAGACCAAAAGGGATTTATCCCGTGATCAAATTCACTATAATAATAACGCTTTGCACTACTCTTTCTATCTGGTGTTATGCATTGATTTTTTTCCAAAACACCCATATTCATCTCAGCGGTATAAAGTAAAAAATGTCCGGTGTTCATGGTGGAAACATAAGCTAGCTTTTTCCCATCGGGCGACCATTTTGGTTCCAAATTCACGCCATTATTTTTTGTCAATTCAGTTGATTGCTTTGTAAGAAGATCGAGGGACATGAGTTCAACTGATTGCCCATTGTATCGCGTATAAACAACAGTTTTCCCATCAGGAGAACAATCTGGTTGAAAATCATACCCGGGACCATCAGTTAATTGGGAGGCCGTTTCGGTACCTGCCTCCTGAATCCAGAGACTCCCGGCCATAGCGTAAATAAGTGATTTTCCATCACTGGTCCAGCATACCGAGGACGGCCCACTTGTCACTTGAGGTAAGTACAGCTCGCGGAAATAGTAATCATGTGGCAGGTCTATCTGATTTAAAACCGGGAAGCGTTGTGCTTCAGATTCAAAAGCAAAACAAATAATGAAAACAAACGATAGCAAAACCCTCAATCTGAGAAAGCAGGTAGAAAAAAAAGATGATGATTTATGTGAAATTTTAACCGGCATGATTGGAAGGTTTTTGGTTTGCCTGCATGACTTTGTACCAGACATTCATGTCTTCCAGACCGGAACAAATATAACAATTATTGAAGAGCCTCCCTCCATAGGAATATCCCAGGTTATAGAAGGCCTTGTTAATCCCAAAGGATTGGGATCTGGAAATAGTGTATATACACATGATGTTCATTTCAACAAGCATTAATTCTAGTCTCTTGATCAATTGCTGCATGTAGCCATTTCCGCGCGCTTGAGTCAAGGTCGCACAATCAGTTAGTTCAGCATTCTTTAATTTTTTATTTACCTCTGCAGAAGCCGCACTGATTATTTCATCACCTTTTGAAATATAAATAAATACAGTACCCTTATTCATTGAATTTACAATGTGCTCAGGTTCTGAAAGCGGACTGGGATATAGCGGGAAAACTTCAGCGTATAGTGCTGCCAAAAGCGAGGCGTCTTCTAAAGTTGCAATCTTCATTTCAACTTCAGTTTCTTCCGTTTTCACCACTGGTGTTGAAAGAATATCATCAAGTATTTTTTGTCCGTTTTCCCAGTTTGTACTCAGTGCACGATTGGGCGATAGATATTTCACAAGAAAATACATATCCTCTCCGGAAAAATAACCTGCTACAAAACCTTCACAAGTAAAACCGTTCGAAATAAAAAAACGAACATCCTTTTGTAATACTTTGGCTATCACTTTCTCTGTCCAAAGAGGTAAGCTTTGTTTGAGACAAAGTATTATTTCTTCTGCTGCTCCTTCATATTCATCCAATCGGACCCGTTTATTAAACTGATCTTCAAAAATGGCTATTGAGCCATCATCTATTTTAATTTCCCTTCTCAAATTTCAATCTGTATTTATTTCACACCAATCGATAATGACACCAGCAAATAATTTAGCCGCTTCAATCATTTTATCAATTTCGATGTATTCATCAGGATAATGTGCTACCCGCGTTTCGCCTGGTCCGATTACAAGTGTGGTTATTCCTCCCTGAGCACTTAAAATTCCTGCATCGGTACCCCATGGCGAAGCTTCCACCACCATATCTTTATTATATAGTTGCCTAAAGTTACTGCTGAGTGTAGAAACAAATGGATGGTCAGCGCTGACACTATTCGGCACCCATTGCGCACCAAAGAATTCCAATTTAGCAGGATGTGTTTTCAGCCATTCATCTGTTAAACAAACCCTTTCGATGCTTTCGGTTAGTTCCTTTTTTGCATTATGGATGCTTTCTTCGGGACCTACGCCCATTCTACCTTCAAGGATTACCAAATCAGGTACAGATGATGGCCAATTTCCTCCGGTAATTTTTCCAACATTTATGGGAAGGGGGATTGGTACCTGCTGATAAAGGGGGTCATCAATGCTTTCATTTCGCAATTTCTCCAAATCAAGAATGGCACGATGAATCAGCCATGCCTTCTCTAAAGCTGAGACTCCTTCGTATCGGGTTCCACCGTGTGCTGAGCGTCCATCAATTGATATGCGAAACCACATTGATCCTTGCTGCTTGATAAATAGCTTCATGCATGTGGGCTCGGGGATGATGGCTGCATCTGCTATATAATTTCTCAATGTTGCATCAAGTGTCCCTGCACCTCCTGATTCCTCCTCGATAACTGATTCAAAAATAACATCACCTTTAAGCTTAATGCCGCTGTTAATGATGGCCTCCAATGCCATTAAGAGGGATACTGTGCCACCTTTCATATCTGTTGATCCTCTGCCATACAATTTCCCATCTTTAACAATTCCGGCATATGGTTCAACACTCCACTTATCCAGATCACCTTCAGGCACCACATCAATATGACCATTTAGAAGAATAGAACGTCCTCCACCCGAACCTTTAAGAATGGTTGCTACATTTGGATTATTTAAAAACACCTCTCTCTCTGATAAAAAATAAGGATTTGATGCTAGTTTCTCTGGTTCAATATCCCATATATCAACAGGCAATCCCAATTTCTCTAAATAACTGATAATAATTTCCTGGGCAGGTGCTTCATTACCCTGGATACTCTTTTTTTGAATCATCGATTTCAAAAGCTGCACAGCCTCTTCCCTATGCTTGTCAATGTAGCTGGCTATAATTTCTTTTTTTTTGCTCATGCTTCTTTGTTTGTGATCAGTTCCTGGCTAATTGTAAAGCCTGCTTCCGTATAATTCTTTATGTCTGCCAGATTGTAGCCCGGCATAATTTCTTCCAGCTGAAGTTCTTCATTATTTATAATACAAAAAACTGCCCGCTCGGTAATTATTTTATTTACACAGTGATAGGTTGTGATTGGCAAACTGCATTTTCGAACAATTTTGGGTTTGCCATTTTTATCACAATGTGGCATTAAGGCTATCAAGTTTTTGGCTCCATAAGCAAGCTCCATGGCACCTCCAACTCCCGGCACTTTTTTCCCGGGAACAATCCAGTTTGCAAGATCACCTTTCCCACTAACTTCCAGTGCCCCAAGAATTGACAAATCAATATAGCCACTACGAATCATTCCGAATGAGACTGCACTATCAAAATAACTCCCTCCCGGAAGTATGGATACAGGATAACCGGCGGCATTACTTAAATTTCCGTCCTTATTTACCAGGGGTTCAGGCCCCATTCCTAAGATGCCATTTTCGGCCTGGAAATATACACTCACTGTTGAGGGTATAAATTCCGGGACTAAAGAGGGTATACCTATTCCAAGATTAACAATCATACCTTCCCTTATTTCAGCCGCCGCCCGTCTTGCAATTATTTTTCTAATGTCTCCCATATCCATTTCCAATTTATGCCTTTAGAAGCGACAATATGATCTACGTATATTCCCGGCACAATAATTTCTTCAGGATCCAAATTTCCAACCGGTACAATTTCTTCAGCTTCAACAATAGTCACTTTACTTGCCATTGCTACATAAGGGTTGTTGTTTCTTGCTGTCTTATCGAAAACCAGGTTTCCAAACTCATCTGCTTTGCGAGCGTAAACAATGCCCACATCAGCCTTTATGGGTGATTCATACAGGTATTTCTTATTTTTAAGTTCAATGACAGGCTTGTCGTAAGCAAGCTCGGTGCCCAGCCCGATTTCCGTGAGAAATCCATCTAACCCTGTTCCTCCGGAACGAATACGCTCGACAAGAATTCCCTGTGGCGAAAATTCAATTTTCAATTTCCCTTTGTTCATTAAATCTCCAGCTACCGGATTCGAACCAATATGGGATGCAAGAAGTGTAGCCGCTCTCTCAAGTACAATGAACTTTCCGATACCAATCCATGGAAATCCGGCGTCATTACCAATCAAATGAACATTTTTTGCTCCTGAATCAATCAAACAATCAATTAAACCAGGCGGAGTACCCACTCCCCCAAAACCACCAAAAAGAAGTTTCATATCATCCCTGAAAAAGGATTTGATCTGCTTATAATCTGTACATTTATTGAATGTTTTCTTTTCAGCCATTTATTTTTAGCTTATCCATGGAGTAATGTAATATTTGAATAATTGTATCCACCTGCGATTTGGTAATAATAAATGGAGGTGCTATCAATATGCCGTTTTCATTCTTTCCATATTTACCGCCAACAGAAGGATATACCAATAAGCCATTTTCATAGCATATTTCAACACACCTTCCGGCCAATCCTTCAATTGCGGGATCAAACTCAATTCCAATGAGCAGTCCCTTTCCTCGGATGGTTTGAATAAAACCATATTGTTGCTTAAGTGATTCCAGCTGTTGCTTTAAATAGTTACCCATTTCATTGACATTGGCTATCAGCATCTCTTCCTCTATCACTTCAATTACTTTTGAAGCAATCGCACAAGACAAAGGGTGTCCGCTATAGGTATGACCGCTCATTATAAACCCACTCCCACTTTTTATTGGCTCAAGAATCTTTGAAGTAAGTAATGTTGCCGCAATTGGGGCATATCCGGCACCCAGACTTTTTCCAACGGCTACAATATCCGCCTTAACAGACCAATGCTCAAGACCAAACCATTTACCTGTTCTCCCAAGTCCGGTCATTACTTCATCCGCAATAAAAAGAATATTATGAACGTCACAAATTTCCTTTATCCGGGTATAATAATCTGGTTGGGGGGTTAATGCTGTACCTGCTGCGCCAACAATTGGTTCTGCCACAAAAGCGGCGATATTGTCAGAACCAATTTTTTCAATTGTCTTAATAAATTCTTCTGTTTGCTGTTCAACGGTGTCATTTTCAAGATCAGATTTGAGTGATACCAGAGAATGGAGTACCTTTTCAAACCTGGCCCGCCTCAGGACATGGCCAGACAAAGACAAGGCCCCAAGTGTAATCCCGTGATAACTTTTCTCACGTGTAATAAATTGATTTTTGCCGGAATAACCCTTTTCCTGCCAGTATTGCAAGGCTATTTTTATTGCTGTTTCAATGGCCTCGGAACCACTGTTTACAAAAAAACTATATTCCAAATATTTGTCTTCGGATTTTTCATACAGCTGGGCAGCAAGTCGCTCCGATTCCTGGGATCCAAATTGAGACCTGTAAACATAGATCAGCTTTTCTACCTGCTTTTTGACAAGCTGAATTACTTTTTCATGACCATGGCCTAACGAGCAGGTAATTGCTCCGGAAGAACCATCGATATATTCTTTTCCCGTTTCATCATATATGTAAATGCCCTTCGAAGATGCTGCCTTGATATATTTTTTGTTCAATAAGGGTTGTATATTGTGAGACATTTTTACTTGGGTATGTATCAATATTAACAAAATTCGCTCAAAAAATCGCATTATTGACATAATCTTAATAGTTTGCCTCATTCATAGGCTGAATGTGGATGTTTGGGTAACCGGCATTGGATGGATATCCTGATATTTTTTATGTGCCTGGGAGGAATGTTGGGGATGGGATTTCTTGGAGAAAATGAGTTCCCCTTTGATTGCTATGTTGGTGCCAGGTCAACATCTGCAGGCCATATTGGCCTTTCTGTGGTTGCAACAGATGTGGGGGGGAATTCTTAATCAGGACTTGGAGGGTTGGGTTGTGTTATGGGTATTTCTGGTAGTTGGGTGTTGGTTACCGGGATAATTGGATCCTGGATAAACTCGGTAATACCAGTTTTTGAAATTTGTCCATTGTCATAAATAAATGAAACTAAAATACATGCTTTATGCACATAATTGACATTTCAATATTTGTATTATACATGCTTTCAATGCTTGGTGTTGGCATCTATTTTCTAAAACGCAATAAGTCGCAAACGGATTATTATGTTGGAGGTCGAAAAATGACTTCGGTTCATATAGGATTATCGGTTGTGGCAACCGATGTGGGAGGAGGATTTTCAATTGGATTAGGTGGATTGGGCTTTTTAATTGGTTTGTCGGGCAGTTGGATGCTTTTTACCGGCTTAGTTGGTGCATGGATTAGTGCCATTTTTCTCATTCCGAGAATATATCCCTTAGCTAAAAAATACAATTTCTTAAGTTTTCCTGAAGTGCTAAATCATTATTACAACGGGAAAGTAGCTCTTATAGCTGGTGTTATTTCGTTGATTGGCTATATTGGATTTACCAGTTCTCAAGTATTAGCCGGGGCTAAATTGGCTGCAGCAACATTTCCTTCAATAACGATTATTGATGCAGTTTTATTAATGGGAATCATTGTCATAGGATACACTGTGCTTGGCGGACTTAAAGCGGTTATTTATACCGATACCGTTCAATGGATAATACTTATGGCTGGCCTAATATTAGTCGGTATACCATTGGGTTTCACCAAGGTTGGAGGTTGGGAAGCTATCCGGACTTATTTACCCGAAAACTTTCTAAGTCTTACCAATATTAGTTTTGTTCAATTTATTAACTGGCTAATTACGATCGTTCCAATTTGGTTTGTAGGCATGACCCTGTATCAAAGAATTTATGCATCAAAAGATGAAAAATCAGCAAAAAAGGCTTGGTTTCTAGCTGGTTTTCTTGAATGGCCGGTAATGGCTTTTATGGGAATTACTTTAGGATTGTTAGGCAGAGTGGCTTTTGAACAAGGCATGTTTACTGAATTTGGATATGCACCTGGCAGCCCTATTGATGAAGAAATTGGTTTGCCTTTGCTCTTAGCACACATTTTCCCCATTGGATTGATGGGGCTGCTTATGTCATCTTATTTCTCGGCAATTATGTCAACGGCTGACAGTTGTTTGATGGCAGCGTCGGGGAATTTTACGACAGATATTTTAAAGATCTCACATAAAAACCCCAAGGGTATAAAATATTCGCAATTTACAACATTGGTAATTGGAATACTTGCAATTATTCTGGCAACAATGATGCAAAATGTGCTGGAACTGATGCTGTATTCTTATGCTTTTATGGTTTCAGGATTATTTGTGCCGATTTTGGGCACTATGTTTTTGAAAAATCCTTCTTCGAAAGCAGCTCTATATTCTATGCTGTTTGGTGGAGGGACTACTTTGTTTCTCATATTATCTGAAATACAATTGCCCTTTGGTTTGGATGCAAATTTCTTTGGTATAACTCTTTCTGCAATCATATTTGTTATTATTCAGGCAATTCATAATAAACAGGTACAAAAGTGATTTTTTTAACTAAAACTATTCATCTGAAATTAAGAAGATTAATTCAGGAAAAATCAAAATTGAGTAGGCTTTTTTTAATTGTTGCCAGCACGTGCCGTTTATCAACTCTTTTCATCTGCGAAAAAACTGTGTCCGCATGCACATAGAGGTAGGTGCTACGTCAAAAATCAGTGGTGATGTGACCATGAAAGTCATCGATTGACGAAATGAAAGTCTGGCGGGCCAGTCCTCCTTACCAAAATAATTGCATCTCCCGACTCAGGCACATCCCAGTAGTGAGGCATGCCACCCGGAATAACAATGAAGGCACCTGGTTCAAGGTCATAAACCTCCTTTCCCAGTGAAATGGTCACCGAACCACTAATCAATACAACGTACTCATCATACGTGTGCCAGTGCAGGTCAAAGAAACCACCGGCAGGAAACCACGCGTAGTAGCTTATGCCTCCAGAATTGGGGTCTGTCGACTGCAAAGCGGTACGTGTGCCTGCCGGAGCAATACTCCCATCACCAGGGTCCCCCCATTCAACATCTGCAAGATTGATTGCCAGTGGATCGGGGTAGCTTTTCTTGGATGTGCAGCTTAGAAGGATCATGAGTAAGGTTGAGAGAAGTAGTAATCGAATCATTGTCCTGCATTTTTTTTGTTATGGTCGAAAGGGGGGTTAATCTTTTTTTCTCTCAGCCTCATTAACTGTTTTTATAGTCCGCAATTTCTGAAACGTCTGTCTTACTATGTCATCGGTTTGATCTGTCTAAAGGCATCGCTGGCAATGGTCTGTATATGAGTCGTTTGAATGGTCTATATATTTAGTAACCTTTCGTTATTCTTAGACTATACATTCATTTTTTCCATAATTCTATTTTCTCGAATTCAATTCATCATCAATCGATGCAATTAAATCTTCAATAGATATCATTGTTGATTTGTACTTTATTAAACCGAATTTCCTTGTAGAACTAATCATTTTTAAAATATTAATGAACTCATCATTATGTTTCAAACTTTCAAAATCATTTGGAATAGCCAATTTGTTTGAATCCTGGTCATTTCTTATAAATTTAGAATAAAAAGGGGTAACTACTGCCTGCATTAGATTCCATTCGTCCTTGTCATAATCAGTGCTGAGTACCATAAAATCATATTCATATAAATTCACAATTTTGTTTTTAAGCGGCACATTTGATATGATGTCCAAACCTTTGGTTTTTAATGTCGTATAGGCTGTGAATATCGGATAAGGACTCGACCAACCTCTTAACTGCCGAAACGCGCTATCTAATTCACTATTATAAGGTAAATCTTCTTTGATATAGCTTTCTATTTTTTCGAATTGATGAATCGTATTTAAATTGCTAAGGGTGTCCTTTTTGAAATTATTTAATGTGACTTCTAAATTTGATTTTAATTCAAGTAAAAGATTTAATTCTTCTTTTTGTAGTTTTCGATTTTCATTCCAGTTATTTACTTGAACCGCAAGTAAAATCCCAACCATTACCAAAATAATCTCTCCAATTGCATAAAGAAGATATTTACTGACCTTATTTTCTTTAATCATATTTTGTCTGATTTTTCGAAAGAATTTTATCATAGGTTAATGGTTTGTCATAGTTTCTGCTACGTAGCTTAAGCGAAGTAGTAATGAAGGCTAACAGTTCTCAGCTATGATGCGTGCGTATTGAACTGACACACTGTCTCGGATCGCACAAGCCACTACCGATTTCAAATATAACCCTAGTGGAGAACTATACATGAAGCACTCAAGTGCAATTTTTACTGAACCCGCATGCATTCATAGGTACTGTTAGCTTCCTCTTTGGTTCGTTTTTTACATTATTATCTCACTAATTCTGAATGTTCCGATTGGCAGCTTGTTTTCAAATGATTTGTAGTGTTCAGTAAGATTTTTGGACATCAATTGATGGCTGATAATGTGCTCACTCATAGCCATACGTGATGATCTAGATGGTCACTGTCCATAAAGGCTGATTCAATTTGCTTAAATTGGAACAGATACTCGTTGTTTAAAAAAGTAGGAAATATAACCTTTTCTTTCCATAATCTTGATAATCCCAATAATGTACGCTGTTAATATTATTGTAATGATCATCTTTATAAAGAAATGTTGCTCTTAATTCAGAGATGCAATCTTCAATTGTTGGAGAGCCATACATTTCTTTGCTATAAAAAGTCATGTATTTACGATCACGGTGGTAAATAAAGCTGAAGCCCAAATATTTATTTTCACTTGTTCTTCTTCTAAAATCCAATATCTCCTCCTTGCTGTAGGCTCCGTTTGCTTGAAGCGAATCAAGAAAAACATCGTTAGGGGTATTTTGGAGAACGAGTAAGCCGGCAAATTCTCCGACAACATTGGGGGAAAAGAAAATCGTATCCAAACTTGTAAATTCAACATTATACCATTCCCTTTCAATCCCTAGGTCTTCTTTATTCCAATCAATTTTGCCTTCAATGTGGGAGTTAATCTCAGTTTTTGCTTTTAAATAGTCCTCTTTGTTCGTTTTCTTTACAAAGTTCCTATATGTAGCTTTTCGTATGCTAGATATTGATTTTTGGACAAGATAAATCCCACCTAAAGCTGTCAGTGGAAAGCTGATTAAAATAAGGAACCAAAGCGTGATATTTCTCTTGCACTGTTGAAATTCTTTTGCAAGAATGTATAATGAAATAAAGAATATAATTACGGAAGTTATAACTAAGGTCACCAAAGCGTTGTTCCCATTTCCCATCCCATAATAACCACCACCAGTAAATAGTATAATGACAGAAAGCACAATGCCTAAAATCATAAATACGTAGAGTCTATTTATCTTACTTTTCATATCTATGACTTATGACAGTTAGAGTTGAGAATTATTCAAGTCATTAAGATAGAACTATAAGTTGGTATATTTTTATAAATCAAAAAAAGTACAACCCAAATCAAAAATCGCAAATTTTTTCACTTGATCGATTGCCAAAGATTAAACTTTTTGGGTTGAGGTAACTGCCGTATATATCAATGACCTAAGTGGCATAGTCGATAGCTTTCAACAATGAAAGTGTAATTAAAAGCGTATCTTCCGAGGCGCTAAAAGGAAACCTATGCTTTCCTGCGTTTTTACATATGATTTCATCCTTTTGCGGCCGAGCGTCAGAGGACACTCAAATTCATGCTGCAATGAAATTATCTAAAAAGTCGACGATTCTGTTAAAAATTGTGGTTTCATCAATTATTTGTTTCTTGACTTTTTCACTGTATGGCCAGCAAAGCACAAAAGTTCTGGTGCCAGATTCGAATTTTCGCGTTCAATTGAAATCACGTTATCAAATCACATTTGATATTGAAAACCACATCTCCAACCCAGATGTAGCTGCCCAGCTCACTGAACTATACCTTGGCAATTCAAAATTTGAAAATGTAAAAGGCATAGAGGCTTTTACTTCGTTGAGAGCATTAACCCTGGATTGTTGGGGACTTACAAATATTGATTTGTCTTCTAACGTGGCACTAAAGAAGCTATTCATAACGAGTAGTGTTTTGGATAGTATTAACGTATCTGCCAATACAGCATTGACCCATTTAATTATTAATGGCAATCTTTCAAATATTGATTTATCGTCCAATAGGGCGTTGACGACTTTGTTCCTTTATAATAATCAACTTACTGATCTGGATTTATCGACAAATAAGGCCTTGGATACTCTGAGTTGTGCTCATAATCAATTAATAAGTCTCGACTTAACCAACAATACTAGACTTATACAATTGCATTGCGGCAATAACCAGTTTACCAATCTGAACTTGTCAAATCTCCCATATTTGAAATTGCTCAGCTGTGATGCGAATCAACTATCTGCGCTTAATTTATCTTCTAACCTTGCTTTGGAACATCTCTCTTGCTCTTCAAATCAACTTTCCGCTCTTGACCTTTCCTACCAGAAAGATTTGATCTTTCTGAATTGTTCATACAATCAAATTGGCACCTTATACTTATCGCCTAATGCTTCTCTATCGCATCTAGAATGCAGAAACAATCAACTTTCTCATTTCAGCTTCTGGGATATGAAATTGGATCGTATCAACCGGAATAACAGCATCTATGAAGGAAATCAATTTCCGTTTTATTACAATGAGATTGTCCCTCTTGAAAAAAATACGATTCTGAAATTATATCAACCGACCAATATTTCATTTTTTCTTATTTATCACTTTATACTTGTTGTTTTGCTCTTGAAAAAGGATAATGATGTCAAGCGAAATCGAATAATGAACTTCTGGATATTAATAGGAAATCTCGTCATCATGCCTGTCTGGTATATTCTATTTACGGAATCATCGGATTCTCTCTCCCTTTTCTATTATTTGATCTCATTCGGAGTAATTGGGATATTGATCCAGTTGAGGCCCTTGGTTAAAAAAATGATGCTTTTTGCCAAATAAGTGAATTATCTCCCAGGTGAATAATTAAGTCAGTGGCCTCTATCGGATAAAGGGCACGCACGGGCACTTTCTCCAGATTTTACAAGCTCCATTATGCCATTCGTAATCAACAAGACAGCTTTGGTTGCGGGATTATCTGAACCAATGTTAATAGTTCCATTTGTGTCAAAAAATCAGCTGGAGGTTCTTGATTACGAAAAAAAATCCCTTAGATGAGCAGAGGGAGATAATGTTTTATGGTATAAATTAAAGCTAACGTGAGTATACTTAATGTGCTGACCGGATGAGAGGTATAATCAGTTATACATTGTTAGCCTTCGTTATTTTTTCACATTTCAAATACCATTTAACTCGTTTTG
>Ga0316188_10001120_pt1 | contig 12574 bp, 12 predicted proteins | sample Phiworburrow1_MG_FD_204933 | JGI IMG/M metagenome (GOLD analysis project Ga0316188, IMG submission 204933) | Coastal sediment microbial communities from Maine, United States - Phippsburg worm burrow 1 | ecosystem: Environmental > Aquatic > Marine > Coastal > Sediment | place: USA: Maine...
CCAGGGCGTCATCGATGAGTCCTACCGGCAGAACACCATCACGATGGAGCCAGCGCTGCTCGAACAGATGCACACGCTGCGGTCATTCATGTTCGAACAGGTGTACCTACGCCCGGCCGCTGAATCCCAGAGGCGACGTGCTGCAGAGATCGTCAGGGACCTGGTCACCTACTACCTCGAGCATCTCGACCAGGTACCCGACAGCTACCGACACGATGAGGCCGACGATCTCACCCAGGTCATCGACTATGTCGCTGGCATGACGGATCGCTATGCGATCCGAACGCACGACGACCTTTTCCGCCCTCGGCTCTTCTGAACGTCACCCGCAGGTTGCCGACCTCGGTCAGGAACCGCTCCACAGCGGTTCATCGACCGTCCATGGTGGTGCCGTACCCCAGCGCTCCGCGAACACCACGTCATGGGCGGGAGCCCGCTTGGCCACACCCCAACGACCAAGCGGATAGCCGCAGGTGATCGCGGCCGCATTCGTCCAGCCCTTCTCGACAGGAACCTCGAGGAGGGCAGCGACCTCCGCGTGCCGGAAGAGTCCCAGGACGGTCGTCAGTGTCGTACCGACACCATGGGCCCTTGCCGCGAGCATGAGGCTCCAGACACCGGGATAGATGGACGCACCTGTCGGGTCGTTTCGATGGTACGGAAGGACCACGAGGGGTACCTGGTCGAAGTTGTCGGCGAGCCATTGGGCGGAGTCGAGCACACGCACGGTCGCCTCGTCCCCTCGTTCCCTGGCCTGTTCGGCCCTCCCCTTGTAGTGCGTCCGATTCAACTCGGCCCACGCTTCCGCATACAACACCGCAAGTCTGTCGAGCGTCGCGCGGTCGGACACCGTCAACCAACGCCAGTTCTGCGAGTTTCCGCCGGATGGGGACCGGACGGCCGCATCCATCATCGCGGCAACAACATCGTCGGGAATCGGGTCCGGTGACACCCTGCGCATTGCTCGTGTCGTATAGAGGGCTTCGAAGAGATCCATGCGTGCCACGCTAGCGGAGCCAGCGACAATCCCTACCCCGAGAAGGAGGCAATGACACCGAAGAGCACGAGATTGGCCGCCGTCCACACGACGCACGCGATGGCGTATCTGCGAAGCCATTCCATCCAGCTGTCAGAGCTTCGGGCGAGGGCTACACCCACCACGTACCAGATCGGTGTCGACGTGAAGACGCCGAAGACCAGCACGGTGAATCTCGTGACGTCGATGAAGGAGAAGGCGAGTACCCACGAGGTAGGGGCGGCGATCAGGAACAGACCCGTCGCTGCCACGGTCGCCGCGAACTCGCCCATGTCTCCACCGCGCCGAAACCCGACACTCAGGGCGACGGCGACGAGGACCGTTGGGTAGCCGAGGGCGAACAGCCCTCCCAGGATGGGCGAGAGGCGCTTGCCATGCGTTGCGAAGGACACCCCGGATCTCACGGGGATTGAGCGTACCCCGCCCGCATCCGATGATGCCTAGGATCGCCCACGGAGGTTGCCGTGGACCACATTGATACGAACGCCGTCAAGATCATTGAGATCATGGGGGTATCGACCGAGAGCTTCGAGGATGCGATCCGCCACGCCGTTGACAAAGCAGCGGAGAGCATCAACGGCATCACGAGCGTCGAGGTCATACGACAGGCAGGAACCGTACGAGACGGATCGATCATTCGTTTCGAGGTCACGGTGAAGCTTTCGTTCGTCGTCAGATAGCTCTCGACCGTCGTCGGAGGTCGCGAAAAGCGACTTCTCGCCGCGGCGCTACCCGGGCCCTGCCGCTAGCCTTTCGTGTCCCGCATGAGCTTTCAGCGAAACCTTCGATTCCTGCTGCCGCTGCTGCTGCTCGGCCTCCTCGCCGCTGCACCGGTACCAGCCGTCGCGCAGACCAAGTCGTCCGTTGACAGGGCCAAGGCTCAGGAGGAGGCGACCTACGAAGCCCTCCTCGAGGCCGACGCAGAACTCGAAGCTGGTCTCGAGGAACTCGAAGTCATCCAGGGCAAGCTCTACAACCTCCAATGGAGGATCGAGAAGTTGGACGACGCCATCACCGAGTACGGTGACAATGTCGACGCCCTCCAGGAACGAGCGAAGCTCATCGTGATCGAGGCCTACACGGCGGGCGGGCGCAACATGGTCGCGTCAGCATTCACGGCTGCGTCGATCCAGGACCTCATCACATCGCAAGCGCTTTTCGATGCCGCTACCACCAGGGACCTCAGCCAATTGGATCAGCTCGCTGCCGTCAGCCGTCAAATGGACAGGCTCACGGTCGAGCTGGTCGACAAGGAGGCCGAGGTGCAGACCCTCCAGGACCAACAGGCGGTTGTGGTGCAGCACCTTGCCGAGATCCAGGCGAAGGCCGAGAAGCTCCACAAGGACGCCAAGGAGAAGTACGCCGCGGCGTATGCGAGGTACAAGGCCGAACAGCAGCGTCAAGCCGCACTCAGGGCAGCTCGGTCAACGGGTTCGGCGGCCGGGGTTCCTTCGCTGACCCGGAACGTCGGATGTCCGTTCCCTGGATCGTCCTTCATCAACTCGTGGGGGTATCCACGTTCGGGGGGAAGGACGCACAAGGGCACCGACATGATGGGCGGCTACAACGCACCGCTGTATGCGATGAACTCGGGCACCGTCCGCCTGAATTCCCATTACCTGGGCGGCATCCAGGTGTACGTGTACGGGGATGACGGCATCACGTATTACTACGCCCACCTTTCGAAGTACGCACCGGGACTGTCCAACGGTGAACGGGTCAGCAAGGGCCAACACATCGGATACAACGGAACCAGCGGCAACGCCGCCACGCCCCATCTCCACCTCGGGATGATCATCGGGGGAACCTATGTGAACCCCTATCCGACGGTCAGGGCAGCCTGCTAGTCCTCGTTGACGACTTCGATGTCCAATGCCTCCGCCTGGAGGTCATCGATCGTCCCGTCACCGTCGGAATCGAACCCGAAGATGCGAACTCCCGACGCCTCCACATCCTGAAAGGTGCCTGCGGCATCAGGATCGATCCCTGAGGCTGAGACGACATCGGTCCTCGTCACGTCGATGACACCATCCCCGCTGAGATCGAAGCCGACCGTTCGTACCTCGGTCACCTCGACCGAGTCGGCCTCACCATCGCCATCGAAATCCATCTGGACCTCATCGGTCTCGACGATGGTCACGACATCGACGATGCCATCCCCGTCGACATCCAGTGCCGTCTCCTCGAAGGTGATGGTTTCGATCACATCGGCCACACCATCCCCATCGAGGTCTGTCTCACGCGTCTCGGTCGTCACCGTCCTCCGTCCATCGGGGATTCCATCGCCATCGAGATCGATGTCACTCGACGTCGTCTCGATGAAGGTGACCGTGTCATCGGACTCGTCGAATTGCAGGTCGCTGTCCGCCGTAGCTCCGAGGTCGGAGGGTTCGCTCTCGCTGTCTGAACCGATCATGGGTCTCTCCTGTCTCTGCACCAAGGCTACTTCAGTCGGGTCATCCGCATTGCGCCACGACATGCGGGTTCACCCGACGGAGATCATCGCTATCGCGATAGCCGCCGTTGCGATACCGGACCACTGCGTTGCGCGTAGTCGCTCCCTCAGGACCACGGCAGCGAGGATCGCTGTCACTGTCGGGAACAGGCCGAGTGCGACGCCGAGCACCACGAGGTCAGCCGACTGCGATGCCGTGACGAAGGCAGCCATGCCGACCGCCGCCAGCACACCGGCGAGGACTGTGGCGATCCGCACCGAAGGGTCAACCGCCCATCGAACTCCGGTGACCACGACCGCTACGCCAGCGGCGGCGGCAGCGACCGAACGACCGACGACGACCGACCACACACCCGAATCTGGGCTCGTGGCGGCATACGCAATCACCATCGCGCCAAACCCGATGCCAGCCACCACGCCATAGCCAACGCCGCGCCGATCCACGTCACCATCGCTCGGCATGTAGCCGACCAGCATGATGGCGACCACCGCCAGCACGACACCGGCCAGGACGAGTGCAGATGGGCGCTCACCGGACGCCAAACCGATCGCGATGGGAACGACAGCTGCGGTAGCGGAAGCGATCGGAGCTACGACACCAACGGCAGCGATCGAGAACCCGCGATACATCACGCCGACACCGAGCGCCGATCCGAGCCCTGCGACGACACCCAACCCCAGGTCTGACCAACCGAGCGACCCGCCAACCACCAGTGCCACCACAAGCACGACCGGTACACCGGCCGCCTGCGACCACGATGCGATGGCGAGCGGCGCAGACTTTCGCGACGCAATACCGCCGAAGAAGTCCGCGCTTCCGATGAGCAATGTTGCAGTCGCGACGAGCAGCAATTCGGAACCGGTCATCGACGCATCGTAGGAAGGTGTCGACCAGTTGCCGGATCCTGATATGAGCGTCGGTCAGCGGGACCCGCTGCTGGCGACGAGCGTTGCGTCACGTTGGGACATCACCCTGAGCCCTTCGACGCTGGCGGCCATCACCACGGCAAGCCCAGCGAGAATCGGGGCAATCACCAGAGGCCCACGGGCGTTGACGAGAACCCCGATGACCGCGGGAACGATGGCGATGGCGAATGTGGCTGCCGAGAGTTGGTACCCGACCGCCCACGGTGTGAACTGTTCGCCGAATCGTCGTGCCGTGAGGAGCACTTCGAATGGGAACACCGGCCCGTTGGCGAACCCGGCAAAGATGAGGCCCGCTACGGAGACCCACGCAACCGGATTCCACCATATCAGCCAGAGGCCCGCGGCGATCCCCGCCACCGACAGTGTGAGCGTGCGATTGGCCGGGAGCCGATCACCGAGGACTCCGATCGCGAGGCGTGAGACGAAGAGGGCGGCCCAATGGGCGGCGACGGCGACGCCGGCAACCGTCTCAGACAGTCCCTGGCCTTCAGTCAGGAGAGTGAATGCCCACAAGCCCGTGCTGCCTTCGACTCCGGCGTAGATGAAGAACACCCAGATCGACATACCGAGAAGGCGCTTTCGTCCCAGTCGCTTCGGTGCCTCCTTCAATCCCTCCATGGGGAGCCGGATGGTTCCAGCCACCCACCACAAGGCGCCAGCGAGTGCCAGCTCGGCCACGGCGAGGACCACGAACCCGATCCGCCACGAGAGCCCGAGGCTGAACAGGACGGTCATGAACAGCGGGGCCAGCATCGCCCCGAATCCGAAGGCTGCATGGATCGCACCCATGGCCCTGGGTCCGTGACGCACAGCGACATATGCATTGCCAACCGCGTCGATCGATCCGCCTGCCACGCCCAATGGGATGGCAGCGATCAGGTACCACCACCACGCGTCGGCAACAGCGAAAACCACCAGACTCGCCGTGGCACCGAGGGTTGCCACAACCAGGAGGCGCCCAGCTGGAAAGCGCTTCGTGATCCATCCGATGGCAACGCTGACCAGCCCGTAACTGACACCGATGGCGATCGTGATCATCCCGAGATCGCCGAGACCTCGTGAGAGGGAATCCGCCATGGACGGCCACGCAACACCCAAGGTGGCGCTCGGCATCCCCAGCAGCACAAAGCCGTAGATGAGGACGACGATCGATCGAGTTCTGGCGTTCACGGGGTGAATCTAGGAGGCTCCAGCGCGGTGCCAGCGCAGCACATGCCTCCTACGCTGCCCGACGATGAGTAATCTCCTCGCGCTCGCGGCAGCCGGCTTGTACGGTGCAGCCGACTTTGCCGGCGGGCTCGCCACCAGAAGACTCCAGGCGTGGCGGGTCACCGCCTGGTCACAACTCATCGGTGTCCCCCTCCTCATTGGCGGCATCCTCATCACCGGGTGGACATCAGTCGACCCCAGAGACATCGCGTTCGGCGCGATCGGAGGCGTCCTCGGTTTGGTCGGCATCGTCGCCCTGTATGCGGCCTTGTCCGAAGGGACAATGTCCATCGTCTCGCCGATGACTGGGGTCCTGACCGCGGCGTTCACCATCGTCTGGGGACTTGCGTCGGGAGAAGACATCGCTGGTGTGCAGTGGATGGGCATCGTCCTGGCGGTCGGCGCCGTGGTCCTGATCGCTGCGGATCGGACAGATGCTCGCATGACACGAACCGTCTTTGCGAAGACGGTGGGTGCGTCGATCGGATTCGCGGGCTTCTTCATCGCCTTTGCCCAGACATCCCAAGAGGCTGGCCTGATCCCGCTCGCCGTAGGACGAGGACTCAGCGTGCCCGTCGCGTTCATGATCGCGGCATCGGTTCGCTCGGCAGCTCGACCGCCGACCGACAGCCTTGGCATCGTGTTCCTGGCGGGAAACGCGGACGTGGCAGCGAACATTGCCATCGTGATCGCCCTCCAGCGTGGTCCCCTCGGTATCAGCTCGGTTCTCGTGTCCCTCTATCCCATGTTCACCGTCCTCGCCGCAATGGTCGTCCTGGGCGAGCGTCCAACCGCACCACAGCGCATCGGCATCGTTCTGGCAATCATCGGCGCGGCGCTGCTCGTGATGTGAGACGGATCACTATTCATTAGTCCTTATCTAAGGATTAGGATGGTCGTGTCAGAACAACTTCACAGGGGCACGCACCATGGATGAGAAATGGGTATACGGTTTTCACGAGCTCGATCCGGCTGAGGCGCTCTGCGGGGACTGGGACGGCGTTCGTTCCCTCCTCGGCGGCAAGGGAGCCAACCTCGCCGACATGACACGTCTCGGGATTGCCGTCCCCCCGGGTTTCACGATCACAACAGAGGCATGCAACGCGTACCTCGCTGCAAGCGAGACGTTCCCTGACGGGGCATTCGAACAGATTCGACAGGCGCTGGCCTCGATCGAGGCCCAGACCGGCAAGACGTTCGGCGATACGGCGAATCCGCTCCTCGTTTCGTGCCGTTCCGGGGCGAAATTCTCGATGCCGGGGATGATGGACACCGTCCTGAACATCGGCATGAATGACGACGTCGTCAAAGGGATGACGGACATCTTCAACGATCGGCATTTCGTGCTCGACTCGTACCGCAGGCTCATCCAGATGTTCGCAACCGTCGTCATGGGGGTCCGCGAGGAGCCCTTCGAGGATGCCCTTGCTGAGGCCAGGGCCCGCAGGGGTGTGCTCAGCGACAGCGATCTCGAAGTGGCAGACCTCGAGACGATCGTCGAGCGATTCAAGGCCATTGTCGAGCGCTACGCAGGCCGGGAATTTCCCTCGGATCCCCGGGAACAGCTCACCATGGCCGTTGAGGCCGTCTTCCGATCGTGGAACGGGAAGCGGGCGTACGCCTATCGCAACGCCGCCGGCATCGCCCACGACCTCGGGACCGCTGTCAACGTCCAGACGATGGTTTTCGGAAACATGGGTTCCGACTCTGCAACCGGCGTGTGCGTCTCACGAAGTGCAACGACTGGTGAACCGACCCTCGAGGGCGACTTCCTGATCAACGCCCAGGGCGAGGACGTGGTCGCAGGAACCCGGCAAACGAGCACGATCGAGGACCTGGCCAAGGAATGGCCCGCATTGCATGACGAACTGAAGAACTACGCCAACACGCTCGAGCGCCACTACCGGGACATGCAGGACATCGAGTTCACCATCGAGCACGGAAAGCTGTGGCTGCTCCAAACCCGCGACGGCAAGCGCACCGCCCAAGCAGCGGTGCGAATCGCCGTCGATCTCGTATCGGACGGCATCATCTCGAAGGACGAGGCTCTGACACGCGTGTCACCTGAACAGATCGAGTTCTTCCTGCACCCACAGTTCTCCGTTGAGGCGAAGGCGGCCGCGACGGCGGCCGGTACCCGATTGACACAGGGACTCAATGTTTCTCCTGGAGCCGCCGTCGGCGTCGTTGCCCTCGACGCTGACCTCGCCGAAGCATGGGGATCCGAACGCGAGGAACCAGTCATCCTCGTGCGTCCCGAGACGAAGCCCGATGACGTCCATGGCATGCTGGCCTCAGCCGGTGTGCTGACGTCGAGCGGAGGACGCACGAGCCATGCGGCCCTCGTCGCACGACAGTTCGGAAAGCCTGCAGTGGTTGGCGCAGCGGAGGTGGGGATCGACCTCGTGGGTCGGAGTTTCACCGTCGGACAATTCACCGTCCAGGAAGGCGATTGGATCTCCATCGACGGCACGACAGGCGAGGTTTTCGCCGGCCAGATCGACACCAAGGTTCCCGACATCGAGGACCCGTGGCTGATGGGGCTCCTCACATGGGCAGACGAGGTTCGAGACCTCGATGTGTGGGCGAATGCCGACTATCCGGATGATGCGGCTCGTGCCGTGAAGCTCGGAGCCAACGGCATCGGCCTGTGTCGCACGGAGCACATGTTCTTCGACCAGGCACGCCTCCCCATCATGCAGGAAATGATCATGGCGACGAATACGGCGCAGCGAAGGGAGGCACTCGATCGACTCCTCCCGCTGCAGAGGTCAGACTTCGCCGAGCTGTTCAGGGTCATGGACGGAAAGCCGGTCATCATCCGACTGCTGGATCCTCCCCTCCATGAGTTCCTGCCCGACTACAAGCAGCTGACCGTGGACGTGACCGATTCCAAGATCAAGCTGACGAACGCCAAGGACCTCGACGAGGTGGACACACTGCTCCACGAGATCGAGGAGACCGAGCGAGTGCTCAAACGCCTCGATTCCCTCCATGAGTCCAACCCGATGCTCGGGTTGCGGGGCGTGCGGCTTGCCATTGTGTTCCCGGACCTGCCGGAGATGCAGATTCGAGCGATCTTCGAAGCCGTGGTCGAGGTTCACAATGAGGGCGTGGTCGCCAAGCCCGAGATCATGATCCCGTTGACAGGAAACGTCTCTGAACTTGCCCCGATGAAGAAGCTCGCTGCCGAGCTCGCGGCAGAGTTCTCTGAGGAACACGGCATCGATATCGAATACGAGTTCGGAACGATGATCGAGACACCTCGGGCAGCCGTGACCGCTGGCGAAATGGCGACCGTCGCCGAGTTCTTCTCCTTCGGGACGAACGACCTGACCCAGATGACACTGGGGATCTCCAGGGACGACGCCGAGAAGAACTTCCTCCTCGACTATCTCGCGCTGGGCGTTCTCGAGACGAACCCGTTCGACACGCTCGACAGGGATGGCGTCGGAACACTGATCCGGATGGCCGTCGATGCGGCCAGGGCCACGCGACCGGGTATACACGTCGGCATCTGTGGAGAGCACGGCGGGGACCCACGGTCCATCGCCCTGGTCGACGAAATGGGTCTCGACTACGTCAGCTGTTCACCGCTGCGAGTCCCAGTCGCCAGGTTGGCTGCGGCGCAGTCGGCCCTCCACCGGAAGGCGGCTGGATCGCAGGCATAGGACAGTACTCAGCCGCACCGTCGTTGCGTGCCTTCCCTTGAAGCGACGGTGCGGCTGGCCCCTCGGAAAGGCTTGCGCTGCCAATGCTTCTTGTCGTCGAATCCGCTGTGCCAATCCCTCGTGAAGTAGGGTGTGCGCATCAAACCGAGGGGTTGATCACGTGACCGACACTGTCGAACCAGACCCGCAACGACCCCGGGGTCGCCTGACGATCGAGATCACCTCCCGCACGATTTGGCAGGTGATCGGAGCAATCCTCGTCACCCTCATCGCTATCTGGGCGATGAGGGAGGCATCGCACCTCCTCGGCATGCTCGCGCTCTCGTTCTTCTTCAGCCTCGCCATGCAGCCTGGAGTCATGCGGCTGGTACACAAGTTCGGGTGGAGGCGGGGATCTGCGGTCGGCGTGATCTATCTCGCGTTGATGGTGGGCCTCATCGTGATGTTCCTCTTCCTCATCCCTGCCATGGTGAAGCTCGCAGACGCCATTGGGGCCGGTGCGTCGCAATGGCTGGCGAATGGCGTCCTGTGGGTCAACGACACCTTCGGCACCGACTTCTCCCAGAGCGGTCTCACACCTGATCAGGCAGCCAGCCTCCAGGCGGCGATCATCGATTGGGTCGAGGGGGCTGTCGGGAACACGATCGGTCTTGTGACATCCGGCATCGGGCTGCTGTTCGATCTTGCGACGATCGCGATGTTCACGTTCTACTTCACCGCCGACGCACCCCGACTCCAACGGTCCGTCCTCGGGCTGCTGTCCCCGGAGGCCCAGCAGAAGGTTGGCTGGACATGGGATCAAGCGGTCGTCCAGACAGGTGGTTACTTCTATTCCAGGTCCATCCTGATGCTCATCAACGGCACCGGCTTCTTCTTCACGATGGTCGTTGTCGGTCTCGATCCGATCCTGGCGTTCCCCCTTGCTGCCTTCGCCGGATTCGTGTCAGAGTTCATCCCGGCCATCGGCACGTATATCGGGGCCATCGTCCCGATCGCTATCACGCTCGCCCTGCAGGGATGGGTCCCTGCCCTCGTCGTCCTCGGCTACGCCCTCGTCTATCAGCAGATCGAGAACTACTACCTCAGCCCGAAAATCTCATCGAACACGATGGCCCTCAACGGTGCCCTTGCCTTTGGCGCTGCGTTGTTCGGCGGTGCTGTCGCTGGCCCCATGGGCGCGTTCGTCGCGCTTCCGGTCGCGGCGCTCATCACGTCGTTCGTGTCGAATTACGCGCGCCACAACGACGTCGTCTACGAATTCGACTACGACAACCACACGGAGGCTCCATTGACGCCTGCCGAAGCCGACAGGCTCGAGGAAGCCGCCAGCGATTGATGACACCACAAACAGTCGGACTGGTCTCGATCGTCCCCGGAACTGGTTGAATCGGGAACGATCCTTCAGGAGAGGAAGCAGGCATGCGACGGTACCTCCAGACAAAGATCTCGGGCATCCTCCATCTCGGCAGCACGGTGTACGACAAGGACGAGGGTGACTTCGACCCGCCGGAGCACACGTTGTGCGGCATCGAGACATCTACATGGGGTAGCCGGTTTGTGAAGACCCAAACCTGGGGGGCACACCGCCCCGAGGACGTCTGTCCAACCTGTGACCGCACGGCCCTCTGGCAGTCGATCGACTCCCTCGGGATCGCCTGATCTCTCGGCCTGATCAGCTCGTCTGGGAGGCAAGCCACTGGTCGATGCCTGCGGCTGCCCGACGGCCCGCTCCGAGGGCTCTGATCACCGTTGCCCCACCGGTCGTGATGTCGCCGCCTGCGAACACTCCGGGAATGGATGTCTCTCCTGTCGTCAGGTCAACGGTGATGGTCCCGGCACCCGATGTGTCCAGTGAAGGGGTTGCCCTCGTGAGCACGGGATTTGGTGCATTGCCGATGGCGATGATGGCGACATCCGCACGGATGTCCTCCACCGCGCCGGGGATCGGCTCAGGGCGCGCCCGCCCGCTGGCGTCGGGCTCTCCGAGCATCATGCGTTCAACGGTGACCGAGCGGAGCCATCCTTCCTCCCCGAGGAAGGCAATCGGACTCACGAGGAAGCGCATGTGCACGCCCTCCTCGCGTGCGTGCTCTACCTCCTCGTGGCGCGCCGGAAGCTCGGTTTCCGACCGCCGATAGAGCAGCGTGACGCGATCGGCACCGAGGCGAAGGGCCGTTCGGGCGGCATCAATCGCCGTGTTTCCCCCGCCGATGACAACGGTGGGCCGACCGACGAGGTCGTAGACGGGAGTCCGAGCATCGGGATCGTAGGCTGCCATGAGGTTCACCCTCGTCAGGAACTCGTTCGCCGAGTACACCCCGATCAGTTCTTCTCCTGGAACGCCGGGGAAGCGTGGGAGACCGGCACCGGTTCCGATGAACACGGCATCGAATCCCTCGGTTGCGAGCAGATCGCGGAGGGTCATGCCTGGCCCGATCAACACATCGGTTTCGAATTCGACTCCCTGGCGCTCGAGTGCGCCGATCTCGGCCCGCACGATGTCCTTCGGCAGGCGAAACGCCGGTATCCCGTAGGCGAGGACACCTCCGAGTTCATGGAGGGCTTCATAGACCACGACCCGGTGTCCCAGCTTGACCAGATCCCCAGCACACGAGAGTCCGGCGGGCCCCGACCCGATGACGGCGACGCGCTTCCCCGTCGGGGGCGCGATCACGACTGACGCGCTGATCGCGTTCCGACGTTCCTCATCGGCAACGAACCGCTCGAGATAGCCGATCGCGATCGGCTTCCCCTTCTTCCCGAGGACGCACGCGCCTTCGCACTGTACCTCTTGTGGGCACACCCTCCCGCACACGGATGGAAGCACATTGTCCTCGTGAATCACTGCAGCGGCACCTGGGAAGTCCCCGTCCGCCACGAGCTGGATGAAGTCCGCGATACGCACGCCAACGGGGCAACCGTCGACACAAACCTGGCGCGTGCAGTTGAGGCATCGGGATGCCTCGAGCACGGCAAGGCCGCTCGCATACCCGAGGCTCACTTCGTCGAAGTCCTTGACTCGGTCAACGGGATCGCGCAGCGGCACGGGCGTCCTCTCCATACGCATCCGATCGCGCTTGGACAACTCCGTCATATCAACTCGCCGTCTCGTCGTGTGGAGCCGCTTTGATGAGATCGCGCTGACACGCTTCGAACGTTCGGTACGCCGTGTTCCGCATGGCAAGAGCACCGAAGTCGACGAGATGCGCGTCGAACTCCGGACCATCGACGCAGGCGAACCGTGTCTGTCCGCCAATCGTGACCCGACACCCCCCG
>Ga0316188_10001121_pt1 | contig 12572 bp, 6 predicted proteins | sample Phiworburrow1_MG_FD_204933 | JGI IMG/M metagenome (GOLD analysis project Ga0316188, IMG submission 204933) | Coastal sediment microbial communities from Maine, United States - Phippsburg worm burrow 1 | ecosystem: Environmental > Aquatic > Marine > Coastal > Sediment | place: USA: Maine...
GAGCCGATCGCCGCTGCTCGAAGTCCGCAATCTTCGCGTCGAGTTCCCGACGCGCCGCGGCACCCTGGTGGCGGTCGACGACGTGTCGCTGTCGATCCAGCCGGGCGAGGTGCTCGGCGTGGTCGGTGAGTCGGGTGCGGGCAAGTCGATGACAGGCGCCGCCGTCATCGGGCTGCTCGAGCCGCCCGGGCGCATCGCGGCCGGCGAGGTGAAGCTCAACGGCCTGCGCATCGACAACCTGCCGTACGAGGAGTTGCGCAGGATCCGCGGGCGCGAGATCGGGGCGATCTTCCAGGACCCGCTGACCTCGCTGAACCCGCTGTACACGATCGGCCGGCAACTGGTTGAGACGATCACGACGCACCTGAACATGTCGTCGGCGCAGGCGCGCGCGCGCGCGATCGACCTGCTCGCGGCCACCGGAATCCCGGCGCCGGAACGCCGCATCGATCACTACCCACACCAGTTCTCGGGAGGCATGCGCCAGCGCGTCGTGATTGCGCTCGCCCTGGCCGCGGAGCCGAAACTCGTGATTGCCGACGAGCCGACGACGGCGCTCGACGTGTCGATCCAGGCGCAGATCATCGCCCTGCTGAAGAAGCTGTGCCGCGATCACGGCACCGCCGTGATGCTGGTGACGCATGACATGGGCGTCATCGCCGAGACCGCGGACCGTGTCGCGGTGATGTACGCCGGGCGGATCGCCGAGATCGGCCCGGTCGCCGACGTCATTCATCGGCCGCAGCACCCGTACACGGCGGGACTGATGGGCTCGATCCCGACGTTTGCGGAAGGGACCGACCGGTTGACGCAGATCGATGGCTCGATGCCGAGGCTGACCGAGATTCCATCCGGCTGCGCCTTCCATCCGCGCTGTGAACGCGCCTTTGATCGCTGCCGTCGCCAGCGCCCCGATCTGCTGCCCTCCGGGACGTCCGATGCCGCCTGCTGGCTGCACGATGCGGCGGGCGGAAGGGCGGCGGCATGAGCGCGGTGCCCAGGGAGCAGAAGGCCTCCGCGGATGCCGCCCCTGCGGCGATCGTTCAAGCCGAGGAGCTGTCCAAGAGCTTCGATGTGTCGCCGCCCTGGCTCAACCGCGTACTCGAGCGGAAGGGCCGCTCCATCCTGCGGGCGGTCGACCGTGTCACCTTCGACATCCGGCGGGGGGAGACGCTCTCGCTCGTGGGGGAATCCGGCTGCGGCAAGTCCACGGTCGCACGGCTGCTGGTCGGCCTCTACGCGCCAACGGCCGGACGGGCCCGTTTCTTCGGGCACGACCTGGCGGAACTCAACACCGAGGCCGGCCGGGGGCTGCGACAGAAGCTGCAGATGATCTTCCAGGACCCGTACGCGAGCCTCAATCCGCGCTGGCGGGTCGCGGACATCATCGCGGAACCGCTGCGCGCGCACGGCCTGATGCAGGATCGTGGCGAGGTCATGGCCCGCGTCGACGAACTGCTGCAACAGGTGCGCCTGGCGCCGGCGGACAAGGAGAAATACCCGCATCAGTTCTCGGGAGGCCAGCGCCAGCGCCTGTCGATCGCGCGCGCTCTCGCCACCAAGCCCGAGTTTCTCGTCTGCGATGAGCCTACGTCCGCGCTCGACGTGTCCGTGCAGGCCCAGGTGCTGAACCTGATGAAGGACCTGCAGCGTGAGATGGGGCTCACGTATCTGTTCATTTCGCACAACCTGGCCGTGGTGCATCACATCTCCGATCGGGTCGGGGTGATGTATCTCGGCCGCATCGTCGAACTCGCAGCCCGCCGCACGCTGTTCGGCGCCCCGCGGCATCCGTACACGCGCCTGCTTCTCGATGCGATTCCCGATCTCGAAATGACGGGACGGGCCCGGACCCCGGTGGGCGGCGAGGTGCCCAATCCACTCAACCCGCCGACGGGCTGCACCTTCCATCCCCGGTGCCCGCACGCGGGCGAGCGCTGCAGGCGCGAGGCGCCCGCGTTAAGGATCTATCGCCACAGCGCGGGCGAAAGCCAGGTGGCCTGTCACGCGGTCGAGGAAGGCCGGATCTGACGTCGGGGTGTTCCGCCCGGCGGGCGGACCTCAGCGCAGCAGCTGCAGCAGGCGGGGTTCCACCGACACCGCGGCCATCAGCCCACCCATCAGGGCGCCTGTGACGCCCGGGCAGCACACGTCCTGGCCGGCCAGGAACAGGCCGCCGATCGGAGTGCGCGGCCGGAGCGCGTCATTGAGAAAGCGATCCGGCGAGGTCGACAGTCCGTACATCGCGCCGTGCTCCGCACCGGTGTAGCTCGCCACCGAGATCGGCGTCGAAGACGCCACGAAATTGATCATCGGCGCGAGCTGCGGGTAATGCCGGCCGAACTGAGACAGAAGGTTGTGCTCGACTTTTTCCTTCATCTCCAGGTAGGCGGGATCGCGTGGATCACCGCGCTTCATGCCTTCGTGTTCCCACGCCTTGAACGCGTCCGGGTCGACGAAGGTGACGATCTCGCAGGTGTGCTTGTGACGCGGCCCGGGATCATGGCTCGGGTCCTTCAGGCTAGGGAAGGAGACGAACATCATCGGTGCGTCGGGCTCGATGAGCGGGCTGCGCCACAGCGCGTCGACGTTCCAGCTCTCGTAGATCCAGTCGTTCGCGGTGGTGGCGCCATGGCTTGCGATGTCGCCTTCGAGCCCGAGATACAGCCCGATGTAGCCGACCGACGGTTCGATCGCGAGCGCGTCCTGTGCCCATTCGTAGCTGACTTCTTCCGACGGCAGCAGGTGGAGCGTATTGCGTATGCCGGTGTCGGAAATGACGCAGGGCGAGTCGATCCGCACGCCGTCGGCCAGCGTCACGCCCTGCACGCGCCGGTCCTCGACCCGCACGTGGGCGACTTCGGCGCGGGTGCGCAATTCGCCGCCCGCTGCGGTGATGGTGCGTGCGAGTTCGGTAGCGAACACGCCGGAGCCGCCGATGGGGTACCACGCGCCATCGAAATAGCTGCCCATCACCACGGCGTGCACCGCGAACGAAGCTTCGCTCGGTCGACCGCCGTGGTCGCCCCACTGGGCCGCCAGCACCGCCTGCAGCTTCGGGTCGGCGACGCATTCGGCGATCACTTCGCTGACGGTCCGGCCGACCCAGCGTTCGATGTCCTCGTCCTTCCACCACATCAGCCCGCGGGCGACGATCTGCGGCATCGAATGGGCCGCGAACACCGCCTCGATCGCCTTGCGGGCAGAGCGCATGGCGGCGAAGTAGCGGTCGATCCCCTCGGACTCGTGCGGGAAATGGGCCTTGAGCGTGGCGGCCAGGCGCGCCTCAGGGCGCTCGAAGGAGACCACGAGGCCCGGGAAGTGCACGCGGTCGTACACCCGGCCCATCGACGCCATCGGGATGCCGTTGGGTGTGAGTGCGTCGAACACTTTCTTGGCCGGGCCCGGTTTTCCGTCGACGTCACCGGCGCCGCCAATGTAGTGGACGCCGACGTTGAACCGGTAGCCGTGACGCTCGAAAGCCTGCGTCAAGCCTCCGAGCTGATGATGGCGCTCCAGCACCAGCACGCGCTTGCCTTCCTTTGCCAGCGCAGCCGCGGCCGCCAGTCCGCCGATCCCGGACCCGACGACGATGACATCCCATTGAGACACGGTGGCACCTCCCTGATGCAATGACACCGCTCAGGACGGGCGGCGCGTTGACCTCAGTCAAGCGCGAAGGGATGAAACGCGGAACCGTTAGGCGCCATCGAGCGCAAGCAGCGCGAAGGAGGCCAGCCAGTGGGTCCCCGCGTACTCGCCTTCGGTCGCCGCGTGCAGGGAGGCCGCGAGGTGCTCCTCGATGGCGGTCGAGGCCGCCTGCGCCAGAGGTTGTTCGACTTCCGCGGCCAGCTGGCGCCAGCACCATGCGCGCGACAGGTTCAGGCCGTGCAGGTGCACGATCCTCGGATCGGCCGGGTCGCTGATCCGCGCCGGCGCCAGCCAGGCCCCCAGCGCGGCGCGGCCCGGCTCGAACTGCGCCCACCAGTCGGCGAACGAGCAGCCATCCACCGCGCGTCGCACGAGCGCGGCTTCGACCAGCCCCGGCGACAGGAAATCTTCGCCACTCGGTTCGTAGGCGGCCGGGTAGCGGCGGTCGCGGCCAAACCACCGTTCGGCGCGCTGGCTGATCATGGTCGACAGCGCCCGGTGCTGGACGAGGTCCGCATAGTCGAGCGCGAGCAGCAGCGCAAACGCCGTGTTCGAGTGCGCTCCGGTGCGGTTCGGATAATCAAGTCGCGGGAGATACCCCAGCAGGCGGTCGGCAATGGCCTGCGCCAGCGGCTCGATTGCCCGCGCATGCTCGGCGCAATCGGGCTGCTCTTCGGCAAGCAAGTGAAGCTCGGCGGCCAGCTTAAGCAACCAGCCCCAGCCATAGGGCCGTTCGAACGTGCCATGCCCGGGACGGGCGAGCGAGCGCAGTTCCCCTTCGATCGCGGTGGAAGTCAGTCGCTCGGCGAATTGCCGGCGCGTTGCGGGCGCAAGGGCATGATCGGGAAAGCGCCGGAGCAACCGGACCAGCGTCCAGTGCATGTGCACGCAGGAATGCCAGTCGTAACTGCCCCAGAAGGCGGGATGGATCGTCGACGGCTCGGCAAGATCCCGCGCATCGTTGAGCAACTGGTCGAGTTTGTACGGATAGGGCCGGGCGACATTGGCGAGGGCGATTCCGGCCCAGTGCTCTGCCAGCGCACCGTCGAGCCGAACCATGCCTAGTGGGCCTGCCGGACCCTGCCAGACCCGCTGATGGTCTGGCTTACCCGGGGACTGCCGCGGTAGATCACGCTGCCGGAGCCGGCGATGCTCACTTCGAGCGACTCCGAAGCGTGGACGGTTGCATCGCCGCTGCCTGAAATCGAAATCTTGATGCTGCGACCCTCGAGCCTGGATGCCGCCACGTCCCCCGAGCCGGACAGCGCATAGGCCTGCTGGTCCGCGCGCCCACCGACCTTCAGGTCGCCGCTGCCCGATAGAACCGCCCCGAACAGTTTCGCGTGGAGGGTGGCGATCCGCACGTCGCCGCTGCCCGCCATGGAAAGCGCGAAATCATTGGCGTCGATGCGATCGGCGCGCACCTCGCCGGAGCCTCGAATTACGAGTTCGGAGAGGCTGCGGAACTCGACCACCACCACCGGTGAGCGCGAAGCGCGAAAGGCGGTGTCCGGCTTGACGCGGATCTCGAGCGCAGGCCGGTCGCCGCCGGTCACGCGGGTCTCGACTAACGGAACGACGCTGGCGTCCGCCTTCACCGTCACGCCTTCCCGGTCGGACGCCTTCAATTCGAGATCGATCGGCCCGGACAGGTGGATCGCGGAGAAACCCGTCGCGTCGCGCCGCTCCGAGATCACGGTTCCCGATGCCGCGGCGATGCGTTCCCCTTGTCCGTTCACCGGCGCGGTGGCCACGCGCTGCCCCAGCGAAGCGGGCGCTGCGTCAGCCTGCGCGAGGCCCGCCATGCCGGCCAGGAAGCAGAAGGTGGAAGCGAGGACGAGTGATTTCATTGCGGACTCCTGTCGATCCGGGCAATGTGCCATCGAAAGTCTCGGGACGCGCCCGAAACGCGATGGGTTGCAGCATCGACGGGTTGCACAGTCGTATCCGACGACGAGCGTCAGCGTTTCGGCGCCACCGGCTGCGCCTTTGCGCCTGCGATCATCTCCTGGGCTTCCTTCTGTCCGCGAAATGCCGCCCGCTGGATCCACAGCGCGGCCTCGCGACTGTTGGCGGCCATGCCATCCGAGCCTGACAGCATCGACAGGCCAAGCTGGAACGCTGCCCCGGGATTGCCGCGCTCGGCCGCACGCCGCAGCAACGACTCGGCCTTGGCCGGATCCTTCTCGATGCCCGGCGCCCCACGAAGGTAAAGGCGTCCCAGTGCCCATTGCGCATCCGCCAGCCCACGGTCCGCGGCCGGCTCCAGCAGAGTCCTCAGGCGCGCGCCGACGTTGTCTGGCGCGGGCGAAGCGCGTTCGAGGATCTGCGCCAGGAAGTAGCGGGCCCAGGCGGCGTCTGCCTCGACATATGGCTTCAGCACGGCTTCCGCCTCGGCGAGTCCCCCGGTGCGCGCCACCTCGGCCGACTTCTGCAGGGCCCGTTCCGAGTAGCGGTGAAACGACAGGCTCGCAAGCAGAGCTTCGGCATCCTTCAGCACCACGGGCGTCATCGCGGCTGCGCGTGACCGCTCGGACACCCCGATTTCGACGAGAGACGTCGCATCGGTCGGGTGGATGCACGAGATGCCGGTGACGAAGAGCGAGTTGCGGCGCGCGTTGGCCTTGCTGGCGTCCTTGCGCGGCGAACGGTCCTCCGGTTCGCGTGCCTCGATCACGTGCCTGGCGCAGCGCGTACCGGCGTGCCTGGCGACGGTCTCATCGTGGCGCAGGATGGTCCAGCGCTCGGCCAGCTTCGCGTGCCGGTTGCGGGCGAGTTCCAGCAGAGCAGGGTCCGACTCCACAGGCTTGTCGAGCGTCTCGCTGGACAGCACCAGCACGGCCGTGTGCGGTTCGCTCGCCGAAAGGTGCCGCCCCATGGTCGCGCCGCGCGGAGTGCTGCCGGCGACGAACCACTCGACGCTGCCCGGTGCATTCACTCCGTAGCCGATGAACGACCACGGCGCACCCGGCGCGGTCTGGCGAATCTCGGCCACGCGTTCGTCGATGCGTGGCGCGCCTTCCGCCGATGGCGGCTGGGCACGGCCGGCGGAGGACAGGCCGGCGGCGAACATCAAGGCAAAGGTGAGGAGGCGCATGGATCCATGCCGGGCGGGAATGTCCCCGATCATAGCCAGCACGCGGCGCATGGGCATGATGCGGGTTGCTGGAAAATGCAACCTCGCAGGGCCTTGCGGTCCATGATCTTCCGCGCGCTTCTCGTCTGGCTGCTCATCTTCGCTGTGGAAGTCGTGCACGGCGTCCTGCGCACGCTCTGGCTGGTGCCGCTTGTCGGCGATCTGCCGGCGCGGCAGATCGGTGTGCTCGTCGGTTCGCTGCTGATCCTGCTGGCGGCGTGGCTTTGCATCGACTGGATCGGGGCGCGCGGAAGGCGCGAGTTGCTCGGGGTCGGCCTGTCGTGGCTGCTGTTGATGCTCGTTGCCGAAATCACGCTTGGTCGATTCGTGTTCGGATATCCATGGCTGCGCATCGCGGAGGACTTCGACCCCACCCGCGGCGGCATCCTCGGACTCGGCATGCTGGTGCTGTTCGCGGCGCCCTGGCTGGCGCGGCGCTGGCGCCCCTGACCGCGCGATGAGGACGGCGCGCCGGCGCGCGCGGCCGGCCATCGCTCCGGATAGGAGGGAGCTCGGGCGCCTCCAGGCCCCGGTCGGTCAGGCCCCGATCGGTGACCGGGTCAGGAACTGCTCGAGTTCGCGGCCGGTGGGCGTCGACTTCCTGCGCAGGGCGTCGGGGCTGCACTGCGCGATCACGCGGCCGCCGCCGGCGCCGCCTTCGGGGCCGAGATCGACGATCCAGTCCGCTTCGGCGATGACATCGAGGTTGTGCTCGATGACGACCACCGTGTTGCCGGCATCGACGAGCCGGTGCAGCACGCGGATCAGCTTGTCGACGTCGGCCATGTGCAGCCCGACCGTGGGCTCGTCCAGCACATAGAGGGTGGACGGCGCCTTCTGGCCGCGGCGCGTGACGTCGTCTCGCACCTTCGACAGTTCCGCGACCAGCTTGATGCGCTGCGCTTCGCCGCCGGAGAGGGTCGGCGACGGCTGGCCTAGCGTCAGGTACCCCAGGCCGACGTCCTGCAGCAGTTTCAGGGCGTGTGCGATCGCGCGGTGCGCAGCGAAGAAACCGACGGCCTCGTCGATTTCCATCCGCAGGACATCGCCGATCGACCGGTCGCGCCACTTCACCGCAAGCGTTTCCTCGTTGAAGCGGGCGCCGCCGCAGACATCGCACAGCACCTTCACGTCGGGCAGGAAGCTCATCTCGATCGTGCGCACGCCCTGGCCTTCGCAGGCATCGCAGCGTCCTCCCGCCGTGTTGAACGAGAAGCGGCTTGCGCTGTAGCCGCGTGCCCGCGCCTCCAGCGTGTCGGCGAACAGCTTGCGGATCGCGTCCCAGAAGCCGACGTAGGTGGCCGGACACGACCGCGGTGTCTTGCCGATCGGTGTCTGGTCGACTTCGAGCACGCGGTCGACGGTCTGCCAGCCCTCGATCGCGTCGCACCCGACCCAGCCGCTCTTGCTGCCTCGCAGGCCGACCCTTCCCTGCAGGTTTGCCAGCAGGACGTCGCGGGCGAGCGTCGACTTTCCGCTGCCGGACACGCCGGTGACCACCGTCAGGCGGTCCAGCGGAAACGCGGCGTCGACCTTGCGCAGGTTATGCAGGCGCGCATTGCGCACGTCGATGCGGGCTTCGTTCGCCTTGACGGGGCGCCGCGGCTGCATGGGATGCTGCAGGGGCGCCTTGAGCCATGCGCCGGTCGTCGACTCCGGCGCTCCGATCAGATCGGCCAGCCCGCCCTGGGCGACCACGCGCCCGCCGCGCACGCCGGCGGCGGGGCCGATGTCGATCAGGTGTGCGGCCCGTCGGATCGTGTCCTCGTCGTGTTCGACCACGACGAGCGTGTTGCCCTTGGCCTCGAGCTTCTGCAGCGCGTCGAGCAGGATGCGGTTGTCGCGCGGATGCAGTCCGATCGTCGGTTCGTCCAGGATGTAGGCGACGCCCTGCAGATTCGAGCCGAGCTGGGCCGCCAGGCGGATGCGCTGCGCCTCGCCGCCGGACAACGTCGGTGCCGCCCGGTCGAGCGCGAGGTAACCCAGGCCGACCTCCTCGAGGAACGACAACCGGGAGCGGAGCTCCGCGACGGCGTCGCGTGCGATCTCCGCGCTGCGGCCCGACAATTCCAGTTGCTGGAAGAATTGCCTGGCATCGCTGACCGCGAGCTGGGCGAGTTCGGCGATCGAGCGGTCGGCGAAACGGACGGCGAGCGCGGTCCGGTTCAGTCGCTGGCCATGGCAGGCCTCGCATGGCGTGGTCTCGCCCTCGTACCAGGCGTTCCACCAGACTTCCTCGCCCGACTGCTCGGCGTCGAAGCCGGCCAGCGTCAGTCCGGTGCCGAAGCACGCGGCGCACCAGCCGTGCCTGGAGTTGTACGAGAACAGCCGCGGATCGGGCTCGGGGAAGGACTGGCCGCACGACGGACAGGCGCGCTTGGTCGAGAAGCTGCGGTGTTCGAGACCGGCGTCCAGCGTGCCCTTCGCCGCAGCCTCGTTCAGCCGTTCCAGCGGCCACACCAGCGTCACCACGCCGTGGCCGTGCTCGAGCGCGAGCTTCAGCGCCGCCCGCAGCGCCTCTTCGCGCTCCGGCCGCACCACGACATCCGCGACCGGCAGCTCGATCGTGTGCTCCTTGAAGCGTTCAATGCGGGGAAACTTCGACGTCGGCACGAACGCGCCGTCGACCCGCAGGTGCGAGTGGCCGCGTGCCGCCGCCCACTTCGCCAGGTCGGTGTACACGCCCTTGCGGTTCACGACCATCGGCGCCAGCACGCCGACGTGCTGCCCCTTCAGGTCGCGCATCACCTGGCCGACGATGGCATCGAACGACTGCGGCGTGACCGGAACGGCGCAGTCAGGGCAATGCTGCACGCCGAGCTTGACGTACAGCAGCCGCAGGAAGTGATAGATCTCCGTCAGTGTCGCCACCGTGGACTTGCGACCGCCGCGCGAGGTGCGCTGTTCGATCGCCACGGTCGGCGGGATGCCGTAGATCGCGTCGACATCGGGGCGGCCTGCCGGCTGCACGATCGACCTGGCATAGGCGTTCAGCGACTCGAGGTAGCGGCGCTGCCCCTCGTTGAACAGGATGTCGAACGCTAGCGTCGACTTGCCGGAACCTGACACGCCGGTGATCACCGTGAACGTCTCGCGCGGGATCTCGACGTCGATCGACTTGAGGTTGTGTTCGCGCGCGTTGACGATCGAGATCGCGTCGCGGAAGCCGCGGCGACGCGCCTGCAGCGGCCGCCCGGAATCGGGGCCGGCCCCCGTTTCCCCGTACGCGGGAACGGGCTGGTTGACTCGCGGGGCGTGCTGCGCAAGCGCGTCGCGATAGGCCTTCAGTTCGCGGCCGGTATGCGAGCCGGCGTGTGCGATCACCTGGTCCGGCGTGCCGATCGCGACGACGTCGCCGCCGCCGTCGCCGCCCTCCGGGCCCAGGTCGATCAGCCAGTCAGCCGCCGACACGACGTCCATGTTGTGCTCGATGATGACGATCGAGTGCCCGGCGGCGAGCAGCTTGCGCAGCGCGCGCATCAGTTTGGCCACGTCGTCGAAGTGCAGTCCCGTCGTCGGTTCGTCGAACAGGAACAGCGTGCCGCGTGTCGGCGGCTTGCCGCTCGCGGCCTCGGCGAGGAAGCCGGCGAGCTTCAGGCGCTGTGCTTCACCTCCGGACAGCGTCGGCACGGGCTGACCGAGCTTCACGTACTCGAGGCCCACGTCCCCGAGCGGCGCAAGCACGCGCGCGACTTCGGGGTCGCCCGAAAAGAAGGCAAGCGCCTCGCTGACCGTCATGTCGAGCACTTCGGCCACGTTGACGGAGCGGCCATGGCGCTCGACGGTGACTTCGAGGGTCTCCGGCCGGAAGCGCTTGCCGTCGCAATCGGGGCAGCGCAGGTACACGTCCGACAGGAACTGCATTTCGACGTGCTCGAATCCGTTGCCGCCGCAGGCGGGGCAGCGGCCATCGCCGGAGTTGAAGGAGAATGTCCCCGCCGTGTAGCTGCGCTCGCGCGCGAGGCGCGCTTTCGAGAAGATCGCGCGGATGCAGTCGAATGCGCCGACGTAGCTCGCCGGATTGCTGCGCGTGGTCTTGCCGATCGGTGACTGGTCGACGAACACCGCATCGTCCAGCCAGTCGTCGCCCAGCAGGCGGTCGAACGCCCCCGGTGTCTCGGTTGCCTTGCCCTTTGCCTTGGCCAGCGCGGGGTACAGGACGTCCTGGATCAGCGTCGACTTCCCGCTGCCCGATACGCCTGTCACGCACACCAGCCGCCTCAGCGGAATCTCGACGTCGATCGACTTCAGGTTGTGCTCGCGTGCGCCCTGCAGCACGAGCTTCGGGGCATTTGGCGGCACCGCCAGCGGCCGCGCCGCATCGACCGACAGGCGGCCGCCAAGGTAGCGGCCCGTCAGGGTTTCCGCATGCCGCAGTTCGTCGGGCGAACCGTTGAACACGATGCGTCCGCCACGCTCGCCGGGGCCCGGGCCCATGTCGATCACCCGGTCGGCCGCGAGCATCACCTGGGGATCGTGTTCGACGACCACGAGCGAGTTGCCGGCGTCGCGCAGGCGGTGCATCACCTGCACCACCCGGTGCATGTCGCGCGGGTGCAGCCCGATCGAGGGCTCGTCGAGGACGAACAGCGTGTTGACGAGCGAGGTGCCGAGTGCGGTAGTCAGGTTGATCCGCTGGACCTCGCCGCCTGACAGTGTGCGGCTCTGGCGGTCGAGCGTCAGGTAGCCCAGCCCGACGTCGCCGAGAAAGGAGAGGCGTGCGCGCAGTTCGTCCAGCAGCATCTCGGTCGCCTCGTCGAGCGGCGGCGGCAGGCTGACGCGGTCGAAGAAGCGCTTCACCCGCTCGATCGGCAGCAGCATCAGGTCGTGCAGCGAAAGACCGGGCAGGGCGTCGAGCTGCGCGGCGCTCCAGCCTGCGCCCGCCGGGAGGTAGCGGCGGTAGCGGCCGTCGGCGAGCGCCTCGTGCGCGTCGTCCACGGCGCCGACGCGCCAGAGCAGGGCATCGGGCTTCAGGCGCGCGCCCGCGCAGGCCGGGCACGGCGTGTACGAGCGATAGCGCGACAGCAGCACGCGGATGTGCATCTTGTAGGCCTTGCTCTCGAGCCACTCGAAGAAGCGCTTCGCGCCGTACCAGACGCCGGGCCAGCTCTTCTTCCAGCTCTTCCAGCCGCTTCCCCCTTCGATCACCCAGTGCTTCTGCTCCTCGGTCAGGTCGCGGAATGGGACGTCGAGCGGGATGCCGTCCTTCGCCGCGCTCCTTTCGAGGTCGTGCTGGCTCTCGATGAACGACTTGGACTGGAAAGGCTTGATTGCGCCTGCGCCGAGCGTCTTGCGTTCGTCCGGGATCACCAGCCCGTAGTCGACGCCGATCACGCGCCCGAAGCCGCGGCACTTCTCGCAGGCGCCCAGCGGCGAGTTGAACGAGAACGTGCTCGGGTGCGGCGTGTCATAGTGGATGTCGCACTCGGCGCAGTGCAGGTCCGTGCTGTAGCGCCACAGATCGGGTTCCGGCCCCGACCCTTCGACGTGCACGTCGACGCGGCCGCCGCCCAGACGCAGGGCGCGCTCGATTGCGTCGACCACGCGCGAGCGCTCGGTCCCGTTCCAGCGGAAGCGGTCGGCGACGACATCGAGGATCTTGCCGTCGGCGCCCCTGCGCTCGCCCGCGATGCGGGCATAGCCCTGCGCCTCGAGCTGCGCCCGCACCTCCGCCTCTGCAAAATTCTTCGGCACCTTGACGGGAAAGGTCAGGGTCAGTCGGCCGTCTCCGCCCTGCGCGCGCGCTTCGAGGCTGGCGAAGATCGACGCCGGCGTGTCGCGTCGC
>Ga0316188_10001122_pt1 | contig 12569 bp, 15 predicted proteins | sample Phiworburrow1_MG_FD_204933 | JGI IMG/M metagenome (GOLD analysis project Ga0316188, IMG submission 204933) | Coastal sediment microbial communities from Maine, United States - Phippsburg worm burrow 1 | ecosystem: Environmental > Aquatic > Marine > Coastal > Sediment | place: USA: Maine...
CGATGGTGTCGGTACCAGCGCCAGACACCTTACCGCCCATGGCATTGATGAAATTAGCCAGATCGACCACTTCCGGCTCGCGCGCAGCATTTTCTATGGTGGTGATACCGTCGGCAAGTGCCGCCGCCATCATCAGGTTTTCAGTGCCGGTTACCGTAACAATATCCATGACCAGTCGTGCGCCTTTCAATCGCCTGGCTTTTGCATGGATGTAACCGTTACTGACCTCGATCTCAGCACCCATATCCTGCAGACCTTTAATATGCAAGTCCACAGGACGTGAACCGATGGCACAGCCACCCGGCAGAGAAACTTCAGCAACGCCAAATCGTGCCAGCAGCGGCCCCAGTACCAGGATGGAGGAACGCATGGTCTTCACCAGGTGATATGGCGCCGTGTAATTTTCGATAGTGGAACTATCGACCTCGACACTCAGTTTCTCATCGATAGAAACACTTACCCCCATGCAACCTAGCAGTTCAACGGTGGTGGTTACGTCATGCAGATGTGGTACATTTTCAATGGTAGCAGGGCCATCAGCGAGTAGTGTTGCCGCCAGTATAGGTAAAACAGCGTTTTTAGCACCCGATATCCTAATTTCGCCTTTGAGCCTGACGCCACCATTGATCATTAATTTATTCATTGACAGATTTCTCTTATCTCGCTCTCAACACCATAGGCTTTTGCTATTGTCAGCAAGGCTTTGGGCAAATGCTTAAAATGTAATTTTATGTTTTTCATGTGCGCAAGCTTTGCCATTTGCAGCATCAACGCCAGCGCTGCACTATTGCAGCTGGTTATTTTCGACAGGTCAACTTCAATCTTTGCTTGCACAGCTGCACTGTATGACTGAAAGAAAGCGCTAGCTTGCTTCATCAAATCAGGAACCGTTGAAAAATCTACGGCGCCTGAAATAAGATATTTTTGCTGATTCTGCTGAGTTATTTCAGCCTGACTTGACTGCACTGGTTATGACCGCCTGTTATGCCTGTTTAATTAGGAACGAATGGACTGCTGCAAATATGTTTGTGCTAGGCTTCTACTTTCCTGCTTTTATCGCGCATGTATTTTAACAGGCCATCGATGCCACTTTTACGAACTTCCTGGGTGAACGTTCCTCGATAGCTGGTTACCAGGCTGACTCCGTCAATCGTGATATCGTAGACTTTCCAGGCATTATTTTTAATACGCATGCGATACGACAACGGGATCGCAGGACCGCCAGGCTGAATCACTTCGGCTTTCACTGAAGTCTTCTGCGAGTCCTCTTCTAATGCAACCGGGAAATACTTGATCTCCTGATCTTTAAATTCGAGCAGGGATTTGCTGTAAGTTCTGACCAGCAGATTCCTGAACTCATCTACAAACGCCAGCTTTTGCTCATTGGTCGCATTATTCCAGTTTTTACCCAGAGCCAGTTTTGCCATGGTGACATCATCCAGATGCGGCAAAATATATTCGTCGACGATCTTATACACACGGTCAGGATCACTCTGCAACAAGTCGTGTTCATCTCGTAGAATTTTTAATACCTGGTTCGAGGTTTTTTCCAGGAAGACCACAGGAGACTCAATTGACTCGGCGATAGCTGCCTGTAGCGAAGTGGTCGCTAATACAGCCAACAAAACCATATAAACTATAGATTTTAAAATTTTCATCATAACTCCCCTTATTCCTCTTTCTTCTCATCAGCCTTGCTGTATAGAAACTGCCCGATAATCTGTTCCAGCACCAAAGCTGACTGCGTGATATCGATAACATCACCGTCTTTCAAGTACTCTTCATCGTAACCGGGCTGAAAACCGATATACTGCTCACCTAACAATCCTGAGGTTAAGATGGTTGCCGAAGTACTAATAGGAAACTTATTATATTTCGACTCAATTGACATGCTCACGATTGCTTCGTAACTGTCATTACTGTACTGGATATCTTTTACCCGGCCAATGATGACACCGGCAGCTGACACCGGTGAACGTACTTTCAGGCCGCCAATGTTGTCAAAACGAGCTTTTACTTCATAGTTTTCACCGCCGCCATAACTGCTCATGTTGCTGACACTCATTGCCAGCATAAAAAAAGCAGCAATCGCGGCAGCTACAAACAATCCGACCAGAATTTCTATTTTACGTGACGTCATTTATTACCCTCATCTTCACGACTGCGCATTATATATCTACCCATCAATTCATTTCGAAAACATCAAAGCGGTTAAAATAAAGTCCAGAAAAAGTATCGCCAGTGAACTTTGCACCACGGTACGTGTGGTTGCCTGACCCAATCCCTCAGACGTTGGCACACAGTCATATCCCTCAAAGACAGCTATCCATGAAGCGACCACACCAAAAACGACACTTTTGATTATGCCATTATAAACATCGGTATATAGATCAACCTTAGCTTGCGACTGTGACCAGAAAGCACCCGTATCCAGACCAAGTAAATGAACCGCGACCACATATCCGCCAAGTATACCCACAGCACTGAATATTGTTGCCAGTAACGGCATCGAGATCACACCTGCCATAAATCGCGGTGCAATGACTCGCTGCATCGGGTTAACTGCCATCATCTCCATGCCTGACAGCTGCTCGGTCGCTTTCATCAAACCGATTTCTGCGGTTAACGCAGAACCTGCTCTGCCGGCAAATAACAGCGCAGTAACAACCGGCCCAAGTTCTCGCAACAACGACAGGGCGACCATCACCCCCACTGAATCTTCAGCGCCGAAGTCGACCAGCGCATAATATGACTGCAATGACATCACCATGCCGACGAATACCCCGGCAACTACAATAATGACCAGTGTTTGCACACCAACAGAATACAGCTGCTTGATGAGCAAACGAGGGCGCGCCAGCATTCCCGCGCTGCTGGCAATCACCTGCAGTAAAAATACACTGGCATGGCCTAATCGCCGAAAAATGCCGATGGCTACTGCGCCGAGATGCTGAATTCTGTCTATCAAACCGTTAAACAAGATAATTTTCCCTATAGATACAGATCATCAAGCAATGGTTTTGCTGGATAGTGAAACGGTACCGGACCATCGGCTTCACCATGCACAAACTGATGAGTCCACTCAGACCGGCTTTTTTCCAGGGTTTCAGGCGTCCCGCTTTCAACTATCTTGCCTGCAGAAATGAGGTGCACCTGATCGGAGATGGATAAGGTATCTTTCACATCGTGAGAGACCACGATGCTGCAGATATTTAATGCGTTATTCAACTCACTGATCAGCGAGACCAGTATGCCCATCGAAATCGGGTCCTGCCCGGTAAACGGCTCATCGTACATGATCATCATCGGATCTAAAGCGATAGCTCGCGCCAGCGCTACCCGTCTCGACATACCACCAGATAGTTCAGCAGGCATCAGGTCTGCAGCACCGCGCAGACCTACGGCATTTAACTTCAGCAGCACCAGATAACGGATCATGGCCTCATCCAGCCGGGTATGTTCGCGCAAGGGGTAGGCAACATTTTCAAAGACGCTGAGATCAGTGAGCAGGGCACCGCTCTGAAACAGCATGCCCATGCGCTTCCTCAATTCAAACAGCTTCCTGGTCGATAACTGGTGAACATTTTGACCATCGACTTCGATACTCCCCTGATCGGGTGCCAGTTGACCTCCGATGAGTTTCAGCAGGGTCGTTTTGCCGGTGCCGCTAGGGCCCATGATCGCGGTCACACCACGGCGCGGTATATCCAGTGAAATACCGTCAAAAATCTTGTGATTGCCACGACTGAAATGTAAATCTCTGATTTTTACCAGAACATCACTCAAATTCGACACCTTTACCTGTATTAATATTTCTGCGCGATTGTAACATTGTAGAACCCTTTGTCGGGGGTAAATGTCACACATATCTGTGACTTATTAAATGTTTATTGGTTCCTGTTAAAGAATCCGCAATCAATATCCCATAATCTCTATCAACGAGCGAAGCTTACTCAAATTATTCGTCTGTAATCGTGGATGATTTACGATTAGGGTGGCCTCTGATGTAATTTTCCCGTCGTTTACCGATTGAGAAACAAAATTTTCGATGATTTTTCTGGCTGCTCTTAGATCAGTCAGATCATTTTCGATCCAGGCAAAACTCGAGGATTGCGGGTTTCCCTCTCGCCAGATATTTCTCGCATTAGCGCCTGACAAAAAACTTGAGCCAAAAACATCCACCTCTATAGTCTCGATCAAAGCAGTAAACTGATCTTTTACGGCTGCGGACATCTGCTGCTTTTCGTCCAGAAAGACCAGTGCTGATAACTGCGGTCGCAATTTTTTCAGGTACCCGGTCAGTTCGGCGGGAGAAATGTAATCCAGCATACTGGCATGACATTCCACAAAAAACTGAAAGCCATGATGTACATTGTCTAACCAGTCTGCACAATCCAGATCTGCGGCTGCTTGCCAGTAATCCGCAGGCACTAGAACCGTATTGAATTCATTACTGTAATAGGTCAATTGCCAGTCTTCAGGTAAATCTGCAGGATAAAATGTCTCCAGCCAGTGCGCATGCCGCCAGCCGTAAGCACCAAGATTGATACGTGGTTTCAAATAAAATACCTGTTCATTACAAGATAGTTTGTTGGCGAATTAAACCACATAGCGTATTCTTCGCATTCAATAATTCAAATAATAAAATATATCTTATCGATATCCTCATGCTATTAGATTCACTCGCCATTCTCGCCGGTTTTATATTGCTCATCTGGAGCGCTGATCGATTCGTCACCGGCGCTGCCGCAACCGCACGTAATTTCGACGTTCCGCCACTGATCATCGGCCTGACCATTGTGGCTTTTGGCACTTCTGCACCAGAGCTGATGGTCGCTGGTTTTGCAGCTTATGATGGCAGCCCGTCACTGGCGATTGGTAATGCTTTGGGTTCTAATATAACCAATATTGCGCTGGTGCTCGGTGTATCTGCCTTGATCACGCCGCTGGATGTTCATTCTCGCATTATCAAAAAAGAATTACCTATCTTACTCATCGTGACCTTAATGGCTTTGGCCTTGATGCGTGATATGACGCTAGGCCGATTTGACGGCTTTGTCCTGCTGAGCTTGTTGTTTTTACTGATGTGGTGGATGACACGGCAAGGCATCCGCAATCAGTCCAGCGACGCTTTGACCGATGAATATATCGAAGAACTGCCAGACAAGATGTCGGCTCCGCGCGCCCTGTTCTGGTTAATCGTAGGCCTTATCATATTGATCGCAAGTTCAAAACTCCTGGTGTGGGGCGCAGTCAATGTGGCCATTGAGCTAGGCGTCAGCGAGCTGCTTATCGGTCTGACAGTGATCGCAATCGGTACCAGCTTACCAGAGCTCGCTGCTTCTATCACCGGTGCCCTGAAAAACGAGCACGATATAGCCATCGGAAATGTTGTAGGCTCTAATCTGTTTAACACACTGGGCGTGCTGGCGATCCCAGGATTAATTCGGCCATCTACGCTCGATCAAGGGATACTCGATAGAGATCTCCCGATCGTACTTATCCTTACCATCCTGCTGTTTATAATGGCTTATGGTTTTCGTGGTCAAGGCAGAATTAACCGAATAGAAGGCAGTCTGTTATTCAGTGCTTTCATTGCTTATCAATTACTGTTATTTTTTACTGCAACAAAAATCGTATAATCCTGAGCAGATAGTCCATATTGAATAATTCTAACCTGATCAAAATGTTATCTAGATACACCCAAGCAATGGATATATTTCATGCCTTCCGATAATACAGACTTCCAGAAACTGGGCAGAGCGGTTATTACCACAGAGCTTGCTGAAATCACCGCTTTACAGACACGGATTGATAAGAGCTTTGATGAGGCCTGTGAACTATTGTTAAGCTGTAAGGGCCGTATCGTTGTCACCGGCATGGGGAAATCGGGCCATATAGGCGGCAAAATTGCCGCTACTCTGGCGAGCACTGGCAGCCCGGCATTTTTTGTGCACCCGGGCGAGGCCAGCCACGGCGATCTCGGCATGATCACCAAAAACGATATCGTCATTGCATTATCTAATTCAGGAAATACTGCTGAGATCACCACCATCATCCCTATATTGAAACGTTTTGGCGTACCTTTGATCAGTATGACCGGTGACAAGAACTCCACGCTGGCAAAAGAAGCCAATATCAATCTGGATGTCAGCGTCCGCAAGGAAGCCTGCCCGCATGACCTTGCGCCGACTTCAAGCACCACCGTCGCCCTCGTCATGGGTGATGCCCTCGCCGTTGCCCTGCTCCAGGCCAGAGGCTTTACTGCGGAAGATTTCGCCCTTTCTCACCCGGGCGGCAGCCTCGGCAGACGATTACTGCTGCATGTATCAGACATCATGCACAAGGATGACCGCATACCAAAAGTACATGAAACCGCCACGGTTTCTGCTGCCCTGCTGGAGATGAGTAAAAAGGGCCTGGGCATGACCGCCATCATCGATGATGATGAACACGTTCTGGGGGTTTATACCGATGGTGATTTACGCCGCTCCCTGGATAAGAACATCGATGTACGCAATTCGGCGATTCGTGATGTGATGACGAAAAACTGCCGCACCACAAAAGCCGGTGAACTGGCTGCAAGCGTGGTAAAAATGATGGAAGATTTCGGCATCAATGGCCTGCTGGTGACCGATGATGACAACAGGTTAATCGGCGCCTTTAATATGCATGATTTATTACGCGCCGGTATCGTTTAACAACAATTAACTGATAACTGACTTCATATGCAAGATATTCTGGAAAAAGCCAAAAACATCGAACTGGTGATATTCGATATCGACGGCGTCATGACTGATGGCAGCCTTTTTTTTGACAATAACGGTGATGAATACAAAGCTTTCAATTCACTCGATGGGCATGGTCTACGCATGCTGCAGGAGTGCGGCGTTAAGGTGGCTGTTATCACCGGGCGAAAATCAGAACTCGTCAAACATCGCATGCATGATCTGGGCGTCACTCTGTTATACCAGGGCTATCGAGATAAAACACCCGCTTTTGAAGCGTTGCTCAAAGAAGTAAAGCTGAATAAAAATCAAATCACCTATGTGGGCGATGACGTTGTCGACTTGCCGATCATGTCGCAACTTGATTTTGCCATTGCGGTGCAGAATGCTCACCCTTTTGTAAAACAGCATGCTCACTGGATAACTGATCGCAGTGGTGGCCGAGGCGCAGTCCGTGACGTCTGTGAATTTATACTCGAAGCTAAAGGTCTATTAAACGACAAACTTCGTTCATACTTACACGATAGCGGACAGTAACGAATCTTGTCTTTATGAAACACTTAGTTAGCCTTGCTATCTTTATTGCTCTGGCACTGTTCGCCTGGTCGTCAATCACGAAATATTACAGTGATGAGCAGCAGTTACAGGATAAAACCAAACGCTATGTTGAAGTATTTATAACTGAATTTGAAATGACCAGCATGAATGATAGCGGCAAACCGGTCTACATTTTGAACGGCACTAGCATGAAACGATATAATGATTCTGATGAAAATTATATCCAGCAACCGGTATTTCAATTGTTACAGACAGATAAGCGATGGAGAGTCAGCGCCGATTCAGCGACGATAAACGATAAAAATGAAACCATAAAATTAACCAGTAACGTGGTCATGCAGCAACAGGATATTGAACCCATAACCACTATTCGGACACAGACATTGACTATTCACACGAAAACACAGATCGTAAAAACCCGTGCAGCGGTTACTGTCACGCAGGGTAATTCCGAATTGAAGTCAAATGGTATGGTCTTTAATAATATTACCAGTCAACTGGAACTATCCTCTAACGTAAACGGTTATTATCTTCCTCATGATTAATACTCAAAGACATGTTCGTGGCAGTCATCCAGGCCTTTTAAAGACCCTCTTAATATGCCTGGTGACTATCGCTTTATTCTTTGTCCTGCAACCACATAGCTGGGCAGCTAAAAACAAGGACAGCGTGCAGCAGGAAAAACTTTTTATCGATGCGGATTATATGCAGTTAAATATCAATACCGGCAAGAGCGTATATCGAGGCAATGTAAAAATCTCACATGGGGGACTGGTCTTAACCGGTGATGAAGTGACGCTGGAACAGAGCAATAATGAGGTTGAGCGTCTGACTGTCATCGGCAAACCCGCTCACTACAACCATGTCACAGAAAAAGGTGAAACCATTCAAGCAGAAAGCGAACACATGGTGTACATCGCCAGCCAGAACAAGCTAATCATGACAATCAATGCCAAGTTACTACAACCGGACCACCAGGTCAGCAGTCAGAAAATCACCTATGATACGCAGAATAAAATTGTCATCGCAGGAGACAAGAGCGAAAAATCAGCTGGCGGCAACAAGATCGACAGTAAACAACGCGTCAATATCACTCTGACACCAAAAAAATAACCACCAGACTGAGTCGATTTTCAGCCATGCCTACTCTCCGAGCGAACAACCTGGTTAAAACCTACAAATCACGCACTGTGGTTAACGACGTCAGTTTCCATGTCAATAGCGGTGAAGTAGTCGGTTTACTCGGGCCTAACGGTGCAGGCAAAACCACCAGTTTTTATATGGTGGTCGGACTGGTGAAAACTGACCAGGGCAGCATCCAGCTGGATGATGTAGATATCACCCGATTACCGATGCATGCAAGGGCGCAACGAGGTCTCGGATACTTGCCCCAGGAGGCTTCAGTTTTTAGAAAATTAAGCGTCGAAGACAATATCCTTGCGGTACTTGAAGCAAAAAAAGAATTCAATAAAGAACAGCGACAGGAGAAACTGGAAGCCCTGATCGATGACTTACAGATAGACCACATCCGGCACAATACAGGGATGAGCCTCTCAGGTGGTGAGCGCCGTCGCGTCGAAATTGCCCGTGCACTGGCGTCGCAGCCGGCGTTTGTCCTGCTTGACGAACCCTTTGCCGGTGTTGATCCACTGTCTGTCATCGAAATTCAGAAAATCGTCAGGCACTTGATTGAACGCGATATCGGCGTATTAATCACTGATCATAATGTCCGGGAAACATTAGGAATTTGTAATAGAGCATATATCCTAAGTAGTGGTAAAATTATTGCTCAGGGAACACCTGAAGAAATTCTTTCTAATAAAGAAGTACGGGAAGTCTATCTTGGACAGGATTTTCGTCTATAAAGAGACTGAGAATCTTAATAATTGATGCAATGGAGATTTAAACGACATAAATTTCAATTAAAGCGCAGGCAGTCTTCACCAATCGAGATAGACCAGCCGCGCGAATGAACTGATGAATTTGTCTACTGATATACCATGAAGCCCTCACTTCAACTAAAGCTTGGTCAACATCTTACAATGACCCCTCAGTTACAACAGGCTATACGCCTGTTGCAGCTCTCTACGCTTGAATTGCAGAGTGAAATTCAGCAGGCGTTAGAGGAAAACCCGATGCTGGAGCTGGAAGAAGAAATCTTCGATACCTCGGCAGAGCCAGCCATTGATCACATCTCGGCTGAAAAACTCGATGACGCCAACGAAAGCCGCATGGAGAACGAAGACCCCCATATCGATATGGAAAATCTTCAGGAAATGCCCGATGAACTGGCGGTTGACGCTAACTGGGAAGATACCTACGATATTACGACAGCGACTGCGCCGAGCAGCCAGCAGAATAATGATTCAGGCAATGATTTCCTGGAAAATCAGAGCATTGAAGGCGATACACTCAGCGATCACCTGATCTGGCAGCTAAAGAACTCTCAGTTCAGCGATAACGACTTTATTATCGCGATCGCTATCATCGACGCCATCAATGATGACGGCTATCTGACCGAAACTATTGAAGAAATATTCGATGGCCTGAAAGATGACCTGGATATCGATCTGGATGAAGTCGAAGCCGTTCTGCACCGCATACAGCGATTTGATCCGGTCGGCATCGCCGCGCGCACCCTCAAGGAATGTTTACTGCTACAGCTGGAACTATTCGACCCAAAGACACCGGGGCTGGGCGATGTCAGAAATATTATCGAACACCACCTGGACCTGCTTGGTGCCCATGACTACGCCAGATTGCAGAAAAAAATCCGGCGCAATGAAGAACAGCTTGGAGAGTTGATATCATTTATACAGTCACTAAATCCTAAGCCTGGCTCGAGCATCTCCAGGAATAACGCGCAATACGTCATTCCCGATATCTTCGTTCGTAAATTTAACGGGCAGTGGCATGTCAGCCTGAACCCGGAATCATCGCCAAAATTAAAAATTAATACGATGTATGAAAATCACCTGAAAAATGCCGGTCGAGGCAATAATACCAGTTACTTACGCAATAGCTTACAGGAGGCACGCTGGTTCCTCAAAAGCCTGCAAAGCCGTAGCGACACGCTGCAACGCGTTGGCGAAGCCATCGTTAAACGTCAGCGACTATTTCTGGATTATGGTGATGAAGGCATGAAACCGATGGTGTTGCGTGATATTGCCGAGGAACTGGAAATGCATGAGTCAACCATATCGCGAGTTACCACCAACAAGTTCATGCACACACCTCGTGGTGTTTATGAGTTCAAGTTCTTTTTCTCAAGCCATGTCGGCACTGCCGATGGAGGTGAATGCTCAGCTACCGCCATCCGTTCCATGGTAAAAAAACTGATCGAGAATGAAAATCCTAAAAAACCGATGAGCGACAACAAAATTTCTTCGCTATTAGTGAAAGAAGGTATTAATGTTGCACGTCGAACTGTGGCAAAATATAGGGAGTCTATGTTGATACCACCTTCAAATGAGCGCAAGCGCTTAGCCTGAGGAGTATGCAGCTAAATACTCCTTCAACAACAGTGGAGAAATACCCATGCAAATAAATCTGACAGGTCACCATATCGAAATCACCGATTCATTAAGAAATTACGTTAATGAAAAAATAGCTCGACTGGAACGTCACTTCGATAAAGTCAGTAACACTCACGTCATCCTCACCCTCGAAAATGTTCGGCACAAAGCTGAAGCCACCGTCCATATGGCGGGACACGACATATTTGCCGACTGCACTGAAGACGATATGTATGCAGCGATCGACGGACTGGTTACCAAGCTTGATCGTCAGGTAAAAAAACACAAAGAAAAAATTACGAATCATCTGCACAACAAGCACAATAACGATTTTAGTATGGAAGAAGCTGAGTAATCAGCACATAGCAAAAAGCATTTGAGACTGATTACTCATTAAGATATAAGGCAACACCGGCAACATGAAACTTGATACATTAATCAGCTCAAATGCTGTAATCACCAGCCCGGAAATAAAAAGCAAGAAGCGCGCACTGGAACTGCTGGCCGAACTACTCGCAGCAGAAGCCACAAAAATTAACCCACCAGCTCCAGCTGATGAGCCATCATCCAAAGGCGTTAACTCCCTGGAGATTTTCCTGTTACTTACCGATAGAGAAAAACTCGGATCGACCAGTATGGGTCATGGCGTTGCCCTGCCGCACGCACGCACAGGCCTGACAGAACATGCCGTCGGTGCATTTCTAAAACTGGATAAAGGCATTGATTTTGACAGCCCTGATCAACAGCCAACCGATTTGATTTTCGCACTCATGGTGCCGGAACATTACACCGATGAACATTTAAAAATACTGGCCCACCTGGCGTCTTTATTCAGTGATCAGGATTTCTGTAATGTATTACGTCGATCAAGCAACGCAGAAGAAGCCTATAAGCACCTCACTAGCTGGCAGCTTGCCTCACAGGCATCATGACAGAAATCCTTTCTGCTGAATCGATCATTGTCAATCTAGCCAGTAAAATTGAATTGACATGGGTCTCCGGCGCAGAAGATCCAGAACGACCATTACATGAAATCGATGTCAATGAGCATGCCACTTTAATCGGCCATCTGAACCTCATCCATAGCAATATCATCCAGGTCATAGGCAAAACCGAATGTGATTATCTGGGCAGCCTGGACGACGATTTCAGAAAAAGCACATTAACACAGCTATTTACCAATAAAACTGTTGCTATCATTTTAGCTGATGGCTTACCCGTACCCGAGCTGCTCAGCGAATACTCGAATAAGTACAATGTCCCGGTATTAAGCTGTACTACAAATAGTAACGATGTCGTCGACGCAGCACGCTTTTACCTTCATAAGTTGTTTTCTGACAAGGAAATTGTGCACGGTGTTTTTATGGAAGTACTGGACATCGGCGTATTAATTACCGGAGCAAGCAGTGTTGGCAAGAGCGAGCTGGCACTGGAACTGATCACACGTGGTCACCGATTAGTTGCTGACGATGCACCCGAATTCACGCGCATTGGTCTCGACATACTTGATGGTCGCAGCCCCAGCATGTTACGGGGATTTGTCGAAGTGCGCGGCCTTGGCGTGCTGAATATCCGAGAAATGTATGGCGATAATGCAGTAAAGACGCACAAGTACCTGCGTCTGATCATTCATATGGAAAACATGAACGACAGTAATCTCAACGAATTTAATCGGCTAAGAGGCAATACTGAAGCCAGGAAAATACTGGACGTCGATATTCCTGTCACCGTAATCCCGGTGGCACCAGGACGAAATCTAGCGGTCATT
>Ga0316188_10001123_pt1 | contig 12556 bp, 11 predicted proteins | sample Phiworburrow1_MG_FD_204933 | JGI IMG/M metagenome (GOLD analysis project Ga0316188, IMG submission 204933) | Coastal sediment microbial communities from Maine, United States - Phippsburg worm burrow 1 | ecosystem: Environmental > Aquatic > Marine > Coastal > Sediment | place: USA: Maine...
GTCGATCCTGCTCGACCCGATCGGTGCATCGGGGATCCATCTGACGACCGACGGCCAGCTCCCCGGCGATGTCGGTTACGCTCCCGGCGTCGACCGCCTCTCCCGCCTGGGTGGTGCCGGCACCTTCCTCGTGTCGACCGACGACCTCGCGGCCGTGATGGGCTCGATCACCGCTGCCGACAGCAACGTCATGACCTGGCCGGGACTCATGGTCGATCAGTACGGATGGGGGCACACCGGCAGCGTCACCGGTGCGGTGTCGTGCGTCTGGGTGATGGAGTCGGATCGCACCGTCGTCGCGGCGACGGTCGCCGGCAACCAGCCGGCCACCGGCGGCGGCGTCTGCGATCTCGTCGTCCCCGCCGTCGCCACCGATCTGGGGATCCCCGCCGGCCTCCCCGATCGCTCGCCACCGTAAGTCTCAGGCGAGAGATTTCAGGCGAGACGTGTCAGGCGAGGTCCCAGCGTTGGCGGGCCGCCGCCACCGTCGGGAGTCCGATCTCGCCGGTGGACGCATCCTCGGGGCGGTAGTCGTGACCGATCAATGCTGCCAGCGTCGCGCCGGTCGACGTCGACAACGCATCGAAGTCGTAGCCACCCTCGAGTACCACGACCGTCCGCCGGGCGGGAACGAGCGCCTGCAGGCGCACGGCGAGGTCGGCATAGTCCGCCGACGTCAACTCCAGCCCGGCCAGCGGATCACGCCGATGACCGTCGAACCCGGCCGAGATGAACAGCCAGTCGGGAGTGAAATCGGAGATCAGCGGGGTGACGACCTCGTCGAACACACGGCGGTAGACGTCTCCACGTGTGCCGGCCGGAAACGGCAGGTTGACGTTGGCACGCGGCGCCGACGCGCCACCCATCTCGTCGGCCCGCCCCGTCCCCGGGTAGAGCGGTGACTCGTGGGTCGACACGTAGAGCACCCGAGGGTCGTCGTAGAAGATGTCCTGCGTGCCATTGCCGTGATGGACGTCCCAGTCGACGATCGCCACGCGCTGGCCCTCGTCGGCGAGTTGCGCAGCAGCGACCGCGACGTTGTTGAAGAGACAGAATCCCATCGCCCGGTCGGGCACCGCGTGATGCCCGGGCGGGCGACCGGCGGCAAACGCCACGTCGCACGATCCTGCTTTCAGTGCGTCGACGGCGTCGAGGACGGCCCCGGCAGCGCGACGCCCCGTCGTCCACGAACCGGGAGCGGCGTACGTGTCGGGATCGAGATCACCCCCGCCGCGCTCGCAGAAGCGTTCGAGCTGCGCCACGTACGACGGGTCGTGCACCCGGCCGAGCTCTTCCACGCTCGCCAACCGCGGTTCGTGGAAGGCCACCGCATCGAGCAGACCGGCACCGGCGATCCCCGCCAACGACGCGTCGAGGCGCCCAGGGCGTTCGGGATGCCAGTCCGGCGTCAGATGCTGATCGAGTTCGGCAGCGGCGAAGACTGCAATGGGCACTGCCACGGTCACACCCTATGCACTGAGTGGCCTCGTACAACAGACGTCACATCAGCGACACAGCGACGGTTCGGGATGCCATGCTGGCGATGTGAGGTACACGCCGTGAGCACCGATGAAGCGTCAGCGTCTCCGTGGGCGTCGTCGGTCGTGCTCGGCAGCGGCGACACGGCGTTCATACGGCCCCTCACCGTCGACGACAAGCCGGCGCTGGCCGCATTCCACCGCCAGCAGTCCGCCGAGAGCATCTATCGCCGGTTCTTCTCCCCCAAGCCCGAGTTGAACGAGAAGGAACTCGAGCACTTCACGGCCGTCGACATGATCGACCGCGCCGCACTCGTCGTGGAATCACACGACGAGTTCATCGCGTGGGCGAGCTACGAGCGTTGGCCCGGCCGCAACGAGGCCGAAGCCGCGTTCATGGTCGCCGACAACCGCCAGGGCGAGGGCATCGCGACGCTGTTGCTCGAGCACCTCGCGGCCATCGCCCACGCAAACGGGATCGAACGATTCACTGCCGAGGTTCTCGGCGACAACCGGGCGATGCTCGCGGTGTTCGCCAAGGCCGGCTGGCCGTTGCAGCGACGATTCGACTCCGGCGTGGTCGACCTCGACTGGGATCTCGCCACCACCGACGAATTCCTCGACAGCGTCGAGCGCCGCGAGCAGCGCGCCGACTCACGAGCCGTGGCGAGAATCCTCATCCCTCGCGCCGTCGCCGTGATCGGAGCGTCGGAACGCCCGGGAACCGTCGGCGACGCAATCTGGCGCAACGTCGTCGATGGTGTCGACGCCCCCACGTACGCCGTCAACCCGCGCCACGACACCATCCACGGCCATCCGTGCGTGCGCACCATCGACGAGCTCCCCGACGAGGTCTCCCTCGCCATCATCGCCGTCCCGGCGCCTGCCCTCGAGGCAACGATCGACGCCTGCATCGCCAAACGCATGCGCGGCGCGGTCATCGTCACGTCGGTCGACGGCACCGACATCGACATCGCGGCGCTCGTCGGTCGGGCCCGACGCAACGGGCTGCGCATCATCGGACCGTCGAGCATGGGCATTGCCTCACCCCGGCCGGAAACCCGTCTCCAAGCAGCGCTCGTCGAGGTCTCCCTTCCCCCCGGCGGCGTCGCCATCTCCATGCAGTCCGGTTCGCTCGGCGGATCGCTGTTGCGCAAGGCACGCGACGTCGAACTCGGCATCTCGTGGTTCGTGTCACTGGGCGACAAGAGCGACATCTCGGCCAACGACCTCCTTCAGTTCTGGGAGTTCGACGAGAACACCACGGTCGTCGCGATGTACACCGAGTCGTTCGGCAACCCCCGCAAGTTCGCGCGCATCGCCCGGCGGGTGTCGAGAACCAGACCGATCGTGGCCGTCCGCACGGGCGCCGCCGCAACCGGCGAGATGGCCAGTGCGCTGTACCAACAGGCGGGCCTGATCGAAGTACCGACGGTGCCTGCTCTGCTCGAAACGGTTCGGGTGCTCGCCACGCAACCGGTCCTGCGGGGACCCCGAGTTGCCGTGCTGACCAACTCCCGCAGCCCCGGCACGCTCGCCAGCGCCGCGCTGCGGGCCGCCGGCCTCGAACCGGTCGATGGCCCGATCACCCTCGACTGGAACACCCGCTCGGCGGAGTATCCGACGGCAATGCGTGCGGCGCTGAACGACGACGAGATCGACGGCCTGCTCGTGATCCACGCACCAGCGGTCGCCGACGACGTCGACGCTGCCGCACGGCACATCGACACGGGTGCGCTCGACAACTCCAAGCCGGTCGTCGCCGTCTTGCTGGGAGGCGCCGACGGACCCGTTGCGCCAGGTTCCCGGGTGCCCGCCTTCACGTTCCCGGAGCAGGCCGCCGCCGTGCTCGGGCGCTCGTACGATTATGCCCGCTGGCTGCGCGACGAGGCATCCGAACCGGACGCGAAGATGCGACCCGTCGACCCGGGTGCCGCACACGTGATCATCACCGAAGCGCTCGCAGCAACCGACTCCGGCGACGACATCCACCTCGACCTCGCCACACGCCGACGCCTCCTCGCCACGTACGGCATCGAGATGGCGCCGGCCACGGAATCGACGCCTGACACCGCCGTCGCCGATGCCAACGACATCGGTTTCCCGGTTGCGGTCAAAGCCGTTCGCCGCCGCCCCGGCCGATCGGCTCGCGCAGGGGTGGCGCTCGACCTCGCCACCGATGACGACGTCACCGAATCGATCGCGGTGATGCACGATTCGCTCGGCGACGATGCCGACGACCTCATCGTGCAGGCGATGGCCCCACCCGGTGTCGACGTCCGGATTCGCTGCGACCACGACGGCCAACTCGGTGCGATCGTCACGGTCGGCCTCGGTGGTGCGCAGGCCGACGCGATCGACGATCGCACGAGCCGGCTCGCTCCGGTGTCGCCGGCGAGCGCCACGACGATGCTCGGCGAGACGCGATTGTCGGCGGCGCTCGACGCCGCCGATTTCGACTCGTGGCCACTCGTCGACGCCGTGGTCCTCGCCGCCCAATTGGCGTCGGATCACCCCGAGATCGCCGAGCTCGACCTCAACCCGGTGATCGTCTCCGAGGACGCCGCGATCGTGACCGATGCCCTCATCCGTCTCGTTCGACACGTTTCGGAAGACGGCCCACTTCGTCGGCTTGACTAGTGGCGTGAGTCCCGGCATCGTCATTCCGCTCGTCGTTCTTCCGCTCCTGCTCATCGGCGCCTACGTCTGGTACCGACGGTCGATGGCTGCGTTGAAGCCCGACGAGGCAAAGCCTGTCTCCGGCGTTCGTCTCACGGCGCAAGCCCTTCACCGGCTCGACTCGCCGCCATGGCGGGTCGTGTACGAGATCGGCGGTGCGCTCGGCGGGGTCGATCACGTGATCATCGGACCTCCCGGCATCATCGCGATCACCACGGTCATGACCGATCGACCGATCCCGGAGCGACTGCTCGCAACGTCCGGCGATGCCCAGCTGACCGCCGAGGCGGCGGTGGCGCGCGGACCGGTCGACGAAGTGGCACGCCCATCGGGCGTTTCGTGCCGACTCTCGGCTCGGATCTTCTGGGGCTCACCCCATCCGGACCGCCCGGCCTTCGACGAGGTCGCCCACGGCAACCACCTCGTCGAGGGCCAACGCATCACGGAGTGGCTGAGCGCGCTCGACGAGACGAAGGCTGATCGAGAGCCGCTCACCCCCGCACAGACGGACCGCGCCTGGAAGGCGATCGCCATGGGGATCGGTCGGCCTGACCCACTTCCGTGACCAGCTGTAGCGTGCAACCATGACCACCCCCGAGGAGTTCACCGGGCCCACGACCGAGCTGTTGCAGGCTCTGATTCGCAACGCATGTGTCAACGACGGCTCGCCCGACTCGGGTGGGGAGACTCGCAACTCCGACCTCCTCGTGGCCTACCTCGAAGGCGCAGGCCTGGAGGTCGAACGATTCACGCCGAGGCCAGGGCGCGATTCGATGGTCGCTCGGATCGAGGGCACCGACGCCGACGCGCCGTCGCTGTGCCTCATGGGGCACACCGATGTCGTCCCCGTGAATCCCGACGGGTGGCGCAACGACCCATTCGGCGGCGAGATCATCGACGGCGAGATCTGGGGCCGTGGCGCCATCGACATGCTCAACCTCACGTCGTCGATGGCCGTTGCCGTCCGGCGCCTCGCCACCGAGGGCTTCCGCCCGAGGGGCGACCTCGTCTTCTTCGGCGTGGGCGACGAGGAGGCCGGTGGCCGTTGGGGCGCCGAGTGGATGGTCGAGCACCACTGGGATGCGATCGAAGCGGACTACGTCCTGACCGAGCTCGGTGGGTGGTCATCGGTCGGCCACGACGGCCACCGAACGGTCACGGTGAACGTCGGCGAGAAGGGTCTGGCCTGGCGACGGCTGCGAGTCCACGGCACGCCGGGGCACGGGTCGATGCCCTTCGGCGCCGACAACGCCCTGATCAAGGCCGCCGAGATCGTGCGGCGGCTCTCGACGTTCCGGCCGGCGGCCCACATCGACGACATCTGGCGCGCCCAGGTCGCCGCGATGGACCTGCCCGACGAGATCCGTGACGGGCTCACGTCGACCGAGAGGATCTTCGCCACCCTCGAGCAGATGCCGGTTCCCGTGGCCCGGATGTGTCACGCCGAGACACACACGACCATCTCGCCCAACGTCGTGCACGGCGGGCAGAAGACGAACACCGTTCCCGATGTCGTCGACATCGACGTCGACATCCGTACCGTTCCCGGTACGACACGCGACGACGTGGAGGCCATGCTGCGCGAGGCCCTCGGCGAGCTCCACGACCAGGTCGACATCACGGTCCTGCAGCACAGCGATCCGTCCGCCTGCGACTTCGGTCCGGGAAATCCACTCTGGGACACGGTGACCAAGCACACCCAGATCGCCTATCCCGGCGCCGAGCTCGTGCCGGGCGTGGTCGTCGGTGGTACCGACGCACGGTTCTACCGCGAGCGCGGGATCACCGCGTACGGCGCAGGGCTGTACTCTCCGAAGATGGATTTCGCGACGTTCGGTTCGCGCTTCCACGGCAACGACGAGCGCATCGACGTCGACTCCCTCGGCCTGTCCGGCAACTACTTCTACGGCATCGCCAAGGATCTCACCGGCTGAATGAGACGCGGGGTCAGACCCGCGTCTCGTTCAGCGGAAGAGATCGCGTTCGGCGTCGCGGAGGACCGGGGCCATGGTGGCCTCGTCGTCGGTCGCCCACTCGTGGCCGCGGATGACCGCAACGGGGACCCGGCTCGTGTTGCCCTTGACGAGTTCGGCGGCGGCGGTGAGTTCGTCGGCCACGCAGATCTCCTGCACCCTGAACTCGTGGCCGTGTGGATCGTGCTGGCCGATGTAGCTGTGGAGCGGATGCATCCCGGCGATCCCGATCGCGACGTCCGTCTGCCCCTCTCGCCACGGCCGCCCGAACGTGTCGCTGATGACGACCGCCACGTCGAGGCCGAGTTCGGCGAACCGCTCCCGGAACCGGCGCGCCGACGCATCGGAATCTGCGGGGAGTACGAGAACACGGCCGTGCGCGCCGCTCGACGACTGGTCGACGCCCGAGTTCGCGCAGCAGAAGCCGTGATGCGTCTCGGTGATCAGCACGGGTCCGATCTGGCGGATGATGCGCTTCGATTCGCGCAGCACCACCTCGACCACACGGGGATCCTTCTCCCAACGTTCGGCCCACGATGTGGCAAAGGCCGACGGTTCGATGTCGTCGAGCTCGATCGCGCACCCCTCGGCCTTGGAGACGATCTTCGAGGTGATCACCACCACGTCGCGGTCGGCCAGCGGTGAATCACCGTGAGCGGCAGCTTCCACGATCTGTGCCGCCAGGTCGTCACCCGAGGCGATCTCGGGCAGGCCCTCCACACCGAAGACGTCGAGACGCGTCATCCGGCGGTCGATCAGTCGGCGAGACCCGCGAGGAACTCGCGGATCGCGTCGTTGACGGGTTCGGGGTTCGTCAGGTTCGCCGCGTGAGCGCCGCCCACCTTCACGACACCGGAGCAACCGGACAACCCGGCTGCCATGGCCTCGGCCTTCTCCATCGAGATCGACACGTCCTGCAGGCCGTGCACGACGAGCGCCGGGCACGTGATCTCCCCGAGACGTTCCGTGACGTCGTCGCGCGACATCAGCGTCGCGAACGGCTGCTGGATGTAGTCGTTCGGCTGCTGTTTCCATTTGGCGATCCAGATCGGATTCACGTCGGGATCGGAGATGATCAGCCCGGCGACAGCCTCGACGAGCTCGTCGATCGGTCCGGCCGCAACCCACGTGTCACGCATGCCCTCGTACAGCGGGACCGCGTCCGGATCCTCCAGGCCGGCCTGCGTGTCGAGCAGGATCAACGCCCGCACCCGCTCGGGCGCCGCGAGCGCCACGCGCAACGACAGAAAGCCGCCCTGGCTCATCCCCCCGACGACCGCTCGATCGATACCGAGATGGTCGAGCAGGCCGAGGCAGTCGTTCGCGGAGTCCCAGTAGGTGAAGGGCTCCCCGTCGTACTCGGTACGGCCGAAGCCGCGCTCGTCCCACGTGATCACCCGGTAGTCGTCGCGCAGCGCCGCCACCTGGTGTACGAACATCTCGTGGTCCATCAGGAAACCGTGGGCCAGAATCACGGGTGGGCGATCGCCACCGGTGTCCTCGAAGTAGATCTGCTGGCCGTTGACCTGAGCGTGGGGCATGGGCGCACGGTATCCCATGGGCCAACATGGGGTGATGGCGAACGATCTCCCTGCCCCTGCCGGTCACCGTGACGTCTCGGAGATCTTCGATCCCGAGGCCTGGACAGCGGTGGCCGGGTTCGATTTCACCGACATCACCTATCACCGTGCCGTCGACGCCGGCGTGGTGCGCATCGCTTTCGATCGTCCCGAGATCCGCAACGCCTTCCGGCCGCACACCGTCGACGAGCTGTACGCCGCGCTCGACCACGCCCGCATGTCGACCGACGTCGGATGCGTGCTGCTCACGGGCAACGGTCCCTCGCCGAAGGACGGCGGTTGGGCGTTCTGTTCGGGCGGCGACCAACGAATTCGCGGCAAGGACGGCTACAAGTACGCCGAGGGCACGACCGCCGACACGATCGAACCCGGTCGGGCGGGACGCCTGCACATCCTCGAGGTACAGCGCCTCATCCGGTTCATGCCGAAGGTCGTCATCTGCGTGGTGCCGGGTTGGGCGGCGGGAGGGGGCCACTCGCTCCACGTCGTCTCCGACCTCACACTCGCGAGCACCGAACACGCCCGCTTCAAGCAGACCGACGCCGACGTCGCCAGCTTCGACGGCGGGTTCGGCTCGGCCTACCTCGCCCGGCAGGTCGGCCAGAAGTTCGCGCGGGAGATCTTCTTCCTCGGACGGGAGTACACCGCCGACGACATGGTCGCGATGGGCGCCGTCAACGCCTCGATCCCCCATGCCGACCTGGAGGCCACCGCGCTGCAGTGGGGTCGCGAGATCTGCGCGAAGAGCCCGACGGCGCAGCGAATGTTGAAGTACTCGTTCAACCTGATCGACGACGGCCTCGTCGGCCAGCAGATCTTCGCCGGCGAAGCCACTCGGCTCGCGTACGGCACCGACGAGGCCCAGGAGGGCCGCGACAGCTTCCTCGAGAAGCGGCCCGCCGACTGGTCGGACTATCCGTACCACTTCTGATGACAGCGGCTGTGATCCGGATCGACGATCCGGACGATCCCCGGTTCCGCCAGTTCCGACTCAACGAGCGAGGCCTGGCGAGCCGGGCCGAGAAGCGTGACGATGCCGGTGCCGGGATGTTCCTCGCGGAGGGCGACCTCGTCGTCCAGCGCGCCGTCGACGCGGACTGCCGAGCCGTCGCGGCGCTCGTCGACGCGCACCGTATCCCCGCCGTCGCGTCGCGTCTCTCCTGCCCGGTCTACTCGGGTGGTGAGGAGGTCCGACGCGTCGTCTCCCGGCTCGGAGTTCCCTCGCCGATCATCGCGCTGTTCGAACGCCCACCCCGCCCCTCCGTCGCCGAACTCGCCTCCACGGCCCGTCGACTCGTCGTGGTCGAAGGCGTGGACAACCCGTCGAACATCGGCTCGATCATCCGCAACGCTGCCGCCTTCGGGTGGGACGGGCTGATCCTCGACCACACCAGTGCCGATCCCCTCGCCCGTCGATCTCTCCGCGTCGCCATGGGCACGGTGTTCTCACTCCCCCATGCACGGACCACCGCTCTGGCCTCCGACCTGCGCACGCTGATCGACTTCGACCACTACGCCATGACGCCGGCGGCCGATGCGGTGCCGCTCGACGCCGTCGAGCCGGGTCCGAAGGTGACGATGCTCATCGGTTCGGAGCGCGCCGGGCTCAGCCGGGAACTGCTGGAGTTGGCCACCCCCGTTCGCATCCCGATGGCCGACGGCGTCGACTCGCTCAACGCCGCCGCGGCCACCGCGGTGGCCTGCTACGCACTTCGTGCTCGATCCGGAGAGAATGAACGCCCATGACCGCTGTGCTCCTGCTCTCCTGCCCCGACCAGCGAGGGGTGGTCGCGGCCACCGCCGAGTTCATCGCCGAGCACGACGGCAACATCGTCCACGCCGAACAGCACGTCGATCCGGGCACTGGCAACGGTGACGCCGTGTTCTTCCAACGCGTCGAGTTCGAACTCGACGGCTTCGGCCTCGAGCGCGACGCCATCGTCCCGACCTTCGCTCCGGTCGCGGAACGCCTCGGGATGAACGTCGACCTGCGGTTCAGTGACGTTCCGACCCCGACGGCGATCATGGCATCGAGGCAGCCACACTGCCTGTACGACCTGTTGACCCGCTGGCGCAGCGGTGAGCTGCCGATGGACCTCCGGGTGATCGTGTCGAACCACCCCGATCATGCCGACATCGCCGACCACATGGGCATTCCGTACCTCCATCTTCCCGTCACCGCCGACACCAGGGACCGGCAGGAGTCGGCGGTCCTCGCCGTGTTGGACGACCACGGCATCGAACTCGTGGTGATGGCCCGGTACATGCAGATCCTCAGCGACCGGTTCGTTGCGACGCACCCGAACCGGATCATCAACATCCATCATTCGTTCCTGCCGGCATTCGTCGGGGCGAATCCGTACCGCCAGGCCTTCGAACGTGGCGTCAAACTCATCGGCGCCACGGCGCATTACGCCACCGCCGACCTCGACGACGGCCCGATCATCGAGCAGGACACCGTCCACGTCACGCATCGCGACGACGTCCAACGGCTCACCGCACGCGGCCGCGACCTCGAGACCATCGTGCTCGCCCGAGCCGTGCGCGCCCACCTCGAACACCGCGTCCTCGTCCACGGCCGCAAGACCGTCGTCTTCTCCTGAATCTCTCCCGAATCTTCTCCCGAATCTCGGGTTCTGATCAGACTTGGAATGGGTCAGGTGGTGGCGGTGCGACGGGCACGGCGGCCGCGGGGTGCGCTCCCGCTGGGTTCCCACGAGAACTTGCGCAGGGCGACGAACATGCCGAGCACACCCCACGCGGCGATGAACGCCAGCTTGTCCCACTGGAATGCGGGGGCCTCGACGAACGGCGTGAAGCAGGCCTGGAATGCCTCGGCGAACGGCTTCAGCGGGAACAGGTTGCCGACGACTTCGATCCAACGAGGGGCGTCGTCGAGTTGGATGAAGATGTTCGACACGAACGCCAGCGGCAGGATGATCGCATTTGCCGCCGCCGACGCCGATGTCGCCGACTTCACCAGCGACGCGAGCGCCATGCCGAGCGCGGCGAACGAGGCGACACCGATGAAGAAGGTCACGAATGCGGCAGGCATCTTGGCGACGTCGATGTCGAGGTCGTACGCGACGACCCCGAGCGTGATCATGGCCGTCACGCCCACGAACGCGATCACGATCGCCGAGCAGATGAATCCGCCGATGTACGTCCACGTCGGCAACGGCGTTCCGCGCCAGCGCTTGAGCACACCCTCGTCACGGCGGATCGGCACCATGTTGGCGAGGTTGGTGAACGTCGCCGACGCTGCCGTGAAGGCCGCGAGCCCGCCGGTGTAGAACTGGCGCGACGACCAACTCCCCTCCGGGGTGTCGATGGTCGAGTTGCCGAAGAGTGCATTGAACAGCACGAGCATGATGAGCGGCAGACCGAGTGTGAAGAACATCGCCACGGGGATCCGCCAGAACGACACCAACTGATACCGCGTCTGGGTGGCCAGCAGCCGACGGCTCGTCGGGAACCCACTCATGCCGTCGGCTCCTCGTCGTCGTGGTCCGAGTCGGCGAGGCTGAGGTAGACCTCTTCGAGCGATGCCCTGCCCACCGACAGCGAGTCGAGTTCGACCCGGGCGCCGATGGCCCATCCGGTGAGCCGGTGGACGGCTTCGGTCGGATGATCCACGTTGGCCTCGACGAATCGACCCGACACCCGCACGTCGGCACCGATGATGGAGGCGAACACCGAGGCCGCGTCGTTCGTGTCGACGGATTCCGGCAGGGTGAAGCTCACGACGGTGCCGCTCACGCGATTGATCAGCTCCTCGGGGGTGCCCTCGGCGATCAGCTTCCCTCTCGCCAGGACGCCGACACGCGAAGCCAGATGCTCGGCTTCGTCGAGGTAGTGCGTCGTGAGCAACACCGTCGTCCCGTCTGCACCGAGTGCCTCGATCAGGTCCCACGACTGGCGACGCGCCGACGGATCGAAACCGGTGGTCGGCTCGTCGAGGAACAGCACCTCGGGGCGCCCGACGATCCCGAGCGCGAGATCGACCCGTCGTCGTTGGCCGCCCGAGAGCGCACCGACGCGTTCGTCGATCTTCTCCTCCAGTCCCACGAGTGCGACGACCTCGTCGACCGATCGTGGTGCCCGGTAGCAGCCGCCGTAGAGCGTGATGACCTCGCGAACCGTGAACTCGGCCTCGACACCCGACGACTGCAGGACGACGCCGATGCGGTCCCGGAACGCGCGACCGGCGCGGGCCGGGTCGACGCCCAGCACCTCGACACTCCCCGACGTTGCGCTGCGATGGCCCTCGAGGATTTCGACGGCGGTGGACTTCCCGGCTCCGTTCTCCCCGAGCAGTGCGTAGACCTCGCCGGCATCGACGTGGAAGCTCAGCCCGTCGACGGCCCGCACGGCGCCGTAGTCCTTGCGGAGGTCTCGTACATCGATGACGGGCATGGAGGGATGAAGCTATCCCCTGGGGTCCGTCGTGGAGATCGGCAGACCGGTGTCGTTGCGGAGGTGCTCGGCCGCGGGCACGAAATAGGCCATCAGTTCCACGTCGACGCCGTCGGGGATTCCGGCGGCCGCACAGGTCTGTTCGACCGCCGCCGCCATGTGCACGAGCCAACGGTCACGTTCCAGGGGGCCGACGTGGAACGGGAAGTGCCGCATCCGGAGTCGAGGGTGTCCCCGCTCCTCCATGTAGGTGGTCGGGCCACCCCAGTACTGGGCGAGGAAGAGCGTCAGTCGGTGACGAGCACCCGTGAGGTCCGGCTGTTCCGGGTACAGCGGGAGCAGCACGGCGTCGGTGCGCACCCCGTCGTAGAAGGCATCGACCAGTCGCTCGAAGAACGGCATGCCGCCGACTCGGAAGAACAGCGTGGGC
>Ga0316188_10001124_pt1 | contig 12552 bp, 11 predicted proteins | sample Phiworburrow1_MG_FD_204933 | JGI IMG/M metagenome (GOLD analysis project Ga0316188, IMG submission 204933) | Coastal sediment microbial communities from Maine, United States - Phippsburg worm burrow 1 | ecosystem: Environmental > Aquatic > Marine > Coastal > Sediment | place: USA: Maine...
GCGCTTCGCGTTCGCACTGCACGCCCAGCGACGCAGCGGCCTGCTGCACCAGCCGCCAGGCCACCGTGTCCAGCGCCGCGGCGGCGTCGGTCTCTTCCGGCGGCTTCTGCCAGCCGAAGTGGCAGTGCAGCCGCGCCCGCACCGGCCAGGTCTCGAGCTCGATCGACAGGTGCAGCACCGCGCCGGTGCAGTGCTCGAAGGTCCAGTCCAGCAGGCCGTCGAGCAGCGCGCAAAGCAAGCTGGGATCCAGGCACACGGTCGCCGGCCGCAGGCGCTGGCGCACCTCGAGCCCGCGCAGGCCCAGGTCGCCCTGCCGTTGGCGCAGCAGCTGCCGCCACAGCGTGGGCAGATCCATCGTCTCCGGCGACAGTTCGACCGCACCGCGCGCCAGCCGGCTGACCTGCTGGCCCAGCATCGCGACGTGACGCGCTCGCCCGATGGCCTCGCGCAGGACGCGCAGGCCGAGTTCGCCCGCAGGCGCGCCGAGCAGCAGCGCGTCCAGCTGGTCCAGGGCTTTCGACAGGCCGAGGGCCACCTCGGCGCCGATCTCGCCGGCGAGCAAGGCATGGGACGGCCCGCGGCCCAGGGTGCGGGCCGTGCTCGGATCGGCCAAGTTTGCAGACATCGGCGGATCATCGACGGTCCCTGGGGCGCCGTCCATCCCCGGAGCCAGGGGCCCGGTCGCCGCGCGACTTCAGATCACGCCGGCCCGGCGCAGGCGCGCGCGCTCGCCTGCGTCGACGCCAAAGGCTTCCAGCACTTCGTCGGTGTGCTGGCCCAGCAGCGGCGGCGGGTGACGCAGCGCGGGCGGCGTCGCGGACATCTTGATCGGGCTGGCCACCAGCCGCAGCGTGTCGGACAGGGGGTGAGGCACCGGCACCGTCATGGCCCGCTCGCCGACCTGCGCGTCGGCAAAGACCTCGGCCAGGTCGTTGATCGGGCCGCAGGGCACCTTGGCCGCCTGCAGCGCTTCCAGCCAGCCGGCCTTGTCGCGTTGCAGCAGGCGCTCGGCCAGCAAGGGCACCAGCACGGCGCGGTTGCGCACGCGGTCGGCGTTGCGGACGAATCGGGCATCGTTCGCCAGCTCGGGGCAGCCGGCGACCTGGCAGAAGCGCGCGTACTGGGCATCGTTGCCCACCGCCAGGATCAGGTGCCCGTCGGCGACCGCGAACACCTGGTAGGGCACGATGTTCTGATGCGCGTTGCCGGCGCGTCGCGGCGCCTGGCCCGTGACCAGAAAATTCGCGCCCAGGTTGGCCAGCATCGCCACCTGGGTGTCCAGCAGCGCCATGTCGATCACCTGCCCCTGGCCCGTGGCATCGCGGTGGCGCAGCGCCGCCAGGATCGCCACCGTGGCGTACATGCCGGTGAACAGGTCGGCCACGGCCACGCCCACCTTCTGCGGCCCGCCGCCGGGCAGGTCGTCGCGTTCGCCGGTGACGCTCATCAGCCCGCCGATGCCCTGGATGGCGTAGTCGTAGCCGGCGCGATCGCGGTACGGCCCGGTCTGGCCGAAGCCGGTGATCGAACAGTAGATGAGGCGCGGATCCAGCGCGCGCAGCGTCGCCGCGTCCAGCCCGTAGCGCGCCATGTCGCCGACCTTGAAATTCTCCACCACGACGTCGCAGCCGGTGGCCAGACGTCGTACCAGCGCCTGCCCTTCGGCCTGCGCCAGGTCGATCGTGACGCTGCGCTTGTTGCGGTTGGTGCCCAGGTAGTAGGCCGACTCGCGCGTGTCGGCGCCGTCGCGGCCCGTCAGGAACGGCGGGCCCCAGCCGCGCGTGTCGTCGCCCTGGCCCGGCCGCTCGACCTTGATCACGTCGGCCCCCAGGTCGGCCAGCGTCTGCGTGCACCAGGGGCCGGCCAGCACACGCGACAGGTCGAGCACGCGCAGGCCGGCCAGCGCACCAGGCGTGAGAGGGGTCGGTTCGGCAGTCATCGCCGGCCATTGTCGCTGCCGCCAACATAATCTCGCCGATGCGAAGAACGCTGCTCTCGTGCGCCCTGGGGTGCGTCGCCCTGCTGGTCGGGTGCAGCCCGACCTTCGATTGGCGCGAAGTGCGTCCCGAGGGCAGCGGCCTGGTGCTGCTGCTGCCGTGCAAGCCGTCGGTCCAGGCACGCCGGCTGCAGCTGGCCGGCGCGCCCACCGAGCTCACGCTGCTGGCATGCCAAGCCGGCGACGTGACCTGGGCGCTGGCGTACGCCGACGTGGCCGACCCGTCGCGGGTGGGCCCGGCACTGCGGGCTCTGCGCGAATCGGCCGCCGCGAACCTGGGCGCGGCGGCCGGCGACCCTTTGCCCCTGAAGGTGAAAGGCGCGACGCCGCACGCGCAGGACGCACGCCTGGCACTCAGTGGCAAGCTGCCCGATGGCCAGCCAGTGCGTGAACAGCTGGCGGTCTTTCGCAAGGGCACGCGCGTCTTCCAGGCCACCTGCGTGGGCGCGCACCTGCCGGCGGACGCGGTGCAGACCTTCTTCGATGGGCTGCAGACGCCCGGATGACGCGCGTCTTCCTCGGCTTCGCCTGCGCGTACTTCCTGGCCGCGCTGCTGCGTGCGGTCACCGCCACGCTGGCGCCGACCTTCAGCGCCGAACTCGGCCTGCACGCGGCCCAGCTCGGGCTGCTGGGCGGCGCCTACTTCTTCGGCTTCGCCGCCATGCAGCTGCCGCTGGGCCACGCGCTGGACCGCCACGGCCCGCGCCGGGTCCTGCTGGCGCTGACCTCGCTGGCGGTGCTGGGCTGCGCGGCCTTTGCGCTGGCGACGACGATGCCGACGCTGCTGGCCGCGCGCCTGCTCACCGGCATGGGGCTGGCCGCAGGCCTGATGGCGCCGCTGACCTACTTCCGGCACCGCTTCCCGCTGGCCGCCCAGCTGCGGGCCAATTCGTGGATGCTGATGACGGGATCGCTGGGCATGCTGGCGTCGACGCTGCCGGTGCAGTGGTTGCTGCCGGTGCTGGGGTGGCGCGGCCTGTTCTGGGGTCTGGCGCTGGCGCTGGCCGCCGCCATGGCCCTCATCGCCTGGCTGGTGCCGCCGGACGATCACCTCGGCGACCGCCGGCCGGCGGCGGCCGCTGCCGCTGCCGGTGGCGGCTACGGCCCGATCCTGCGCCACCCGATGTTCCTGCGCCTGGCGCCGCTGGCGGTGCTGCAGTACGGCGGCCTGATCGCGGTGCAGTCGCTGTGGGCCGGCCCCTGGCTGACGACGGTGGCGGGCCTGAACGCGGTGCAGGCGGCGGCCGGCCTGTTCGGCATCAATCTGGCGATGCTGTGCGCCTACCTCGCCTGGGGCGCCGTCATGCCGCGGCTGGCCGCGCGTGGCGTCGAGCCGCTGGCGGTGGTGCGCGCCGGCGTGCCGTTGGCGCTGGTCTTGCTCGCGACGGCGGTCTGGCGCGGCCCGGACGCGGGCGCGGCCCACTGGGCCGCTTGGTGCGTGGCTGGCAGCTGCATGTCGATCAGCCAGCCCGCGCTGGCCCACGCCTTTGCGCCAGCGCAGGCCGGTCGGGCATTGTCGGCCTACAACCTGCTGATCTTCGCCGGCGTGTTCGGCGTGCAGTGGGGCGTGGGCCTGGGCGTGGACGCGCTGCAGGACGGCGGCGCCGGCCCTGTGGCGGCGTTCCGGATCTCCTTCGGCGGCCTGGGCCTGCTGTGCGCGGCGGCCTACGGGTGGTTCCTGGCGCGTGGCCGCGCATAATGCGGTGCAACATGCCGGCTGTCCTGATCGTTGCCCATGCTCCTCTGGCCTCGGCCCTGAAGGCCGTGGCCGCGCACGTCTATGCCGATTGCGGGCACCCGGTGGCCGCGCTGGACGTGCCGCAGAACGCCGATGTCGATGCCGTGGTGGCGCTCGCCAAGGACTTGATCGACCGCGAATCCGAGACCGAGTGGCTGGTGCTGACCGACGTCTTCGGCGCCACCCCCTGCAACGCCATGACGCAGCTGGCCGAGGCCGCGCCGCCCGCGCGCCATTTGCGCGTGGTGGCCGGCGTCAACGTGCCAATGCTCTGGCGCACGCTGTGCTATGCCGATGAGCCGCTGGACAGGCTGACAGCGCGTGCGCTCGCCGGGGCCCAGCAGGGGACCGTGATCGCCGCTCCGGCCACCGAACCTCTTCCAGCCGCACCCGCCGCGCGCGAGCCCACTGTTCGTGATCAAGACGACCATCACCATCCCCAATAAGCTGGGACTGCACGCCCGGGCTTCGGCCAAGCTGACCAAACTCGCCGGAACCTTCGGCAGCGAAGTGCATTTGAGCAAGGGCTCACGGCGCGTGAATGCCAAGAGCATCATGGGCGTGATGATGCTGGCCGCAGGGCAGGGCACCGAGGTCGAGATCGAGACCCACGGCGAAGACGAGCAGGCGGCGATGGACGCGATCCGCGCGCTGATCAGCGACAGGTTCGGCGAAGAAGCCTGAGCGCGCGGGCAAGCCGTCGGGCGCCGTGCGCGGCCCGCGGCGCTGGGATACAGTGGCTGCATGAGCATTCAGGTGTTCGGCATGCCGGTGTCGCGCGGGGTGGCCATCGGGCGCGCCGTGCTGGTGGCGTCCAGCCGCGTCGATGTGGCGCACTACTACGTGGCGCCCGAGCAGGCCGAGCACGAGGTCGAGCGCCTGCGCAAGGCGCGCGATACGGTCGCGGCCGAACTGCAGGGGCTGCAGCGCGACATGCCGTCGGAGGCCCCGGCCGAGTTGTCGGCCCTGCTGGACGTGCACCTGATGCTGTTGCACGACGAGTCGTTGACAGGGGCCACGCGGCAGTGGGTGATCGACCGTCACTACAACGCCGAATGGGCCCTGTCGGCGCAGCTGGAAGTGCTGGCGCGGCAGTTCGACGAGATGGAGGACGAGTACCTGCGCGAGCGCAAGGCCGACCTGGAGCAGGTCGTCGAGCGCATGCTGGTGTGCCTGGCGGTGGATGCGGGCGCCCAGCCCGCCGGCACGCTGGGCATGGCGGCGCGCGACTTCGCCGGCGAGGACCCGTTGGTGCTGGTGGCCAACGACGTGGCACCGGCGGACATGCTGCACTTCAAGAAGAGCGTGTTCACCGGCTTCGTCACGGACGTCGGCGGGCGCACATCGCACACGGCCATCGTCGCGCGCAGCCTGGACATCCCGGCGGTGGTCGGCGCGCGCGAGGCGAGCCGCCTGGTCCGGCAGGACGACTGGGTGGTGATCGACGGCGACAGTGGCGTGATCGTCGTCAATCCGAGCCCGATCGTGCTCGAGGAGTACCGCTTCCGGCAGCGCCAGAGCGAACTGGAGCGTGCGCGGCTGGACCGGCTGCGCCACACGCCCGCGGTGACGCTGGACGGCGAGCAGGTGGAGCTGCTGGCCAACATCGAGCTGCCCGACGACACCGCCGCGGCGGTGGCCGCCGGTGCCGTCGGCGTCGGGCTGTTCCGCAGTGAATTCCTGTTCCTGAACCGCGGCGGCCACCTGCCCGACGAGGACGAGCAGTTCGAGGCCTACCGCGCTGCCGTGCTGGGCATGCGGGGACTGCCGGTGACGATCCGCACCGTCGACATCGGTTCCGACAAGCCGCTCGAACGCATGACGGCGGCCGAGTTGCGGCACGAACACGTGCTCAACCCGGCGCTGGGGCTGCGCGCCATTCGCTGGAGCATGTCGGAACCCAGCATGTTCCGCCAGCAATTGCGCGCGCTGCTGCGCGCCAGCGCCTACGGCCGTGTGCGCATCCTGGTGCCCATGGTGGCGCACCTGTCGGAGTTGACGGCCACGCTGGACGCCCTGGCGCGCGCACGCGCGCAGCTCGACGAGGCCGGCCAGGCCTACGGGCCGGTGGCGTTGGGCGCGATGATCGAGATCCCGGCGGCGGCGCTGAACATCGATCTGTTCCTGCGCCATCTGGACTTCGTCTCCATCGGCACCAACGACTTGATCCAGTACACGCTGGCGATCGACCGCGCCGACGAGAACGTCGCGCACCTGTTCGACCCCTGGCACCCGGCCGTGCTGCAGCTGATCCACCGCACCATCGAGCGCGCCAACGCGGCCGGCAAGCCGGTGTCGGTCTGCGGCGAGATGGCTGGCGACACCATGTTCACCGACCTCCTGCTGGCGATGGGGCTGCGCAGCTTTTCGATGCACCCGTCGCGCGTGGCGCTGGTCAAGCAGCACGTGCTGCGCGCGGACACGCGCCGGCTGGCGGCGGCGCTGTCACGCGTGATGGCGGCCGACGTCCCGGAGGCGGAGGCGGCGCTGGCCTTCGGCGGCAGCGTGCCGGCGCACTGAGGGCGCAGTGGCCCGGGTCCTGCCGGCGCGCGCAGGGCCTGCAGGCGCTCTACGCGCGCAGGTCGAACTCGCGCAGCATCACCGGCTCGATCGAGCCGGCCGCGACGCGTCGGCGCACGGCGTCGTCGATGACCTGTGAGTGCGAGTTGTAGGTCGCCAGCGGGTCGTCGTCCTGTGCCCCCGGCTGGAAGCGGTAATGCAGAGTCGCCTTGCTGATGCTCGCTCCGACCCATGCCCCGTCCACCGGGACCCAGAAGCGGACGGCACCCGAGTCGGCGTGGAAGTGTGGAGCGGGTGACATGCGGTTCCTTTGCGTGACGTGTCTGGTGCCATGCCCTGTGGCCGGGCGTCCGGCCATGGCGGGAGACGCATCGATGGCCGGGGTCCGGTCCACCCCAGTGTGCCTGACTTGGCAGCGGCGTGCCGGCCGGTGGTTGGCGGCCACCGGACTCGCCGCCTGCGGGCGGCCCTCGCCCGGGCGTCCCGCGCCAGGCGTACGCTCGCACGATGCGCCCGGCCCCGATGGACCAGCTTGCGCCGCCGTCGACGATGCACGGGGGCCTCGAGCTCGACGTGCTGATCGAAGTGCCGCGCGGCAGCTTCCTCAAGCGCGGCGCGAGCGGCCGCGTCGACTTCGTCTCGCCGCTGCCGTGCCCGTTCAACTACGGCGCCGTGCCCACCCACCTGGGGCTGGAGGGCGATCTGCTCGACGCCCTGGTGCTGGGCCCGCGGCTGCCGTTCGGCACCGTGCTGCGCACAAGGGCCTGGGCGGCGGTCACGCTGAGAGACCGTGGCATGTGCGACGACAAGCTCATCTGCGCGGCGCACCGCCCGACCGCGGCCGAGATCGAAAAGGTGCTGCGCTTCTTCCGCTTCTACGCCCGATGCAAGGGTCTGCTCAACCTGTGGCGCCGCCGCCCGGGGCGCAACGCCTGCGAAGGCCTGCGCAGCGCAGACGACGCACTGGGCCGGGCACGCCCGCTGCACGGCGCCTTCGGGCGCGCGCCGGTGCCCTTCTGAGGCCGCAAGCGGCGCCACGCTGGCGGCACATGCCGCGCTTGGCGTCTTGCCGCAGGGCCTGCGTCGGCGGCGCATCGACGGGATGGCGTGGATCGGGTCAGCGCGCGGCGCGCAGGGGCCGAAAGAACTCGCGGATCTCCCGTGCCAGCACCTCGGGTTGCTCCAGCGCGGCGAAGTGGCCGCCCCTGGCCTGTGTCGTCCAGCGCCGGATGTCGCTGTACTGCCGCGCGGCGACCGAGCGTGGCGGGCGCAGGATCTCGCGTGGGAACTCCACGTAGCCCATCGGCACGTCCACGGTCTGGCCGGCGGGCACCGGCCATTCCCGGTGCAGCCGCGCGTAGTAGGGCCAGAACGACGAGCCGATGGCCCCGGTGGCCCAGTACAGGGTGATGTTGGCCAGCATCTCGTCGCGCGGCACGGCGCTCGCCGGGTCGCCGTCGTTGTCGGTCCAACTACGGAACTTCTCGACGATCCAGGCCGCCAGGCCGGCGGGCGAATCGGTCAGGCCGAAGGCCAGTGTCTGCGGCTTCGTGCCCTGGATCGACTGGTACCCGGTCTCCTCCTTCAGGAAGTGGGTCAGCTCGCCCAGGAACTGCCGCTCCTCGGCGCTCGGATCCTGCAACATCTGCGGGTCGCGCCGCACCGCCAGCAGGTTCAGGTGGATGCCGATCACCTGCTCGGGGTAGCGGTAGCCGAGCCGCGAGCTGACGAAGGCGCCCCAGTCGCCGCCTTGCGCGGCGAAGCGCGGGTAGCCGAGCACATCGGTCATCAGCGTGGCGAAGGCATCGGCCATCTCCTCGACGCCGAAGCGCGCCTGCCCCGGCTTGAACGACAGCGTGAACCCCGGCAGCGACGGCGCGACGACGGTGAAGGCGTCGGCCGGGTCGCCGCCGAAGCGCGCAGGGTCGGTCAGCATCGGGATCAGGCGGCGGAACTCGAACACCGAGCCGGGCCAGCCATGCGACAGCAGCAAGGGCAGCGGCGCCGGTCCCTGGCCGGGCTCGTGGATGAAATGCAGGTCGATGCCGGCCAGGGGGACGGTGAACTGCCGAAAGCGGTTCAGCGCGGCCTCCTGCGCGCGCCAGTCGAACCCGGTGCGCCAGTATGCGGCGAGCGCCTGCATGTACGCGACGCTGCTGCCCGTGGACCACGCGCGGCCGGGCGGCTCGTCGGGCCAACGCGTGCGGGCCAGGCGCTGGCGCAGGTCGTCGAGCACCTGGTCGTCGACCTGCAGGCGGAACGGCGTGGGCGCGGCAGCAGGCGAAGTCATGGCGAGGCTTTCGTTCAAGTCAGCAGGGCCAGCGCCCGGTCAGCCAGTCCCGATCCGCACAGATCGGCGGTCCGGCCGGTGGGCTTGCCACTTCATTCGACGGTGGTCATCGACGGGTGATGCGATTTTTTGTCGGCAGATTGTCCCTGATCAAGGATTTGAAAGAAAACTGTGGGAAATATCTCCCAAACTGAACGGAGGCGCGGCACAATCCCTTCGCGCTGACCGCCATTGGGGAACGGGTTCCCTATGAAGCGAACTCGAGATCGACCACGTTGCAGATCCGTCAGCCGCCAGGTCGATCACGAAGGCGCACCCTCGCAACCACCAGGAGAAGCTGCATGAAAATCTCGACCCGACACCTGGCACGGGGGCTGATTGCCGCTGCCGCACTGGGCCTGAGCGCCTGCGGCGGCGGAGGCGGTTCCGCCGCCGACAAAGCTCCGGCCTCACTCGTGCAAGGCGTGGCGGCCACCGGCCACGCCATCGACAACGGACTCGTCACGCTCAGGTGCTCCGTCGGCGCCACCCCTGGCGTGGGCACGCAGACCGATGGCCGTTTCAGCATCGATGTCAGCCGGGTGACGCTGCCATGCGTGGCACGGGTCGAGTACGTGGACAAGGCCACCAGCACGCCGCAGCGCCTGCATTCACTGGTCAGGGCTCCGGGCCACATCAACATCACCCCGGTGACGGACCTGGTGGTGGCCCATCTCAGTGCCGGCGGCGTGGCTGCGGATGTGTATGACCGGTTCGACGCCGCTGCCGTCAATGCCTATTCGGATGACCGCATCCGCACCGCCACCGAGATGGTCAAGTCGCAATTGGCTTCGCTGGGTGTCGACACCACCCCTCTGCCGGACGACGTGATCGGCAGCCGGTTGGTCGCGGCCAGCGCTTCAAGCCAGGGGGATCGCCACGACGGCGTGCTCGACGACATCGGGGACAAGCTGCGCGAACACCACAAGAATCTGGGCGACGTGGAACACGACATGCGCGAAGGCCATGAGACGCGTGGCCTGAGCACCAGCACGGGTCAGCCCGGTGACGCCGCTGCAGGCAAGCTCGCCTATGAAGCCAACTGCCAGGCCTGCCACGGCGCTCGCATTCCCGACGCCGTGAATTCCGCCAAGACCATGGAGGCGATCCGGGAGAACGAGGGTGGCATGGGCAGGCTCGGCGACACGGTCGGCCTGGCGATGGCCGACGACATCGCCACCTACCTCGCCAACGGGGTCGGCGGCGGGCCTGGCACGGCACTGTTGACCCAAAGCATCACGTTTGCATCGCCCGGGAACCAGACCATGGGCGTCGCAACGCCGACCCTGGTCGCGACGGCCACGTCGGGGCTGCCGGTGGCCATCGCTTCATCCACCCCGGCCGTGTGCACGGTGAGCAAGGTCCGCTTGACGCTGGTCGCGCCGGGCACGTGCAGCTTGAGTGCCTCACAGGGAGGGAACGCGGCCTACGGCGCGGCGGCAACCGTCACCCGCACCTTTACGGTCGCTGCCCGCACCGGCGTGGTGTTGCTGAAGCAAAGCATCAGCTTCACATCGCCTGGCCCACAGGTGGTGGGCACACCGGCCGCCTTGACGGCCAGTGCCGAGTCCGGGCTTGCCGTGCGCTTTGCGTCCACCACCCCTGCAGTGTGCACGGTCAGCGGCAGCACCCTGACGCCCGTGGCAGCCGGCAATTGCACCGTCACTGCCGACCAGGGCGGTGACAGCGTCTACGCGGCCGCCGCGACGGTGACGCGCACCGTCGCCGTGACGGACCCGGCTGCCGTGCCGTCGGCAGCCAACGGCAAGTTGCTGTACGCACGCTGCAGCGGTTGCCACGGTCCGGCGGTCGACAACCGGTTCAACGTCCTCGCCGGCGCCAACAGCCCGGCGACCATCAGGGCAGCCATCAACCGCAACCTTGGCGGCATGGGCAGCCTGTCCGGCCTCGGCGATCCGGAACTGGCGGACATTGCCGCTTACCTGGCGACTCCGACCCTTTGACCGGTGCCCCTGGCGCGTCGGCATGTCGGGTCGACGACCTGGAGTGAGCACAGCTCGCTCCGGGTCGCGCCTGCGCGGCACTGCACGGTCGTTGGCACCCTCGATTCCCGCTGGTCAGCTGACTCGATAAGGTCGTTACCCGCCCGTCATCCGACTGGCGCGACCGACAGCCGCGTCAATCTTGCGCCAGCGCCAGGCGCGTGATGTCCCGGCACCGTCGTTCCAGCCCCTGGCGGTCGTCGCCGTCGCAGCGCAAGGTGCAGGCCGAAACCCCGCATGCCCGCACAAAGCTCCCGTTCGAACCCTGGCTCCCGCGGCATGGCCCCTGCACCGTCAATGGCCTCTGGCCGGCTCTCGGGCCGAAGGCGATGCGGTACGCACGCGGCTGCCCGCAAAGGCCGCAGTGTGTGGCGTCGCCCGAGTCGCCGTCGTCGTCGGCTCGGCGCGCTTGACATCCTGACATGCTCTGGCATCGTCTCCTGCCCGTGCCGGCACGGCACGCGCCGGGAGGTCGGATGAAAACCTGCTACGTCTCCATCGCCTTCGGACGCAAGCGCGATCTCGAAGGCCGCGAGGTCGACTACGACCGGGTCTACGCCGAGATGATCCGCCCCGCGGTGGAAGCCGCCGGCCTGCGCTGCCAGCGCGGCGACGAGTTCTCGGGTGCGCTCATCCACAAGGAGATCCTGCGCGCGGTGATCACTGCCGACGTGATGGTGGCCGACGTCTCCAACGGCAACGCCAACGTCATGTACGAGCTGGGCCTGCGCCATGCCCTGCGGCCCAGCGTCACGGTCACCATCAGCTCATCGCGCCTGCCCTTCAACATCTCGCACAGCTTCGCCATCCTGTACCGGGTGGCCGACGACGGCGGCCCCGACCCCGGCAGCGCGGCCGAGGTGAGCAGTCGCCTCACGCGGGCGCTGCTCGAGCGCGTGGAGAGCCCCGCCAGCGACAGCCCGCTGTACGAGTACTTCCCGTCGCTGCGCGTCGAGATCCCCGACGACCTGCGGCCGCCGCGCCTGCAGCAGGCCATGGCCGTGCCGGCGCCCGAGCCGCCGCCTGGCCCGGCAGCGGCCCCGCCGCCCGACGACGAGGCGCTGCGCCAGCGCCGGGCCGGCGAGCTCAAGCAGGCGGTGGACGCGATGCAGCGCCAGATCAGCCGTGGCGCGCCGGCCGAGGCGCTGCGGGTGGCCGAGGGCCTGGGCAGCGAGCTGGCGGCGTCGCGCCCGATCCGGCTGCTGCTGGCGCAGGCCGCCATCCAGGTGGCCAACTACGAAGGCGCAGTGTCGCTGCTGTCGGCCCTGACCGCCGAGCGCCCCGACGATGCCGAGGCGCTGGCGCTGCTGGGCAGCCTGCTCAAGAAGCGCCATTTCGGCAGCGGCTCGCCGGCGGACCTCGACGCCGCGCTGGAGATGTACCAGCGCGCCTTCGCGCTGAGCCGCCAGGACCTCTACCTGGGCCGCAACATGGCCCAGCTGCTGCACCGACGGCAAACGCCGGCCGACCGCACTGCGCTGGCGCAGCTGCTGCCCGAACTCGGCGAGCTGGCCGCGCATGCGCTCGACGAGCCGCCGGTGGACTACTGGACGCTGCACTCGGTGCTGATCATCGCCGTGCTGGCCGGCGACCAGGCCACCGCGGAGCGGCGCCTGCACGAGATGCTGGCCCAGCGTCCGCAGCCCTGGATGCTCGAATCGTCGCGCACCGAGCTGCTCGGCCTGCTGGAGAGCACCACCGACGCGCACGAACGCGAGTGGCTGCAGGCCCTGATCGACAGGCTGGCGCCCGACCCCGCCGCCACCGAAGCCGCTGACGACGCGGAGGCCGATGATGCGCAGCTTTGAAGAGGCGCTGCAGCTCATCCTGGCGCAGCAGAAGTCCATCGCCAAGCTGCAGCGCGATCTCAAGGACAACCAGAACGCGTCGCTGAACGCCGCCGACAAGGCCGAGCGCCTGGCCCAGATCGGCCAGCAGATCAGGCAGACCGAGGCGGCGCAGATCC
>Ga0316188_10001125_pt1 | contig 12548 bp, 11 predicted proteins | sample Phiworburrow1_MG_FD_204933 | JGI IMG/M metagenome (GOLD analysis project Ga0316188, IMG submission 204933) | Coastal sediment microbial communities from Maine, United States - Phippsburg worm burrow 1 | ecosystem: Environmental > Aquatic > Marine > Coastal > Sediment | place: USA: Maine...
ATTTACAAGAGCAACTTAAAATCCAGGAAGAAAATATTGAATTGATCAAAGAGCTAATAGAAATTATACAAGAACGCGCTGTCAGCGGACAAGAATCGGCATCGACCTTAAATCTGGAAGAAGCCGATCTTCAGGAAATGGAAGCAGAATACCAAGGTAATCGAAAAGAGCTGTGGGTATATTGGTTAAATTACCTCAAAGCCTCAGGTAAATTGACTCAACTATGGCAGTAAAGTACTTGTGAAAAGTATGACCTTTCTTTAGGGACCTTATTTTTATAGAAGTGAAATTAAGATCCTGTGACTATTTAAAGTAAAAAAGCCGGTCAACCTAATTAGATTGCCCGGCTTTTCTTAATAAGGATTTATCCTTTTTAATAATTTACTTGTAGATCAAGTCAAATCTATCCAGCTTCATTACTTTATCCCATGCAGCTACAAAATCATTGATAAATTTTTGATTCGATCCGTCTTCGGCATATATTTCAGCTAAGGCTCTCAATTCAGAATTTGATCCAAATATAAGGTCAGCCCGGGAAGCGGTATATTTAACTTCACCGGTCTTTCTGTCTTTTCCTTCAAAAATTTCCTTTGTATCTGAAGTAGCTTTCCATTCGGTACTCATATCTAAAAGATTTACAAAGAAATCATTGCTTAGCATATCTTTTTTATCGCTGAAGATCCCTTGTTTTGAACCATCATAGTTCGTGTTTAAAGCACGCATTCCACCGATAAGCACTGTCATTTCCGGAGCCGTCAAAGTGAGAAGTTGCGCTTTATCAATAAGCAATTCTTCTGTTGAAATGGTATATTGAGTTTTATAATAATTACGGAAACCGTCAGCCATAGGCTCAAGCAATCCAAAAGAGGCAATATCCGTTTGTTCCTGAGTTGCATCCATACGACCGGGTGTAAAAGCTACCTTAACCGGATAACCCGCATTAGCTGCTGCTTTTTCAATCGCCGCATCACCTCCCAAAACGATCAGATCGGCAAGAGACACTTTCTTTGAACTTGATTTTGCATTAAAATCGCTTTGGATCTTTTCCAATACGCCAAGTACTTTAGCAAGTTGTTCAGGATTGTTTACATCCCAGTCTTTTTGAGGGGCTAATCGGATCCTTGCTCCATTTGCTCCCCCTCTTCTGTCGGATCCACGGTAAGTGGAAGCAGAAGCCCATGCAGTACTTACCAATTCACTGATAGATAATCCTGAATTCAAGATCGTTGTTTTCAAGCTTGCAATATCTTTCGCATTGATCAATTCATGGTCAAGTACCGGTATCGGATCTTGCCAGATAAGATCTTCCGTTGGAGCTTCCGGTCCTAAATAGGTAGATCGGGGTCCCATATCCCTATGTGTTAATTTAAACCATGCACGCGCAAAAGCATCGTCAAACTCTTCAGGATTTTCATAAAATCTTCTTGATATCTTTTCGTAGTCTGGATCAAACCTCAACGAAAGATCGGTCGTTAGCATCGTAGGTTTATGCATTTTTTCCGGATCATAAGCATCCGGAACCATCATTTTTGGGTCTTTAGCTACCCATTGGTTTGCTCCTGCCGGACTTTTAGTTAATTCCCATTCGTTTTCAAATAAACTGAAAAAGAATAAATGACTCCATTCTACCGGTGTAGGTGTCCATGTTACCTCCAGACCTGAAGTAATGGCATCAGGACCTTTTCCCGACTTATAAGTACTTTTCCATCCAAAGCCCTGATCTTCGATCGGAGCAGCTTCAGGTTCCGGGCCAACATTAGAAGCGGGTCCTGCACCATGGGTTTTCCCCAGGGTGTGTCCTCCGGCGATCAATGCAACCGTCTCCTCATCATTCATTCCCATTCTTCCAAATGTTTCACGGATGTCTTTTGCAGCAAGAACCGGATCAGGATTACCATTTGGTCCTTCAGGGTTTACATAGATCAATCCCATTTGTACAGCAGCTAAGGGATCTTCAAGTTTGCGATCCCCTGAATAACGTTTGTCATCCAGCCATTTCTGTTCTGAACCCCAATAAACATCCATATTAGGTTCAAATACATCTTCCCTACCTCCGGCAAAACCAAAGGTTTTAAAACCCATATCTTCAAGGGCAACATTCCCGGTAAGTACGATCAAATCAGCCCAGGAGATCTTATCTCCATATTTTTGCTTGACAGGCCAGACAAGTCTTCTGGCTTTATCCAGATTTGCATTATCGGGCCAGCTATTAAGCGGAGCAAAGCGTTGTTGTCCCGAACGAGCTCCCCCACGACCATCACCTGTACGATAGGTTCCGGCACTATGCCATGCCATTCTAATAAATAAACCTCCATAGTGACCAAAATCTGCCGGCCACCAATCCTGTGATTCCGTTAATACTTTTCGGATATCATTTTTTAATGCCTCATAATCCAGACTATTAAATTCGTCTATATAATTAAATTCCGGCCCCATTGGATTCGATAAAGCAGAATTTTGACGAAGAATACTTAGATTCAACTGATTAGGCCACCAATCACTATTGCTTGTAGCTCTCATATTAGAATTACTCTTCATAGTGGCTCCCGAAGTACCATCTACCATGGCCTCCTGTTTTTTTGTTTCCTGACATGCCGGTAACAGAACACTTAAGACCAGTACCCAGCAGAAAAACGTTAAATTCTTCATGTGCTTGAAATTTAGGTGAATGAAATATTTTTTTTCATAAAAATATCCAATTAAATACTTGATATAGCTAGAAAAACCATTGATTTTTCTTATACCAATATCGATAAAATTGATATACGTTAATTCTCTATTAAATTTAATTAAAAATGAGCAGAATTGAAGGTTATGAAGCAATAAATAATTATTATAAATAAAGAAGTGATGTTTGATTGAACAGGAATAGTAAATTGTAAATTCATCCTCCATATCTGGTTTATTGATGACAAAACCTACAGAGAAATTCATCCCTATCTTTTAATAAAACAGGATAAAATAAACTTTAATTAAACCCAGGAAATTAAATGATCACCCTCTTTCAAACATCCTCTTTTAAGCTTACTATTATAGAAAATAGAATTTAAACTAGCTTTGATAATCAATTTAAGAATAGTAAATACTAAGAATCTAATGACAAGACTTTTAAACACCCATCGAAAATTCTTTTTAAGCAGGAATATTTTGTTCTTCATTTTCTTATTATTCCTTCCCATTTCAGGAAGTTCACAAGATCAAAATCAAGCTACAGAATTAAATTTCTATACCCAGGGGAATCAAAACAGAACCGCAGCTGAATGGGAGCCTGCTCTAGGTACTTTGATCGTTTGGCCACTCAGCATTCCCCATAAACTCGTTATTGAACTGGCAAAAGATGATCATCTTTATACTTTGGTAGAAAATGACTCCCTGAAAAATGAAGCTATCCATTGGTATAACAAATGGGGAATTGATTCTGCCAATACAACTTTTATTTTTGCTCCTCAGGGCATTGATACCTGGTGGACCAGAGACTGGGGACCAAGCGCCACATTTACACCTGAAGGAAAAATGTTCCTCGCAGATGGGAAATATATTTATTCTACGCCCGCAACTTCATTCGGATGCAGCGACGAATTGCGTTTTTTATTCCTGGATCAGGAAGGGAATATTATTAAAACTCAGGTAGATGATGATGCCACACTTCCTTTAGGAAAAGGATTGAACATCGAAGTTCTTGATCTTCCTTTTATCTGCACCGGCGGAAATGTTTTAAACGACGGACTTGGAAGTGCTTTTTCTTCATGTATCTTACTCAATGAAAATGCCTTTTTTAATGTCTCAGAGGATCGCTTTTTTAGTTTAAATGAAGAATTACTTGGCTATTCTAATTACACGATCTTATCAAATTTTGAAAAATATGGCATTCAACATATAGACTGTTTGATGAAGATACTGGATGAGGAGCGTATCCTTGTCGCAGAACCTCCGCTTGATCATGAACTCTATCCTGTCTATGAAAATATCGTTCAAAATGAACTCAAAAAGCTAAAGTCAGCTTACGGTCGCCCCTACGAGATCATAAGATTAAAGACCGACCGTTACGACCATGACCAATTAGCCGCTTATACCAATTCCATTATTATCAATAAAACGATCTATGTTCCCCTTTTTAATATAAAACAAGATAGCATTGCAATAAGAACCTGGCAAGAAGCAATGCCCGGGTATACCGTAAAAGGATTTAAGTTTGATCTGAACGATGAACCTATAGTGACGCAGGAAATGAAGGATCATTATAGAACAAATTACGGTTGGAATAGCGGTGATGCTTTGCATTGCAGAACGAGAGCAGTCTGGGATTCACAAATGCTTTTTATGACTATAAAAAAACTTGAGGGAGAAGTTGAATCTTCTAATAAAAACATTGTTTATAGCTCCATTATCGATTATAGCAAAAAAGGACTTGAAAGTAAAAAAAGTGAATTGTTTTGGAGAGTAAAAGGCAATAAAAAATGGAAGTCTGTTTTACTCAATCAAACGGATAATGAGACCCATTTCTTTGCAGAGATCCCATACCATAAATCGGGTAAAATTATCGAATATTATATTTCTGCAGAATCAAAATCCGGAAGAAAAGAGACCCGGCCAAGGACTGCTCCTTTAGGGACTTACCAGTTTAAAATAAAATAAACCGCAATAATAATGATCCCTTTCTTTAGAAAAATTCGCAAGAAAATGGCAGATGATAATAAACCTATTAAATATTTAAGATATGCCATTGGCGAGATCGCTCTTGTGGTGATCGGGATTTTGATCGCCCTTCAAATTAATAATTGGAATGAAGATCGAAAACGCCAAAATGAAGAGGTCGCCTTATTAAGTGATATAAGGCTCAATTTAGAAACAATGCTTATTAATTTCATTAAGGATACGACTGATAATTCAATTGATATTCGCGTTTACGGTAAAATTGAATCTTATATAAAAAATGATCTTCCTTATTCGAATGAATTAGATACTGCAATTGGAAGTTTGACTTTTTGGAATAGTCCCTTTATTAATGCATCTGCCTATAATACACTTCAGAGTAAGGGACTTGATCTGATAAAAAACGAAGCATTAAAAAATCAAATTGTAAAAATGTATGAATACGATGCGAAGCGACTTACCGAAGATTACGAAGAAGGAGAAAAACAGCTTAATTCATTAATAGTAGATCCTTTTTTTGCAAAGCATATGAGAAGATTGCCTAAAAAGTCTCTCGTAATTGCAATACCAAATGATTTTGAAAATCTTAAAAAAAATGATGAATTTGCCAATATTTTAAGTATGGTTATCAGACAACGCAAAAGAGGCATCGTAATTTATGGTGAAGTAATCGTTGAAATGAAATCCTTAATTCATGAAATAGAAAAGGAAGTGGCATTAAGAAATGAATAAAATGGAAAACGAAAAACGGTTAAATAAACCCTCCTTTAATGAAGCATTTTGGTTCTGGCTTAAACTCGGTTTTATAAGTTTTGGAGGACCGGCAGGTCAAATTGCAATTATGCATGAGTTTTTGGTCGATAAGAAAAAATGGATCTCCGACAGTCGGTTTCTGCATGCCTTAAACTACACAATGATCCTTCCCGGTCCGGAAGCACAGCAATTAGCTACTTATACCGGATGGTTGTTGCATGGAACCAGAGGCGGGTTGGTCGCAGGCATCTTTTTCATCCTTCCCTCGATGTTTATCTTACTCGGACTATCCACACTTTATGTCACTTTTGGCAACATACCCTGGGTATATGCCCTATTTAGCGGATTAAAACCGGCAGTGATCGCGATCGTGATATTAGCCCTTATTAAAATCGGAAAGAAATCCCTCCATTCCCTTTTTCATTTTCTTCTGGCAGGAGCCGCTTTTGTATGTATTTTCTTTTTTAACATCCCTTTTCCACTCATCATTATTGGCGCCATTATTATCGCTTTTATAAGTCGGAAAGTGATGCCCTCTCTCTTTAAACAAACGGCGGCTGCAAAGGCACAGCATGCCAAAGATGAAGAGCTTTATTTTATCAATGATTCTTATATTATGCCCGATGCGGGTTTTCATTTTTCCCGTTTTTGGAAGCAGGTAGGAATTGCTTTTTTAATTTGGATCCTTCCTTTCATTCTCTTTTATCAATTTACAAGCGACTTTACTTTCTGGAAGGACCTTGCTTTGTTTTTTACAAAAGCTGCATTTGTCACTTTTGGTGGGGCTTATGCCGTTCTGCCCTACGTTGCTCAGGTGAGCGTAGAAAAATTACACTGGCTTACAGAATTACAAATGATCGACGGGCTTGCATTGGGAGAAACCACTCCCGGTCCGCTTGTTATGGTCCTCGTATTTGTAGGCTATATGGCGGGATTCAATCATTTTGGAGGCTCCGTATTGATGGGTTCACTTGGTCTTTTCGCTACTACACTCTATACTTTTGTTCCCTGTTTTCTTTTCATTTTTGTAGGAGCTCCCATTATTGAGAGAACAAGAGATAATGAAAGGATAAAACAAGCCCTCAGCGTTGTTACTGCTGCAGTGGTTGGGGTAATTTTAAACTTAACGATCTATTTAGGAAAAGCAGTCCTGTTCCCTGGCGAGCTCTCTTTAGCAGGATTGGATTATGTAAGTCTGGTCTGGATCGCAATTTCTTTTATCGCTATGTATCGCTTTAAAGTAAATATGATCACCTGGATAGGAATAAGCGCTTTATTTGGCTTAGTCCATTTTTTATTGACATAAGGATGTAAAACTTAAAGAAAAACATATTGAAAACTACCCTCCTATTAAATGCCTTGATGATCTGTTTGATTTTTGGAAGTATTGACCTTAAGGCGCAATCCTCAGAAAGTAAAGCGTCGATTACACCATTAGATAATGAAAGCGCATGGTCGATCATAAATGAACTCGACTCCATATTTTCGGAGAATTATCGTTTAGGCGATTCTCTTGCACTTGCTGCTACTTATACTTCGGATGCACAATTTGGCTGTTTAGAAGGAGCTGAGATTTTAGCAGCTTGGGGCAGTTCAATTCGAAAATCAATTTTGAATAATACCCGGACCTTAAAATTCACAGCACTTTCCGTTTGGCAGCAAGACGAATTTTTAATTTCGGTCGGCACCTACGAAAAATTTGACGCTGAAAACAATAGGGTCAGTGACGGAAGGTATTTGATCACCTGGAAAATGGAAGACGGAGTTTGGAAAATCCACCGTGATTTTGGTTTATAAAAAACCATCATAATTATATATAAAATGGAAAGAGAAGGAAATAAAACGCCATTAAATAAAGTAGCTGAAATAACCCTGCTCTTTTGGCTGATGAAGATCATCGCTACTACTCTGGGCGAAACATTAGGTGATTATCTTTCCATGACACTTGATCTAGGTTATTTAGCCGGACTTCTGATCACTTTATTATTCTTTTTGATCGTTCTGGCAGTTCAATTGATCAGCAAAAAATACACGCCCTTATTCTATTGGTTAGTGATCATTGCCACTACAACTTTGGGTACTGAAATATCCGATTTCATGGACCGAAGTTTGAAATTAGGATATACTTATGGGAGTATTGTATTATTTACAGGATTAGTCCTCACCCTCTTTTTTTGGTTTAAGAAATTTAAAAACCTTCAGGTATATCCAATTATAGACCGAAACAAGGAAGTCTTTTATTGGATAGCTATCTTATTTTCTAACAGTTTAGGTACCGCATTTGGAGATTATTTAAGTGATGTCGTCGGACTCAGCTATCTGGATGGAGCCATTGTAACGGCTAGTATTATTTTAATTGTTGTGTTATTACATTATTTTACAAAAATAAATCAGATCATTCTTTTCTGGATCGCCTTTGTATTTACACGACCTTTTGGAGCGACCTTCGGTGATTTTTTAACTAAACCCATCGAAAAAGGAGGACTTGACCTGGGTACCTTAGCGTCTTCGATGGTATCGATCATTTTAATTTCAATGCTGATCAGGCTATCGCATAAGAATTTAAAATCGAAAGTTTAAAAAATGCTGAAATAGCATAAATGAACCTTATAATGGAATTATCAATTCGACAAGCATCACTTGAAGATAGCCGGAGCATCGCAGCACTTTCGGGACAATTGGGTTATGAGACCGATTATAAAACCATGCAAGATAGATTGAAGACGATTTTAAAAAGCAATGAAAATTGCGTCTATGTTGCTTCCTATAATGATGAGCTTATAGGATGGATCCATGGTTTTTACGCTTTACGGGTTGAGACGGATCCTTTTGTTGAAATTGGAGGTTTAGTGGTCGATGAAAATTTCAGAAATAAAGGGGTTGGGAAAAAACTGATAGAATTCGTATTTGATTGGACAAAAACAAAAAATTGCAGTGAGATCAGAGTGAGATCAAATACGATCCGTGTAGAAAGTCATAAATTCTATGAGAAACTGGGTTTTGATTTGAATAAGACTCAGAAAATCTTCAATATTTACCTATAATATTTCTGATGATATTTGATTATGAAGCGAATAAAAACCACTTGAAAGCAAATAATTAGGTGTTGAAACGTATATATACCGCTCGTTGAATATAAAGATATAAAAACGAGCCTTAGTACATATTTAGTAATTTTGAAGGCGAAACGACTAATCTAATCAGAAATGAATCCTAATAAAATAGCCAGAAATGCTGGTTTCCTATACTTGTTGTTGATCCCACTTGGCATCTTCGGTATTTTATATGTTCCCGCAAAACTTATTGTAGCCGGAGATATTAGTGCTACAATGAATAATATTCTTGAAAATGAAATGCTCTTTCGAATGAGTATTTTAAGTGCTTTTTTAGTACAGTTCGTAAATCTGATCGTTGTACTCTTACTTTATAAGTTCCTTAAAGGAGTGAATAAAAATGCTGCGGTTTTGATGGTGCTTTTCTTATTGTTAGCCATCCCCATCGCTTTTATAAATGAACTTAACAATCTGGCTGTATTATCTCTCATTAAGCAAGAGAAAGCATCCGAATCGCTGATCTCCTTTTTTCTGGATATGCATAATAGCGGGATCTATATCGCGCAAATCTTTTGGGGACTTTGGCTATTTCCTATGGGTTACCTCATTTACAGATCGGGTTTCATTCCTAAAATTATCGGGGTCTTATTGATGATCGGATGTTTTGGATATGTATCCGATTCGATCGTTTATCTTCTGTCACTTGATCTTCCCATGAATGTAAGCGAATTCACATTTATTGGTGAAGTGGTATTTCCATTATGGCTTATCATTATGGGTGTAAGAAATAAAATAGATCTTAGTGCTGTTAACTCAAATAGTTAATTGGTTTTCTTTTAATAATTGGACTTTTAGTTTAAATAAAACATGGAAAAAGTAAATGAAATACTTAAGGACAAAAGGATGGTCCTTTCTACTCTTTGGATCTTTGTCACTTTAAATTACCTCTATTGTGATGTAATAGGTTTAATGGATCCGGTACTATTAAATCAATACCTCACGGGAACGATCGGTCCCATTCATATAGATGAAAATTTTCTATTGGCCGGGGCAGTACTTATGGAAATCCCTATCGCGATGGTGTTATTATCGAGGGTATTGAGTTACAAAGCAAATCGATTGGCAAACATTATTGGGGCTAGCATTAAAACACTTGCAATGATCGCTACCATGTTTGTTGGAAGTCCTAGCTCCTATTACTTGTTTTTTGGGATCATCGAGATCCTCACCACTGTCTTTATTGTTGTTTATGCCTGGAACTGGAAAATAGAAGATGGAGCAAGGAAAATACAGAGCGATTTTGGCTTGTGATAAATATGAATTAACTTATTTTATTGGAATGAAAACACTTATTAGTATTCTTTTTTTTAGCAGCTCAATCGCCATTTTCGCTCAAACCGAATGTTTACCTGCATTTATTAGTCAGCATTTTATTCAGAATAACACCTCCGATAGTCTTTATTTATTCGTAAATAATCTAAATCAAAAAAGTTTTCCAACAGAAGGGCCTACTCCTATTGTTATTCCACCTGGAGAAGAAATGGAAGTATCAACATTAGAATGGGCTAGCGAATTTAAAAACCCTACTATTTGGTATGTGTTTGATATGAATGATATAGATAAAAACAAAAGCTTAAATGATCCCGAAAATTGGACCTTTAAGCTTATTAATAAAACTACCGGAAATTACTATTATACTTTGGAACCCTAAATTTACTGATCATTATTGATTAGTTGATCTCCCTAACAAATGGCTAAGAAACAAGAAATATTTGAAACCGAACGCCTTATATTAAGACCAACTGCTCCAGAAGATGCTGCATTTTTTTTTGAGCTCGTCAATTCTCCTAAATGGCTTAAATTTATTGGTGATCGAAATATAAAATCAGTAGAAGAAGCCAAAGAGTATATAAAAATCAAGATGCAGCCCCAGCAAAAAAGACTTGGATTCTCGAATTACACAGTCATTAGAAAATCTGATCAAACAAAAATGGGAACTTGTGGTTTATTTGATAGAGAAGGCCTCGAAGGGATTGATATCGGTTTCGCCTTCTTATCTGAATATGAAAAGAATGGTTATGCCTACGAAGCGGCAAATAAAATAAAGACCATCGGAATCGAATTATTTGGACTCAAGCAGATCAATGCTATAACAACTAAAGATAATTTCTCTTCCCAAAAATTATTGGAAAAACTTGGATTAAGATTTAAATCTATGGTAACGATCCCAAATGATAAAGAGGAATTATTGATGTATGAATTGATCAATTCTTCTGAATAATCCGGGAAAAGGTATAAAATCTTAGTTTATATTAGCAAATTAAAATTTTAAAGGCCAATTAATTTCTATGGAAATCAGTAACAGCAAGATCGATTCTGTAAGGCAAAGTACTGATAACCATTATCCTATAAAATTATCTATCGTCATTGTTAATTATAATGTCGCTTATTTTTTAGAACAATGTCTCCATTCGGTAGAAAAGGCCATTGAAGGAATTCAAACTGAAGTATATGTTGTTGACAATGCTTCGGTCGACAGTTCAGTTTCGATAGTGAAGGATAAATTTCCCTGGGTAAAACTCATCGAAAGCAAAGAGAACTTAGGTTTTTCTAAAGGAAATAATCTTGCGATCAGGGTTTGTACCGGAGAATATATCCTTTTATTAAATCCGGATACCGTTGTAGAAGAAGATACTTTTTCCAAATGCATCACCTATATGGATGCAAACACTGATGTAGGTGGATTAGGAGTAAAAATGCTGGACGGGAATGGTCATTTTTTGCCTGAGTCAAAAAGAGGTTTGCCGACACCGGAAGTCTCCTTATACAAAATACTCGGTCTAACTTCTTTATTCCCGAAATCGGAACGCTTTGCGAAATATTATCTTGGGCATTTATCGAATGAAGAAATTCATTCGATCGAGATCCTTTCAGGTGCATATATGTTTCTTCGTAAAAGTGTTCTGGATGAATTGGGTCTTTTAGACGAAACTTTCTTTATGTATGGAGAGGATATCGACCTTTCCTATCGGATCATTAAAGGAGGATATAAAAATATTTATTTCCCTGAGACCAGAATCATTCATTATAAGGGTGAGAGCACAAAGAAAGGATCGATCAATTATGTGCTTATTTTTTATCAGGCGATGATCATTTTTGCTAACAAGCACTTTTCGGCACGAAATGCTAAACTTTATAATTACCTGATAAATCTGGCTATTTATTTCCGGGCAGGAGTAGCTATTCTCATGCGTTTTATACGAAAAGCCATTGTACCTGTTTTTGATATCAGCTTAATGATCACATTGCTTTATTTGATCAAAGACCTATACGAAGACTATAGTTCCAAGACCTACCAGAGTGAAATGATCTCTGTGGCTTTTTCAGCCTATGCCCTTATATGGTCGTTTTCAATATTTTTCTCCGGAGCTTATGATAAGCCAATTAAATTAGGAAAGATCATTAAAGGACTCGCGATAGGAACCTTGATTATTTTGACTACTTATGCCCTGCTTCCTGAAGATCTTAGATTTTCAAGAGCCATCATAATACTTGGATTTTTTGCGGTATTAGGCGCTTTACTCATAAGCCGGATTCTATTTAGTCTTTTAAAGATAAAAGGCTATTCAATTATCGGGAACAAGGTAAGGCGTTTTGCGATCATCGGTTCTAAAGAAGAAGCCGAACGTGTTTGCGGTATCATTAATCAAAGCAACAGAAAAACGATAAGCTATACCTTTGTAAGTCCTGAAAATAATTTTAACAAAGAACAATTTGTTGGCCCTGTTGATCAACTCAATGAGATCGTTACGATCTACAAGATCACTGAAGTGATTTTTTGTGCTAAAGATCTGAGTTCTCAATTGATCATCAGTTCCATGTCGGCGCTAGACCCGGGGATTATATGTAAAATTGCCCCACCCGAAAGTCTTTATATCATTGGAAGTAATTCGATCGAGTCTGCTTCGGATATTTACATGTTAGATGTGAATGCGATCAATAAACCCAAAAATAAAAGATCGAAAAGAACGGTTGATATCCTTTTTTCAATTCTTTTTATTGCATTTCTTCCCTTAATGATCTTTATAG